>Ga0307507_10006940_pt1 | contig 16857 bp, 12 predicted proteins | sample 7_EM_MG_FD_207223 | JGI IMG/M metagenome (GOLD analysis project Ga0307507, IMG submission 207223) | Populus trichocarpa ectomycorrhiza microbial communities from riparian zone in the Pacific Northwest, United States - 7_EM | ecosystem: Host-associated > Plants > Roots > Unclassified | place...
TTGAGAGGTTGAGGAGTATTGTTAGGAGGCAGAGGAAGGATTTGAGGGCTAGAATGATTGAGGTTTCGAGGGAGGAGGCCGAGAGGAAGCGTATGCTTGATGAGCGTGCTAAGAATAGGTTTGTTTAACATGTTTTTTTTTTTTTATGCATACATAGTGAAGAATACAAGATTTTTGTTTGTTTATCCTGCTCGAAATCACCTTGAAACCTCTCGTTTCTAGATACATGGGCACTGTAAAATTTGTGCTACAAAAATCTATGTTTCAGTTCTGGAAGTAAAAAGTTCAAGAGGGCGTGTTAGCGACAATATCAACTAGGATTACGTGAATTCTGTCGCTATTGATGATTCCTAAGCATGTATACCTATATTGACGGCTGGCATCAGTTTATTGTTGTTCCTTTGTTCGTCATACATATTTGGTTGAAGTCTTATATTGAACTGTAGGATTATTAATGCATCATTTTCAGTTGCTTCTTATTGCACTGCTATGGACCATGTTGTTCCTCTGAAATTGAAATATTTCTCACTTCATTCTATAAATTCTTTAGGAGAAATTTGGTGTACTTGGATAAAAAGTACATGGCCATTTCAATGACATGACAGTTCTTGGTTGAAAGTAGAAGCCAACATTTTGCTGCTTTGCATAAAGGCCTTTCCTTTCTGATGATAATAGTTTTAAGCGCTTTTGTAAAACTTGATATTGAACTTCAATTATTTTGGAAAGGCATAGCAATTCACAGTCTGACATGATTATATTCATTGGAGATCTAATGATGTCTGGACGCTGCAAACCCTGCCTTATGATGAGATAGGACAATTAGGCAGTGACTGTGGTTTATTTTGTTTTATTGCGTAACAATGTTAAGAAGGGATCCTTTTGACAAGGATGTAATCCATCCCAACTCTTGTGATGCGTCCTTTACTAATGTGCGCTCACCTGTGCTGCAGGCACAAGCAGGTCATGCTGGAGGCTTATGACCAACAATGTGATGAGGCAGCAAAAATATTTGCAGAGTACCATAAACGTCTTCATCAATATGTTAATCAAGCAAGGGATGCTCAAAGGTTTAGCATTGACAGTTCTCTTGAAGAAGTTAGCAGCTTCAGTGCAAACAGTATTAAGGAAGCTGTTTATTCAACTGTTAAGGGAACCAAATCTGCTGATGATGTCATTCTTATTGAAACAACTTGGGAAAGAAATATCCGGAAGGCATGTGAATCTCTTGCAGTTTATATGGTCGAGAGAATACGCAACTCCTTTCCTGCTTATGAAGGAAGTGGTATTCATTTGAATCCTCAATCAGAAGCAGCCAAGTTGGGCATGGATTTTGATGGAGATATACCTGATGATGTAAGAACTGTTATTGTGAATTGCTTGAAGAACCCTCCTCACTTACTTCGGGCAATTACTGCATACACTTTACGGCTGAAAACTTTGGTTTCTAGAGAAATTGAAAAAATTGATGTTAGAGCTGATGCTGAACTCTTAAGGTATGCTAATATTTTCTTTCCATTTCATGTTGGTTCATGCAAGTGCAATTTTTGTTCATTATTTCCTCAGATTGTTGGAGTGTCCATTTACCCTGCTCACTCCAAAATTTCTTGTTACTTGTATTGTAATAATTGCTTGGTTGCTGTAATTCATTTGATCATTCTGTACGTGTTAAATGTGCTCTGATGCATAATTGCTTACAGACTGAATTGGAATTTGGTCTTCGAGTGCATATGATGGAGATAAGACACCATGAATTGCAAGATAAATGTTTTTTTTTGTGGCCATTACAAAATGTGCAAAATGGCCTAAAGTCAATCACATGCTTGCTTTGCTCCTTCCTATAACCAAATCTGTACTTTCTTAGTAATGTATGTATGTGTAGCTAGTAGATTGTGAATCGACAAAGGATATTATGTGAGATGTAGTCTGTTTTGGAGTTGTTTCTGACGAGGCATTAGTCAGAATATTGACTTGCTGCATCAAAGCGATTATTTTTATTCTCTTCAAATTGATGAGGACCATCACGCATCACACATTCATGTTGTATTTACATGCAAAAGACTATGAGTTTTGTTACACGTAGATGTTATAGTTAATATTTGTTATTGTTACATGGAAGGTACATTAAAAGAATATGTATCCTGTTTCGTGATGCTTCCTTACTGGATTTCTGTTGTTTATTCCTGTAAATGTCAGTTGTACAAATTTACAGTTGCTTTGTTGACATTAATGTTCCATTTACTAGATCAATAATTTTAAATTGCTTGATCAGATACAAATATGAAAACAACAGAGTTATGGATGTTTCTTCTACTGACACAAACTCACCATTGCACCATCAACTTTATGGCAATGGGACGATTGGAATAGACATGCCTTACAAAGGATCTCAAAATCAGCTTCTGGAAAGACAGGTTTTCTACCTTTGTAGATGGTAGCTTTTGTATTTCAATTTTACCTTTTAGTTTTCATATAAAGCAGTAGCATAACATAGTTTGATTTTTTTTAACAGGTTAAAATGTTTTATTGATAAAATCTGTTTTCTATAAATTCATCCTTTTTATTTGATTTTTTCCTACCTCCTCTTCTTTTAAGTTATTATTCCATTGTGATGAAGGGGTTTGGGTGCAAAACTGATACCCTTGTAAAAAGATATATAGTGGGCGCTTGAGCATTTGGTAGTTTTGTTTTTGCTCTTATTTTATGCTAATGCTTTTATATCTGCTCTCTTGCATCTGGAGCATTTCACTTGACATTGTTTTGTGTGGTTGTTAACAGAAAGCCCATGTTCAGCAATTTTTGGCCACTGAAGATGCACTTAATAAAGCTGCAGAAGCCAGGGACGTGGGTCAGAATCTCTTAAAACGATTGCATGGAACTGGTGATGTAGTTTCTTCCCACTCAATTGGTATTGGAGTCACAACACAGAACATGGGCAGTCTGCGGCAATTTGAGGTAATTGCTCTCTTTGTTTTGCAGTTAATGGTTACCAAGGTTCCTTAAATCATGCTATGCTGAAATGTTGGATTGCACCCTTGCTTTTGATACTAGTCTGTTGTCAGTGCTTGGTTATGGAAGTTTGAGTATTTCATCAAGCAGTTCCGTCACTTTGTCCTACAGATTGTGATTTTTAGATAAACTTGGCATGCGAAAGTGCCGGTTTCCAATTGTACCATATCTAGAACCATTCTTTCTTTCTTGCTCTGAAAATCTCACATCAACCATGGTGCTTCTAACTATTGATGCGACAGGTCATTCACACGCATGAACTTATTTTCTTGAAGGAGACAAACATAACAAAGCTTATGCTCAACCCACAAACAATCCATACTGGCTGCACTTGATCTCAGCACCATCACTTTGAAGTTCATTTACATATTTCTTTAGTGTGATCTCAAGGCATTGATCTCACAGAAGCTTAAAAAACACTAGTTAATGCCGTTGTACCTTCAATTAAACGCGCCATAAATTTACATCCAAGACATCGTAATGCAAATGTGCCATATATTTTTATTATCCAATACACTTGTAATCTGTTCATCATGCTAAAGATACATGTTAAAATTGTGGACTCTCCAATATTTTCTGTGCAGCTGGAGGTTTGGGCCAAGGAGAGAGAAGCTGCTGGACTGAGGGCAAGCTTGAATACATTGATGTCTGAAATAGAACGCTTAAATAAATTGTGTGCAGAGAGGAAAGAGGCTGAAGATTCTTTGAGAAAGAAGTGGAAGAAGATTGAAGAGTTCGATGCACGAAGATCTGAACTTGAAGCAATATATACTGCTCTACTGAAGGTTATCATGGAGGTATTTGATCTTGAAATTTTTTGAAGAACTCAAAACAGTAGTTTGTTTGACATTATATTAACCATCGAATGACTGTAGTTATTATTAATTTATGAGTCAGAATTAATAATGAAGCCTTGCAGGTCAAATGTTTTTTCATGGAGATCACTACTGCGAGTGTGTGTTTATCTGCATGCTTTTGTAGCATAACTCAATATATCCTTTTTTTATGCTGTTATTCAACAATGCCAATAATTTTAATGTCTCAGCCAATTAAGTTTTCAATGTTTCACAAGAATGGGACTCAATTTATCCTTTTTTTATGCTCTTATTCAACAATGCCAATAATTTTAATGTCTCAGCCAATTAAATTTTCAATGTTTCACAAGAATGAGTGAGTGCAATTAAACATATGTAATTGTTTTTGGCTGTCTGTGCAAATCAAGAGTAGAAACCCCGTTTGTATGCTAAAACTCAACTTTGTGGATACTTCTACTGTTTCAGCCAATAAGTTATCCATGTTTCACTAGAAATGGATGTGAGCAGTGGGGATGTGTTACATTTTATTGTTAATTTTCGGGTCGCTTCCATGCCATTTATGTTAACCATTGCATTTCAGCCTATATCAACTCTAAGAAACACGTGGTCACTGGATAAATTAACACTTATAATAATTTCATTTGTCTCTTAGGATGCGGCTGCATTCTGGAAACAGCAACCACTGGTTGCAAGGGAGTATGCATCAACTACTATCATTCCAGCATGCACAATTGTTGCGGAGATTGCAAACAGTGCAAAAGATCTTATTGATAAAGAAGTTAATGCTTTCTTGCGAAGTCCTGATAATAGTCTTTACATGCTTCCTTCAACTCCACAGGTTTATGAAATTGCAGCAACATGTTTTCTGGTATCAAATATTGCAGTAAATTTTGCTGTACATTCATGCTAAAATAAAGTTATTTCTTGATTGAATTCTATCAGGCACTTCTGGAGTCCATGGGTTCTAATGGATCTACAGGACCTGAAGCTGTTGCTGCTGCGGAGAAGAATGCTGCTTTATTGACAGCAAGAGCTGGCGCTAGGGATCCATCAGCAATTCCATCAATATGCCGTGTGTCTGCTGCCCTTCAGTATCCTGCTGGTAAGTTCTTACTTGTCTGTAGAAGTTTCGAAGCTTGTCATAGTATATCCTTTTGGATAGCTTTTGGGCAGGGTGTCAGGTGTGATATCTGATGTTGGGACACTCGATTGTCAGGGATCCACTTGAAGGATTCCTGCCATGCAAGAGTTTTTTTTTTTAAATCTTTTTAAATAAAAATAAAATAGATTCATCTGACAAGTTGGAAGATTTGCATAGACACTCTCTTGCTAAAGTAAAAGAGCAATAACTTTGAAGAATCTTTGAATAGTAAAAAATCCATTTGGGTTAAGAGCTGGACATGTCATAGCATGACATAATTGTGCCTTTTCTATGATATCCTAATATCAACTTTTCAAGAAAGAAAAGTTCATAGGGTGTTTTTTGCAGTGAATGTTCATTAAAGCTTGGTTGATTACATTCAAAGTTAAGATTTTTGTCATACTATTCAAGCATAATAATTGTTGAAGTCAAAGATAAATAATTCCATCAAGAATGCATAACAGTCAACCATCCTTTGAGCATTAGTTGTTTAAATAAGAACTATTGTGCCTTGGTCTCTACTATAATGATAAATTGAATGTTTATGTGGATACCCATCATTTAGTTTGAGCATTGGCAATATATTTAGTAGAAATGAGTGTCTGAGTTGATTACTTCTTCCAATTAGTTGCAATCTGGTCTGTTCTACATGCATTTCTGAGTACCGAGTCTGCTAAAGGTTGCTTCACATGTTATTTTATGCCTACAATTTTGTTGACTATAACTTGGTTTAACTTTGTAAAATAAAAGGAAATTGGAAATGCATTCAGTGACCTGACATCCCAAGTATGAGCATTTGTTTTATTTCCTTATGTTCAAATCAAATGACTTGCAATGGACAAATAGGTTTGGAGGGTTCAGATGCTGGTTTAGCATCAGTTTTAGAGTCCCTTGAGTTCTGTTTAAAACTTCGTGGTTCTGAGGCAAGTGTGTTGGAGGACTTGGCAAAGGCAATCAATCTGGTCCATATACGGCATGATCTTGTTGAAAGTGGTCATGCATTGTTGAACCATGCATACCGTTCTCAACAAGAATATGAAAGGTACAGCTGAACTTGTGCATGTTTGTTTTACTGTGAAATTGTAGTTATCCAAACGGTCTGCATTTTGAGTAAAGATTTTCTATGCTGTCACTTTTCTTCTTTATTGACAACAAAAGTTTATTCTAAATTGCGCAGTTGTTGACATTGAACTCCTCTATTAGACTTAGACTTTGAAAACCTTTCCTTAAGTTTCTAGTTTCTATCATTTTACGTCAGCTGACTAACTTGTCCTGATTTTTATCCTTGATAAAATTAACTTCTAATCCATGAGTATGTTTTGTGTTACATGTGATCTGTCCCTCTCTCTCTCTCTGACCAGGGCTGCAAATGAGCCGAGCCAAGCTGAGATTTGATGTGTTTGAGCTTGTCTTGTCTAATTTTAGCAAGGCTCAAGCTCGTGTCATGTTCATGATGAACCTAAAGCATGAGGCTCAATCTTGGCTCGTCTAAAATTTGCTTGGCTCAAGCTGGTCTCAAATTTATTTCTCTGCTTAATGAGCCTATAAATGAGCTAGGCTTAACCTTTGACATGCTTATAAAATTTTTATATAATTTCATTATCATGAAATATCTTAAAAACATAATTTATTTCATGGATTTTTAAACAAAATATATCTACATTTCTCAACTCCTGCATATAACACACACATATAATTGATAAATCTTTTTATTAAATTTTATTTCATAAAAATAATGTTTTTGATTCCTTATTAAATTAGATTATATTATGAAATCTTATACAAGTTGTTTATCGTTTTAAATTTTAACATGCATATAAATGAGCCTATTTCCAAGCTTTTAAACAAACTTGCTTAGAGTCTAATTCACAAGTTTAATTGAGCCAACTCATGAGCCTTAATTAGCTAAGCTTAACTAAGCTCATTTATATAGCGAGCTTTAAAAATAGGCTTGAATAAGCTCATTATACCTAAACAAACAAGTTCAAACCGAGCCCTAAGCGAGCCTAGCTTCAAGCGACTTATGAGTGGCTTGGCTCATTTGCATCCCTATTTCTAACACACATACATGCAAACAATCATTTAGATCACATGGACATGCATGTGGTTTCTCTTTTACCTTCTTTGGGAAAAGCTAACAAGTGTCCTTGAGGCACTTTTTAAGAGACTAACTATGATAACTAATGGTACTTTTAAATGTTGTGATGACTGGACAAATTTAAATTCTGAAATTTTTAGGAATAATCATTACCCAACCTGTGAATTATCTGAAATAAGATATCTTTTTTGAATTTGTAACGTTATTGGATAAAGAAAAGTATGAAATTCTAAATTATCTAATTATTACAATTAGATCACCAGTAAATAATCTCTTAAAGGGTGCCTTAAGGACATCTGTTAGCCAGACCCTATTTCCTTTCCTATCATAACTTCTTTTTTTAACATTTTGAGATGTTTCACATTTGCTGGTGTCATGCAGGACAACAAATTTATGCTTGAATTTGGCCACTGAGCAAGACAAGATTGTCTCGGAGAAATGGCTACCTGAGCTTAAGACTTCAGTTTTGAATGCCCAAAAGTGTTTGGAAGATTGCAAATACGTGAGAGGTTTGGTGAGTAACAACTGTAGCTGGAAATTTATTGATTTTTCATTGCATTCCCTGCATGTTGTTCGAGAGAGAGAGTGAGATTTTGGGTTGGGTTGGGTTGGAATGAAGATAGTTATGTCTTGAATATCCATTTAATCTCTTGATTCTTGATTTGAAATTGGAGGGACTTTGACTAGAGTACTAATGTCATTTAAGCAAAATTTGAAGATGTCTGCAGAAGTATGTTTGCTTTGTATTGTGTTAATGTCGCTGTAGCTGTTGAGATTGCTAGGCTCTTTTATTTGGTAGTGGGTTAGTGGGACTGCTGAGGTATTTAGTATATACGACTCTCTAATGAAGTGAATTTCTGGAATTTCTAGCTCACACTTGACCTGTGACCTTGTTGGGATCACTTAAACATGCTTAGATTGTCTTTCATAGTAGCTTTGGGATTGGATGGAGTGTTAATTCTTTGGATGATATCTCATGTCTTTTCATGGTTTTCTTGTATACATGGTTATAGGAGGAACCCCCTTTTTTCTTTCTTTCTTTCAGTTGTTCAGAAAGTTGAGATAGTGAGAAAAGGAGAGTCCTGTGTCATTGCATTAGGAAAAGCACTTGTTCTTGGCCATTTCTTTTGGTGAATCAAATGTGGAAGGCTAAGGTTGCTTCTAAGGCCAAGAAAAAGCTGTTAGTTAGCTGTTTTTAACAAGATAAGATGTTGGAGGTGCAGTGGCCATATAAAATATCTCCTTTGGATACTGGTGTTGCATGCCTGTGGTGTTGCCACCTTTTCATTGTATTATTTTATTGCGTGAGATATGCATAATGGTCTTTCTTGCTGGTTTTGGTGGATTAAGGAAAGGAATGTTGTCAAATATTAAGGATTTACTATTCATTCACATCTTGGGCATGGGAGGAGGAATTATGAAAGGCTTCTTAGAGATGCCTGAAGTTGACTGCTATTTGGCATGTTTGTATAGGAAGGAGTTCCGGGATTTTGAAATCACTATTCATCTCAGCAATTACTTTGGCGTGGAGTTATAATTTTTTTTATGTTGTTTAATTTGCCTACCAAGCTCGTAGGAGAATATTTTTAGTGAACATCCCAAGTGATAGGAGAGCACCTTTTATTGATATATTATGCTGTTTTCGAGGATGCTATGGCTCAACTTTGCACATGTTTTTCTTCTCTCTTCATCAAAAGTTCTATTTGTTTTTTTTTTCCCATAAAAAAAGGATGCATAAAAGAAGAGTAGAACTTGCAAAATATCTATATGATGAAGTTTCCACCAAAGGGTACTACGTTGTTATAAAAGAATCAAAAGTGAGGAGCAGGCAGATATAACAATGTTAAGAAGCGTTTTTTCTATTTCATCTTAAACCTTAAATAAAGTGTATGGACAGGGGCAACATTTTTTTTCTTCCAAGAGCTAACCAGCTGGACCCTCGAGAGGCAAATATTAGAAGAGTTTAGGAATCCAGAAATAACTGCCTAACACAATGCTTAGGCAAACATAAATGTTGTTTGTATCTGTATTTTAAATCAAAGGATAAAATCCTTTATTTTGTTCTAAAAGAAGGATCTTGCCCATCAATCACTCACAAGGCTGCGTTAACAATTCCGACTTTGCTTAAGAGTGCTTGCTATGTTTGGACTCAATTGTTGTTTTGTGTCACAATTCGGTTCATATCCTAATGTCTAGGTTTGTGGTAATGTTTTTTTCTGCCCCATCCTGTGCGACTTGTCATTCATTCCTATTTTTTCACCCTTTTCTTTTGATACTCATTTTAAAGTGATGGAAAGAATCGATCAGTTCTGTTAATTGTGGTTATCTGTCAAATGTATTCTTTTAATTGCAGAAGTTTGTCGCCTAGAATTCCATGATTGTTCTGTTCTAAATCTAGCTATAAATCCTTGACATTGTTCTGCAGCTTGACGAGTGGTGGGAGCAACCAGCGTCTACTGTTGTTGACTGGGTTACAGTTGATGGACAAAATGTTGCTGCTTGGCATAATCACGTCAAGCAACTTCTTGCATTTTACGATAAAGAGCTCTTGTGAATAAGATCAATGTGCATTTTTTCCTTGTTTGGTTGTATTTTTTACCACATGCATGTCAACATGGAAGATCACATTTGGGCCAGTTTGGAGCAGGGATACACTTGGCAATGTGAAGAGATCTTCAGGGATGTCCTTTGATTTTGTTAGCAGGAGTGGTGGTGGGGGGTGGTGGTTGGATCTGGTATGCGAGATGAGAGCTTCATACATGGAGGTGGCCAGAGGTAGTCAAGCATCATCGATTTGGAAAACTAATCAAGGGATCCTCCATTGGCTTAGAACATTTTAGGGAGGCGGTAGCGGGTTTCTGTACTGCCTTTTGATTGCGGAATTCTCTCTTTTTCCCACTAATTTTGTACAGAATGGTTAGTGTATGATAGGGCATCTGTTGTTATTGAGTTATGGGTATGTTTACGATTTTTCACTAGTTTCATGCTTGAATACTGCCATTAAAAAAAAGTGTTGTAGTGTTGCTATTTGATGTAAAAGGAAGCTTTTGAGTTTGCAGGCTGATTTGCTTGATGTACTCCAATTTTTTGCAGGTTAATGTTTGTTTCTGTAGACAGCTGTAATTTTATTTGTTTCTGGTTTCATGCGTGATTCTTTCCAATTTAAATTGATGGATGGACTATTAATTGTATCATCTGCCTTGTTTTATTCGGTATATCATCAAAGTATAAACGATGAACAAACTTGATATATTATTTTAGAAGAAAAACAAAATTTAAAAAGGAAATCGAAAGCTATAAGAAATAATGGCCATCCTAGTGTTTTTTTTCTCTCCATCAATGCAAATTATCAGACTTTATATAAAGAAATTGTGATTTACTCTTGTTAAATAATTATTTCCCACGATCCACCCCATCCATCGCTAGCACACAAAATCTTCGCATGCTCACTAGCATCTGTTCATCTCCCTCCATATGCTTACAATTTACATGATGAAGAATGCAATGCTGACCCAAATAAACTATGCTGCTTCCAATCTTTTCTCCAAGGATTTACCCAAATAAACTAAGGTTTATCATTGATCATCTATGCAAATGCTTGGTATATTGGATCAGGAATCAGTCGAAACTTTGCTTGATTTCTCTCTGTGAGTTGCTTTCGGCCTCAACAGCACTACTAAAGTGTTAGGTAAACCAGATGACAGCTCCCCACCATGTTACTGTTGGGGTTCGAGAAGTAAGTAAAAAAAGAGAGAAATTATAAATCATAATAGGATTTATATATATATAATGATTAACTAAATATATAATTAAGGCAAGAGCATCGAACAGAGCTGAAGTTGAAGAAACACGCTTTTGAAACTCGCTCCATAAGATCCCAACAATGAAGCTGCTAAATGCCATACATAAAACCAGACCCATGAAACTTCTCTGCTGTGATTTTGTCAACACGGTTTATCATCTCAGGAGTTAAGTAATTCTTGTGATCTCCCGTCCCTCCTTGTCTAAAGAAAGAACTGAGTGGAAATTTAAGCCAGCCCATATGGCCATCATCAGACTTATTGGCCTCATAGTTACTCATTTTCTCAAAGCTACAACTGCTAACAATCTCATCCAGAACATCCTCTTCTTTACCATCACCGTCAAACGGACACCCCAAGAACTCAGCCAGCCTCTTGACATGAGTCTTGGTGTCACTTTTCAGTTCTTCATAAGTGATAAAGAAGACTTTGTGAGGCCTCTCCAAGCTCTCTTTCCAGTACCCTAAAACATGATCATAATAAGGTCCACAGTTGCCAACACCATTGCAGAACTTCTCCACGGCATCCTCTAGAGACCATGGATCTTTAACCTCCTTTGATTTTGGATAAAAATGCCATGATGATACCAAGGTGTCCTTCGGATTTCTTGTGATGTAAACAACCCGACAATCTGTTGAATTGATGGTGCCAGAAATGACCTGGTAAGGCAGATGAGTAGCCAAAATCCTGGCTGAGGAATTAGCAGTGCCAGCAAAAGAATCAAAAGACCCTGTTTTTGGCCCATATAGCTGTATCTCTAATGTGGGAACAAGCATATGGGGATGGTTGGTGAGGATGGAATCCCTTGAAGAGCGATTGATGATGGAATATAGCAAAGCTTTGAGCCATGTTGTGCCTGTTTTGGGGTAAGAAGCTAAGACTGTATCAGTGGGGAGGGGCTTGTAGTGATTCAAGACTTGGTGGGCTGCTTCCAGGAACGGCTGCCTGAACCAGAAACCATTCCATTGGCATAGATAGTCATCTCCTCGGAATTTTTCTTTTGGCAGGAATGAATAATCAATTTTCCCACTCTCCATAACCGGTATGGTACAAGGCTTAGAGGGGTTGATGGGATCGGAGAATTGTGATTGTTTTTTTTTTTTTATTGCAACTATTAAACATGCTCGAATGAATTAAAAATAAAACACCAACAATTATGAACTCGAAGAGGTGTCAGATACTTTAATAAAGGTGTAACTTGACAGCAGCATAAAATTTGAAAGAACACTTTAGTAATTTACCTTCTTTTGTAAAGTAGCATCAACAAGCTTCTCAGAGTGGATTCCAGCTAATAAAAGTACGGGTATGGATTTCATTTTTATGCAAAGACTTGTAGAGAAACCAGCAATACTGTGTTCAGTCACACAACTTCACTAAACTAAATTCACAATTTCACTACTGTTGGATAGTTGTACCGCAGGAGTCAATTACTCTTATTTGATAATGATATTAATTTAGCAAAACTAGTATCAAGTCTTCATGACTTCATCAATAACTAATTAATTACTAATTCCAAAATTATCGATTTATCTTTCAATTGAAACACAAATTAGCTTAAAACTTTAACTTATTATATATATAAAAAAACCCAACATCATAAACTCATTTCCTCTAAATCCCAAGCAAACACTAAGTTGTCAAATTAATAAGAAGATATTATTTTTACGTGGCTATCCGAACCAACTTGTACACACCTCGACTAATTCTATGGATTCTTAAGTTAATAATCATGTAAACCTCTAGTGACAATCATATTAGTAATTATAGGGTTTAAACCTAAAATCACAAAGAAATAAACCCTTTAATTTTTAAGTTTTTATCACTAAATAACATAAATTTCAATCATAATGAGCTAAAGATGTGAGAGAATAAGACTAACTTGTGGTTTTAACTCTTATGTGAAAAGAAATGATATAATATAAAGTACTATTTGCTACAAGAAAAGAAAAGAAATTCCATAGTAATCAACAATCACATCCCGATCCTTTGGTAGAGAAAGAACTTATCGGAAGGCTTATTTGTCTTCTCATCCTGAATTCTAAAATTCCGATGGAATGCTAATTAATTCCATACATGAAACCTGACTCGTGAAATTTCTCAGCAGTAATTGTGTCAATGCGTTCCACCATTTCGTTGTTCAGATAATTCCTATGATCCCCGACATCTCCTTTCCTAAAGAAGGAACTAAACGGCAATTTCATCCATTGTGAATGCTCACTGGACTTGTTGACCTCATAGTTGCTCAGTTTCTCAAAGCTACAGCCTATCACTATCTCTTCCAAGACCTCTTCCTCACCATCACCATTAAAGGGACACCCCAAGAAATCTGCTAGTCTCTTGACATGAGTCCTGGTGTCATCTTTGAGTTCTTCATAAGTAATGAAAAACACCTTCTCTGGCCTCTCCAAGCTCTCCTTCCAGTACCCCAGAACATGATCATAGTAAGGTCCAAAAGGAACCACCCCGCTACAAAACTTCTCGACGGCCACCTCCAACGGCCATGGCTCTTCATAACTTCTAGACTTCAACACAAATTGCCAGAATGATGTGAGGGTGTCCTTGGGGTTTCGAGTAACATAAATCATGCGACAATCTGATGGTTTGACAGTGTCGGCCAAGAGTTGGTGAGGCAGATGAGTTGCCAAAATCCTGGCTGGTGAACTAGTGCTGGCAAAGGTACTAAAAGATTGTTGTTGTGCTCCATATAATTGAACTTCTAATGTTGGTACAAGCATGTGAGGATGAGTGGTTCTCAAACAGACTCTAGAAGAGCGATTGATGATGGAATATAAGAGAGCTTTGAGCCAAGTTGTGCCAGTTTTTGGGAAAGAAGCTAAGATAACATCACTAGGAAGAGGCTTGAAGTTGTCAAGAACCTGTCGAGTTCCTGGCAGGTATTGGAGTCTGAACCAAAAGCCCTTCCATTGATACAGTTGTTCATCTCCGCACCATTTTTCCGCTGGTAGTGATGAATCATAGTCCTCGTTTGAGTCTCCATTATTCTCCATCAAAACGACACGAATACTGCAGGATATATTTAGTTAGCATAACATTTATTGATTATTAGTTTGTCAAAAAGATTTTGAAGCTAGTAAATACATGAACAAGAATTCACGTTACTGATACAAGAATCTCTCACCAAGAAACAATAATTGTTTTAATTTGCTCTTGAAAGGAGTTCACTGCTCAAACAGATTAGATATATATATATTGCCCGCTGATCGGTGGAACCGATACTACCCACTCTAATTACAGTGACAGTGAACGGGGGAGAAAAGGAAAATATGAGCATTTGTTCCTGGGAATCTAATCTTTGAGAAAAGTTAATGTAATACAAGGTAAAACTATTTTTTGTAGGCAACAAAGTACTAGACCTGGTTGGCTAATTAGGGCTTAGAGCTGAAGGAATCTAGTCATGAATCATCATCGTTTTCATTAGATGCCATTGAATAATCTAAAAATATTCTATATATAGCTGTTATGAAAAATTGCTTACCAGTTTCGGAGAGAAATAGCAATATTGCCTTTTGAGTATGCTGCAGATCACCATGTTACTCGATATTCTTTGATATTGGCCACCCATGAAGCGGCTAGCAAAGGGATAGGAAGCATTTCACTCCCCTCATCTTCTTATTTGGATTCGATTCTCAGAAATGATTGATGGATTCTGCATGTTCATGCTTCTTTACTTTCATGAATAATTTTTTATAAGCTCAATTACACTCGGCCTTGAGAAACTGGAGAGTGCTCGTCAGGCATTGCCATATATAGTTTTTGCTTGGAAATAAATGTATGAGGATGTTAATTAGCTCCATGATTGATTTCTCATTAATCGAAGTTCATAGTGCATGGCTACACCATGTGCGACATGTTCTCAAGTATCACCAGAATTAGGTCTAGTTCTTCAGTATGTATTCTCAAATATTTTAATATTGATGTGTTCATGTTCATGTTCATGCTTTTGCATTTTAATTTTTATCATGGACCGTGATATTTAGATGTTTCATAGTTCATTCTTAGCATTCATCCTCACATATTGTTACCTTTTTTTTAAAAATCTCAAATTAATTAATTTAAATTATAATAATAAAATATGTATTTGATTTATTACATTTACAGTTTTACAATATCCATTTTCAAGCACCCGTGAAGATAAAGAATGGAGCTTGGAATTAGACATGAAGATGACTCTTTTATATAAGAACAATTCTTTCACTCTCACAAGACATTTTTATCTCTAGTACGATTCTCAAGATCACATGCTCAAGTATTTTATGCGGTAATTATTGTCGTTATTCTGCTTTATAGATTACCATGTATCAAGTAATATATTAAAGTAATATATTTTCTATATTTATTTTTAATATTAAACCAATTAAATTTTATAAAAATCATGATTAGACCTTATAGATAAACAAAATTTTTTAGGGATGAATTTGTTCATGTGATTAGAAAAATATTTCAATTTCCAATTAATTCATTTAAATACGACTATGCTATAATGATGTTACATCAACTTTTTAATTTTAATTTTAATTTTTTTTATTTTTTTATAATTCGAGATATCTGGACCAGCTTATACCAGCTTATACGCATTACAACTAATTATTAAATTCATTGAATATCTTATAAGTCCAATAATCAAGTAAAACACTAGGAGAGTGATAGCCATATACAAAAAGAATCAAATTCAGTAACAGAGAAAGAGAATAAGATACTTTCTTTACTAGGCCACGAAATCAAGTGTATTTTTTTAAGTATAATTAGTGAGTGTATTTGATCATAAGGAGGTCATGTGCTTGAACCCATCACTTGCCTATATGGATAATGATCATGAGGATTCTTCTAATGATAATGACTTATGACATGATTGAGTGATTGCAGAAAGCAGCGGCCAAGAAATTCAATGGAGAAACAACTGTTTAATGGGTGGAGAAGAAATCATCCAGCATAAATTCTTATAAAACAGGATCACAGGCGTCTCCATTGACAGAATGGGCAATGGTAAGCCATGCCAGTGAGCAATAATGATCTTCAAAGAGGGTGAAAGATATCCCTGTAGCTCCTGCAAACATCAGTCATCCTGCTCACTCTACTCTACTCTTATGAAGCACATCCAATCTCCAAGGAGTAAAACAACGTCTGTACATAACATTTTATTATTATTATTAATTTTTTTCTAACTTACATGTATTTTTATTAATTTTACATATATTTAAATTAACAATTATTTAAATCTTCAAAATAACTCGAAATGATGAAATTGAGAAGCAATTCCACCGTTCCATACATTATTTTGTTCAGAAGGTGAATGGCATTTACTCAACAATATTCAATCTACATCCTCGAATTTGGTGGTATTAGGTAGAGTACTGTATGGGCACGAAATTTGTATCTACTCTGCATGTCTCGTGAACCAGCATGGACCCAACCATCCATGATTGGTATTTTGAAACCATCGAAGGAACAAACTCAATAAATGCAACAGGTTAATATTATTTATTTTTAAATATAAAAAAAATATTACAAGTATAAAAAATATTTTAAATGTTTTAAGTATGATAGATATATAAGAGTCAAGCGATTTGGATCTGACAGTCATATCTGACCCAAAAAACTTGGATTTGAAGTCTGAACATGTAATAATTAAAATGTTAAGAATTATATGTTTTTATTTTTTATAAGAAAAAACATTTCAATTATCTTAAATAGAAATCAAGTTTAGAAATTATTTATAAACAACAAATCATCATAAAAATCTAATTTAATATTTTAGATATAAAAATTCAAATTATATCTCTCTATTGAAATAATTTCTTTTTTATATTTATGAATTTGTTATTCATTTATATCCTCACTTTTTTTTCTCCTTTTTTATGAATTTTTATTTTTTTATATTTTTTAATCAAACTCAATGCAAAAAAATATTTATTTAATTGGTGATCCTTTGTGATTCTTCACCGACGACAACATTATTTTATATTTTTTTAACAATAC
>Ga0307507_10006941_pt1 | contig 16855 bp, 1 predicted proteins | sample 7_EM_MG_FD_207223 | JGI IMG/M metagenome (GOLD analysis project Ga0307507, IMG submission 207223) | Populus trichocarpa ectomycorrhiza microbial communities from riparian zone in the Pacific Northwest, United States - 7_EM | ecosystem: Host-associated > Plants > Roots > Unclassified | place...
TTTAAATTATTAAAATTTATTATTAAGTGGTTGTTAAGATATTAAAGTGTGATTTTTCCATTTTTTGGTGTGTTTTTGAAGTGATCAGCTTACCCGTTTGACCAGCTCACCCGTGAAATACGTTATACCTTAATTTAATAAATATAAGGCTGCTAGTAAGGCCTGGTGCTATTAGATTACATCTTAAAATCTTAACAAAAATCCTTATATTACTGCTTACTGGCTGTATCGCCGCTTCAACCTGTTTAAGAAGCACGTGCTTATAGATCTATTTAATAGCACTAACTTTTGGTTCTGGTTTAAGTGGTAGGTGCAAGGTAGCGGTTATATATATAGTTTCTTATGGTGTTTAACAGCTCTAAAGCCAGACACGTTAACTAGTGAATTAAGAAAGGCGTTTGCTGAGTACTAGGCTACTCTTATATCTATATTAAATCCTAATTAATCTAGGCCTCCTAATCTTTAATATCCTTCTACTCTTGGCTATAAAGAACAGCTTAACAGTAGTAAGCTGCTTACTGCTTATCTTAATTAATTTTAACGCCACCGCAGTTGCACTAAATCTTACTGCTTAAGGTTAAAGAAAGGCTCCGCTAGAGTAAAGGGGTACCACTTTTACTTTCCACGCTCTCTTTGCAATAAGGCCGCTGTGTTAAAGGATTAAAATCTATATTACTGGACGTTCTGTCCGCAGCGTAACAATAAGCTTCTTAATGGCTATAATGCAGCTATAATATTAGCGTGGATGGCTAATATTAATACTTCGCCAGCTATAAGTATATTAGTAATAGTTAACTATATAGGCAAATATTGTAGTAAGGAGGAGAAGAAGTTAACTTCCTACTAGGAGTTGCTCTAATTAGTATAGCTATACGCCAACAGTCTTTATGCCTTTAGCTTAGTAGTAGCTAAATTTATAAACAAGCTTATTACTAAACGCGATTAGTTGGCATAGGAAGTATACTATCTGCTTCTTAATATTCCCCTTTATAAAGGCTTTAGGAATGTGGTAACTTTAGATTACCGGTAGGAAGATAATTAAAGCGCTGTGTATAAGCTTAAGAATGGGCAACTAGAGGAGCGCGGACTGTCTGCTTATAAGAAATATAAACGCCGCCTAGATAAGGTAGAGGATGTTACTTTTCTTAATTTTCTACTCCATTTTAATTACACTACTTATAAGCGTTGGCTAAGAGTAAGGCCTTAAGTTATATTATACTTTCCGCGCTATAAAGGCGATCCTTCCTATCTGCAGTATCCTAAGTTCTGTTATATAAAGCTCCTTCTTTATCACCCGTGGAGGGAGTATAAAGAAGTAGCTACTTATACTAATAAATTTGGGCCCTAGATTATATGGCTTTTTATTAGGCTTATATTGCATCTTATTAGCACCCGCCTGACTACTTTTATAATTAGGCACTAGAGGAAGCTTATAAGGCTGCTGCTAATATTAATAAGTTTAATAGCAATTCCGTAGACAATATGGAGCTATATTAGTCCTTTAAAATGCTGCATGCCCGTATTTAAAACACTAATATAGTTAAAGTTAAGAATCCTAACAAGCTTGGTAATAGGGAGCTTAATTATAACTACGATTGGGGCAGGCATTGGGGTATATACCTGCAGCTTAATAAGAGGACTTATTAGTAGGATGTATAATTATAGCCTTTACCGCGGAGCTATTTACTACAGACAGCAACTCCGTCCTCCCTACAACCGGCCCAGCGTTATATTTATAATGTTGTAGTTAGTTACTATAGGCAGATCTAAATAGGCCTTAGCCCCCTCCCGTTGCGGGTTAATATTAATAGAGAGGTAGGAACTAGTAAATTATATCTTATTATAGTTCTGTCTGCCACGCTCCGCGATATAGCAATATCTAATAGCAAGCCGTTACTATTAGTTTAAGCCGCCCCTACTAGAGTAGCTGCCTTTAATATTAACGGCAGAACTATATATAAACTATTAAGGTTGCCGGTGAACCGTCCCTTTAAGGAATTGCCTATTGCTAGTCTTACGCCTTTACAATAGGCTTTTAAGGATATTTACTACCTTATCCTTAACAAAAAATTAATGATTAGGTAAGTATATTTAGCTTAGATTAATTGCCGCCTCTATTAGATCTATCCTACGCGTAACAACAATTACTTTAGAGGCTTAAACGTCTTGCTAGTGGGCGATTTCTATTAACTGTCCCCTATATGTTAGACGGCCTTATACAGTAGTTTGTTTGCTCGCCCGTTGGAGCTTGCTAGCTGTAGAAAGGAAGCCTATAAAGTAATTAACTAAACTGCTGTCCTTAATTAAGTTATGTGGTAGGGTGGTAATGACGCCAAGAGTTCTGTATTTAGGACCACCCTTACCAAGCTACGTATTAATTCTATAAGTGATTTAACTTAGAAGCTTCTTTTAACTAGATATTAGCAGGGCTTATCTATTAACAAGGTTGCAAGCTTTAATAATATAATTTAACTCTATAACACACGCGCAGCTATAGGTAAGTATAATACTATCTAGCTTCGCGACCTTTTACGGCCGGTAGTAGTTATTAAGTTAGTAGACACTAGCGTAGGTGCATAAAAGGTTACTCCCAATTAGTGTAATACTGTACAGAATTTAACCCTATGTATTAGCGCTAAAGTTATACTAATATATAATATCTGGGTTAAACTAGGCTTAGTAAATAGCTCTACTAGTATAGTTAAAGATATTATATAGAAGGAGCACGCTAACGTTAAAAGGGATCAGCCCCAGGCACTGCTAATTGCGGTAGATGGTTATAATAGACCTACCCTATTTACTCAGCAGGACGGAAGGAAGGTTATCCCTATCTTTTCCATACTTTGTAAGTAGGAGGGTATAAGAGGCTCTTGCTTACGGCGTTAATTTCCAGTTACCCTAGCTTTTGCTCTTACTATGTATAAAAGCTAGGGCCTAACGCTTAACTAGGTGGTTCTAGATATTAAGGAAAAGGATAGTACAGCTAGGCTAACTTATGTAGCAATCTTATAAGTCAAAAAGCTTTTGGGGCTTATATTTAAACGTGGATTTAATAAGGAACGATTTCAGTTATCTATAAGCAAGGCTAAGGAGGTATAACAGGAAGATTTTATATAGAGGTAGTAGCAACTACTCGCAAACGACTTTTCCTAAATAGGAAATTATGTACTGGCTTAGAGGTAAGCAGAGAATACGGCATTTGTCTTGGTTTCCTAACTTTTAAATAGCTTATCTACAAAATCTAATTTGTCTAAATTTTAACCCCCCTATCTGTCCTACCTTCTTATCGCCTCTAGAGCTGTTAGATATATATATAATGGTATATAGGGAGAGTTGGCAGTATTACTGGGTTAATATTACTGCTGTCTATAGCGTTAATTGATTTTTGGAATTTTTTACCTTTTTTTTAAAGGGCGGAAATGTTGCTTATATAATAAGTTACGTAACCTTTAAGAATGCATATTACTTCTAAATTAACCTTACTTGGTTACTGTAGTAGACCCTCTTAATAAGATAATACCACCTAGTAGTAACTAAGGCGCCTTAACCTTACTACCACTCCTTTTATAGGCCTCCTCCCGTCTATAAATACTCCCTCTTCTACACCTTTTCTTCTTTTCTTCCTTATAGGGAGCTAGAGGTGCTCTAATACGCCTCCTTAGTCTCCACTGAGGGATCTATTAGTTAATGTAGCGATATGGACAGCATTAGACGAGGAGATAATGGGTAAAAGAGAAGATAGGAAGGACAGAGGAGCCTCTAGTAGGTGTTAGTTAAGCAACGTTAATAGTTATTTATAGCTGCCTAATCTCCCGTGCTTGTAGGCCTCCTCCTGTCTATAAATACTCCTTCTTTTATAACTTCTTCCCTTCTTTTCTTCCTCCTTATAGGGAGCTAGAAGTGCTCTAATACGCCTCCTTAGTCTCCACTAAGGGATCTGTTGGTTAATATAGCGATATAAACAGCATTGGATAAGGAGATGATGGGCGAGAGAGAAGATAGGAAGGACGGAGGAGCCTCTAGTAGGTGTTAGTTGAGCAACGTCAATAGCTATATTATGGCCGCCTAATCTCCCGTGCTTGTAGGCCTCCTCCCGTCTATAAATACTTCCTTCTCTATACCTTCCTTTTCTCTTTTCTTCTTCCTTATATGAGCTAGAGGTGCTCTAATACTCTTCCTTAGTCCCCACTAAGGGATCTATTGGTTAATGTAGTGATATAGACAGCATCGGACGAGGAGATAATGGGCGAGAGAGAAGATAGGAAGGACGGAGGAGCCTCTAGTAGGTGTTGGTTAAGCAACGTTAATAGCTATATTATGGCCGCCTAATCTCCCGTACTCGCAGGCCTCCTCCCGTCTATAAATACTCCCTTCTCTATAACTTCCTCTCTTCTTTTCTTCTTCCTTATAGGAGCTAAAGGTGCTCCAATACTCCTTAGTCCCCACTAAGGGATCTATTAGTTAATGTAGCGATATGGACAGTATTGGACGAGGAGACGACGGGCGAGAGAGAAGACGGGAGGAGACTCTGGTAAGACGCTGACGCTCTACCCCTAGGGAGACTTGTAATTTTCCTTACCCAAAAACTACGTCACGTGACGACATTTGGGAATGCAAATACATGCCCCCTCCTATACCTATACCACTGCTAAATATTTTAGATTTTGTACTTGGAGCTACTTACAATAAGCGTTCCTAGAAGATTTGCTAATTTAGTGTTCTAAAATTGGACGTTGTTGACGTTTTATATAGGGGTCGTTAATCAAGCTCCCGAGATACGATTTTTTAAAGTTCAACACCACACCAATATTACGACTTTTTTGCAGTGGCTGAGCCACCCCTAATCTCCTCCCTTTCCTCCCCTCCCATTGCTCGGCACCAAGCTATTGCGTCGTCGCTAAGCTATCGCGTTATCGCCGAGCCATCGCGTTGTCGTATGATCGCGTTGTTGTGTTAAGGTAGTAGACAGCTATGCGGCGATTTGGTTATTAGGCGATTAAAAATATTTAGTATATAAAGCTTTAAATCGGAATCACAATTAACTGCTCTATCATATCCTATGTAGAGGGCTCTGCATTAAAGCTCTGTAGTCCAAATATATACTAGATTTGTAACCAATATAATCTTAATTACTAGCTATAAAAGCTCTATTAAACGCCCCTAAGCTAAAAGCCTCCAAGCTAATAGCTTCTGGATTAAAAGCTTCTAAATTAAGGCTCCACATCGAAGCTCTAAATAAAAGGCTTAGTAAGCGTAAACTCGGTCAAAATTTTCGTTAGTTTTTACCCTAACGATTATCTTTATAGGATATATTATTAAACTAGGAAGGATTAGTATGGACCTGAAGAAAGTAGAAGCTATAGTAAGTTGGTAGAAACTAGAGAACGCTATATAGTTAAGATTGTTCCTAGGGTTTTGCAATTACTATAGGAGGTTTATTATACAGTAGTTAAAGAACATTAAGCCGTTTACTAGACTTATAAAAAAGGAGGAACTGTCACGGAGCGAGCACAAGCGGTGATAATATATAGCGAAGTAGATATTATTAAGCTATGTATATAAACTGCGTAATAAAGTTAAGACGTTGCGTAAGGAAAAGAAAGTAGGAAACAGGGGAAAAAGGGTATATAACGTTCGCTTAGTTGCTAGGTTAACGGGTACTATACTACGCACAGGCAGGGTAGAGCTTAGGTAGCAGTTCTAGTAGAACTTAGCAGAATTCGGCAGTTAGAGGTCCTTAAAGTTGCCAGTTAGCAACTCTAACAGTAGAGACGGCAGATTGCGGCGGAATACGGCAGATTACTGTTAGATTGCCGTCTCATAGTCGGTCTCTGGTTGTTCAGTTGGTGGAAATAGGTGGATATGTGTAAGGTGTCATAGGGGTGTCCTGTGACAGTACCCCCCCTTTAAACTCAAGCATCTGCGAGATGGGGCTGTAGTAGTTCTAGGTGGAGTTCATAAAAGTCTTCTACGGCTTGTGTAAGTTCTATAGAGTTAGCAGGTTCCCATAAGGGTTTAGTAAAACCTCTCCATTTTATAAGGTATATATATTTACATTTCCGTTTATCATACTTAATATTATTAACTCTTTTAATAAGGTACTCATCCTCACCATCCACTTTAACTAGTAGGGGAGGGTCTTGGATCTGTCTAGGTAGGGCGTCTAATATAGGGGCGGTAGGGTAGAGGACTGACGTATAGAATATAGGGTGGATTTTAACCATATTAGGGAGCTTCAGTCAGTAGGCATAAAGAGAGATAACTTTTTCAACCTTATAAGGGCCAGCGTTCTTCCAATTAAGTTTCTTAATAGGTTGTTTTATATTCAGATTTCTTATATCTAGCCAGACAAAGTTACTAATTTAGTAGGCCAGTGCTAGGGTTTGGTTCTTATTTGCTGCGGCTTTATAGATAGATTAGGCCTATATTATTTTATTAGTAAGGAACTCTTATAATTCTTCTATCTTCTTTATAAATTTATTTGCTTCTGTAACTTATAAGGCCTAATAAGCTAGGTAAGGAATATTACTAAAGGGTTCAAAACCTATTTATGGATGCTAGCCGTAGTTAGCCAGGAATGGGGAGACCTTTATAGTTTCTAAGACGCAGTTATTTGCAGTGAACTTAGCAAATACAAGCCAGTCCATCCAGTTATCCTATAGATACAACGTGTATATCTAAATATATTGTTCCATTATAGCATTTGCACGTTCTATTTGACCATCTGTTTCTAGGTAGTATGCTATAGATAACAGTACTTTAATGCGGAGTTAGGTAGTTAGTTCTTTCCAGAATATAGAGACAAACTGGCTGCCTCTATTAGAGATAATTGTTTTAGGGAGTCTATAGAGTTTCTATACGTGATCTAGGAATAGTTAGGCAACAGCAGGTATTAACATATTAGGACAGGCAATTAAGTGTCTCATTTTAGATAGTTGGTTTATAACTACTATAATGTTTATACAGCCTTTATTTATGGAGAGTTTAATAACAAAGTTAATTAAGATATCCTTCCATCTTCAGTCTAGAACAGGTAGTGGCTTTAGAAAGCCATTATATGTCTTATATAAAGCCTTAGCTCGTTAGTAGGTATAGCAGCTAGAGATGTACCTTTGTATTATATTATGCATATTCGGCTAGTAGTACCCCTATTGGAGTAATTCTAGGGTTTTTTTATGGCCTGGGTGGCTGGCTACTGGTAGGTTATGTATATGTTTAAGAAGCTTAAGCTTAAGTTCGTTATGGTTAGGTATAACTAGGCGGTTCTAGTAGTACAAGCAGTCTCTATAAGCTTTATATTTACTTAGAGAGATCTTTTTGGAGTGTCTAACGCCATCTTAAATTAGCTTAAGTGTCTCTTAGATAAACTTATCATTTAGGTATTTGTTAATTATAATCTATTTAACTAATTAATTAGTTATTTTAAGAATATATACCGTGAGGTCTTTAGCTGGGGGATTAAATAATTTGGGGCAAAGTAGGGTTTAATTACAGGAGGCACGCGCTTCTTCCTATACTGGTATATCTTATAAACATTAGGTTAGGGCATCAGGTTTTTAACCTTAAACGCCTAGGCGGTATATAATTAAGAATTAGAAATAAAACAGATATTCTAACTAGTGGGCTTAATAATAACTTAGCTGTTTTATAGTTATAAAGTACTGTAGATTCTTATAGTCACTAAGGACCTTAATTAGAAATCCGGTGCCTTCCAGTTTAGGTTACTATTATTCAAAACATCTAATAATAGCTAACAATTCCTTATTATAGATCTCATAGTTATATTTAGCTAGACTTAGTTGTTTTAAGAAGTATACTATAGGGTGCAGTACTCCTTCCTTATTATACTAAGACAAAATGCCTCCAGTAATATAGTTAGATAAGTTGGCTTCTATAACACTCTTTTAGTTTAGGTTAAAGTATTAGAGTATAGGTGCGGTAGTAAATATAACTTTTAAATAGGCAAAGGCCTTCTTATATTCCTTATTAAAGATAAAGGTTTTGTCTTTTTAGGTTAGAGCTATAAGGGGTAAGACTAGGGCAGAGAAGTTATTAATAAACCATTAGTAGAAGTTAGCAAATCCTATAAAGGCTCTTACATCCTTAACGTTCTTAGGTTCTTACCAGTTTATAATTACTTTAATTTTCTTTAGGTCCATTTATATACCGTCTATAGAAATAATAAGTCTAAGGTACAGGACTTCTATTTTATAGAATTCGCACTTGTCTATATCTAATTATAGGCTAGCTCCATATAAGGCTTCTAAGATAAGGTTAACATGTTTCTTATATTTAGTTAGGTTATTGCTATATACTAGAATGTTATTAATATAAGCAGTACAAAAAATGTCCAGGTAAGGTCATAGGGTATTATTTATAAAGTGTTAGAACAAACTTAGGGCATTTGCGAGACCAAACAGCGTTACTAAGTATTTAAATAGTCCATACCTAGTACGGAATGCAGTAAGCTATTTATCTCCTTTTATAATATAAAGACGGTTAAATGCGTGGATAAGGTTAAGTTTTATATAGTAGCGAGCCTTACTTAATTAGTTTAGTATCTCTTGAATTAATAGGAGCGGGTACTAATTCTTAATGGTAATAGCGTTAAGAGCTTAGTAGTCTATATAGAAGCATAGACCGCCGCTAGGTTTCTTAATAAAGATTATAGGTACAGCTATAGGCAAAGAGCTTGCTCTAATAAATCCTTTACTTAGGTATTCATCCAAGTACTTCCACAGTACTTAGAGTTTATTTTAGGACATTCTGTATAGGGGTCCAAATCCTAGCTGTTTTCCTTCTTTAAGTATAATCTTGTGGTTATATAGTTAGTACTCTACTAACTTATTAGCTTCCTTTTATAAAAATACTTCTAGATGCTTATAATAGCATACTAGTACTTTTATAGCAGGGTTAGTATACTTCTTTAGTGCTAGGGCCTTTTTAATATCGGCTATTATAATAGTAAAGATTATATATTTAGGTTTCCTAGCAAGTTATACTAATAGGGTAGCTCCAATTATATAGATATCTATAGAAAGGGGGGTAAGTTACTAGCTAGTAACTTCCTTTTAATTATCTACTATTTCTTATTTAACTTTAAGTTTAGTATTAGGTACGGAGTTAGTATTAGATTTAGGTTTGGGTTCTTTAAGTATCCTTTTTATAGTAGAATACCAGTTCTTTTAGTACTTTTATATATTAAGCTTAAGTTTAGGCTTCTGCTTAGTTTAGGGTGGTACAGTAGTTAGGGTCGGTTCGTGTGGTTTAATATAATTTTTAGGTTCTTAGTAGAATTAGGTGGACTTTTTAGGTATAGGGTGGACGTTAGTGGAAATTTTAGACTAATAGATCCTAGTGGATTTTTTAAATTTTGGTTTAGGGTCTAAGTAGTAAGTTATAAGGCACTTCTGCTTACAACAAAAGGCGGTAAATAGAAGCTTAAGGTTGTCCTAATTAATAGTTACCTTATATAGCTTTATCTAAGATTGTTTAAGTATTACTAAGTAACCTAGGGTAGTAACAAAAAGCCTAATCAGTTCTTTATAGTTTAGATATTGGAGTCTTAGGAATACTATATAGGTAATATAGCCTAAGATAGTGCGTTTGCCATTAAATCCAAATACGTTAATATGCCGGTTAAGGGGGGTTAGGGTAAAACTATTATCTTATATAAAGATCTTATTAATAAATCCTATACTACTGGCTCCTGTGTTAATTAGGACTTAAGCATTAGCCTACTAATTATTCTACCAAAGATAACAGTTAATAGTTATACTATGATCCTAAGAGTTAGAATTTATAATATCTAGAGCATTTAACAAGATCCTAAGGTAGCGCCGTCCTAGAGAGTGACTTAGCTCTAGGACCTTCCTTTTAGAGGCAACTAGGGTAGAGTTCCTATAGAATATCGGCTATAACTTTATCCTTATAAGTAGTGCTTACTAGATACGGGGCTGGAGCCATATAAAGATTAGGGACAGTAACTAGAGGATTAGTGTAGTAAATAATTGCTAGTATTAGCCGTTTATAAATTATGTTAGGGTATAGGGATAGAGCAGTATCTTAAGATATAAGCCTTGCTTCCACATTTAAAGTAAAGGCCTAGCTTAATACGTTGTTCTTATTTAGGGGACCCTAGTAGGGCATACTTTAGGGTTCTAGAGTTAATGTCTATGGCGTTAGGGTGCTTAGGCTGAGATAATAACTTAGTGGTTATTTATAGAGCTATTATATTATATTAAGGAGTGGACTTCAGTATTAGGCGTAGTATATTATTATATTATTTATTAATAATGTTTGCGTAGGCGTTAAGGGCTCCTAGTAGATCTACACCTATTAGGGAGGTTTTCAGTTTAGGACTTAGAAATTTAATAAGGCTATTAACCAGTATAGAGTTATTCTAGCCTATTTCCTTTACATAACAGTTAAATTTAGAGAATATACTAGAAAGCTTTTTATTCCTTAAGTTATGTAGTTTATCTTTCTCTAAGCAGTAGCTTAGCAGTTTGGGTTACTATATATAGCTTTAAAAAGTATAACTAGACTTCATACTAAATTTGGTTAAAGGGGTTTAATAAGGTTAGCTACGTCTTCTCCTAGTTAACTTAGGGCGTAGCAGAGTTGGTTAGTTTTAGTTAGGTAGCAGTTAGCATTACTAGTTAGCTTATTTTTAAGCTGGCTTAGAAATAATTAGAGTTCTTATTATTTACTAGTGAATATTAGAGGGTCTGGTAGTCGTTTAGATTATTATAGTACGGTAGTTAGTTTAGGGTAAATAGCTACTATAGGTTTGGGACTCTTATTTTACATATTTGTCTCTAGAGAAGGCATTCAGTCTTAGGGCCCTAGTATAGGCATTTTAAGGATACAGACTTCTTCTTAAAGGTCCTTAATTATTTATAGGTGTTATGCTTCTTATTTAGCTTATTATTAAGTTAAAGTGGCTTAGTTCTATGCGAGGGCGTCTATAAAGGACTTCTATATCTCTACTAATTATTCTTAAAGTATGGATATAATGCTAGCGGCTATTATAGGGGCTTTAGGGTTGTTCTGCATTTTAAAGGGTGGTATATAAGGTTAACGCAACATAGTGTCACGGAGTGAGTATAAGTGGTAATAATATATAGCAAAGTAGATATTATTAAGCTATATACATAAACTGTATAATAAAGTTAAGACGTTATATAAGGAAAAGAAAGTAGGAAATAGGGGGAAAAGGGTATATAACGTTTACTTGGTTGCTAGGTTAATGGGTACTATGCTACGCATGGGCAGGGTAGAGCTTAGGTGGCGGTTCTGGTAGAACTTGGCAGAATTCGGCAGTTAGAGGTCCTTGAAGTTGCTAGTTGGTAACTCTAATAGTAGAGACGGCAGATTGCGGCGGAATACGGCAGATTGCGGCGGAATACGGCAGATTGCTGTTAGATTGCCGTCTTGTGGTCGGTCTCCAATTGTTCAGTCAGTGGAAACAGGTGGACGTGTGTAAGGTGTCACGGGGGTGTCCCGTGACAGGAACTATAGATATAGGGAAGCGAGTAGAAGAAACTATTTTAGGAGCTTAAGGAACTATTTACCTAAGATCTAGTCCTTAAGATCTATTAACTACAGCTAGACACGGTTATAGAAATAGATATATTAGACTTTATACTAGGAGTATGCTTGCTATAGAAGCACCAGGACGTATAGCACCTAGTAGCATACTATAGTTAAAAGATGACACCGCTAGAACTAAACTATAACATCTATAACAAAGAGTTGCTAGGCATAGTGGCAGTACTTAAGAAATAAAGAGCATTTTTATAAGGTATAGAGAAACCATTTATAGTTAAGATGGACTATAAGAACCTAACGGGATTCCTAATAATAAAGAAACTAAACTAAAGACAAGTTAGATGGGCAGAGATGCTTATAGAGTATTATTTCAAAATTTAGTATATTAAGGATACTAAAAACGCAAGAGCAGATATACTTAGTAAAAAGGCAGAATTATAAAATAAAGAGAAGCTATTAGGGGCAGTATTACGCCAAGATAAGGATACATTAATTAGGTATAATTACCCTAAAATCGCAGCGATAAGAGAAGAGAAGACCTATAAGATACTAGAGAGTATATGGTTATAAAGGATCTAAAAGGCATAGAAAGAGGATCTAGACTTAGAGCAATATAAGTACTAAAAGGCTATATATGTACTAAGAATAGTTGCAAGAGAGTTTATAGAAGACTTTTATAAGGGAATAAATTAGAGACATAACGGAGCTATAGGCTTAGTGTTACGGCTTTAAAAAGAGTATATTATTTAAGGAATCTGGGGACTAGCAAGATAAGTTATAAAGGAATATCTAAATTGCTAGAGAAATAAACTAATAAGGCATAAGCTGTATAGAGGGCTATAACCTATTAAAATACCAGAAAGACTATGGGAGGTTATATTATAGGACTTTATTATAAAATTGCTAAGGTTAAAAGATCCTATTACCGGATAAGATTATAACGCAATTTTAGTAATAGTAAATAAGTTAACTAAGTGGGGCTACTTTATAGCGTGTATAGAGGAGATATTAGTAGAAGATATAGCTAGAATCTATATTAAAGAAGTATTTGTAAGACATGGAGCACTAATAAAGATTATATTAAATAGAAATCCAAGATTTATAGCAGCATTTTGGGAGGTATTCTTACCCAAACAGGGGGTTTAAGCAGTAATGTTAATAGCATATTACCTATAAACAGACGGATAAACGGAAAGACTAAACTAAATATTAGAGCAGTACTTAAGGCATTATATTAATTATGCATAGAATAATTGGATATTATTATTACTAGTTATATAGTTTATATATAATACTACACCGCAGGAAGGGATAGGCATATTACCTTTTAAGGTGAATTATAGATATAAGCTAAGAATATTATTATCGCTATAATAAGTAAAGAAGATAAGTAGTATAGCTAAAGAAAAAATAGAGAACCTAATAAATCTTTATAATTACCTTAAAGATATAGTAAAACTAGTACAGATAAGAATAAAAAGGTATTATAATATTAAGAGATCCAAGGAACTAGATCTTAAGAAGGGAGATAAAGTATAGCTACTATATAAAAATTTCAAGAGTTAACAACTAAGTAAGAAGTTGGACTATATTAGACTAGGACCATTTACAGTAAAAGTAAAGATCTTAGAAGTTACGTATAAACTTAACTATAAGGACACGAAGAGGCTTTAAGGAAAATTTAAAGGAATAATATAAATTCTATCTAAATCTAAGGGTATATAGCTCTTGTAGAGAATAAGACATTATATAAAGAAGAAAAAGGAATAATAAGAGAATTATATAATTAAGCAGTTAGGGTCTTAGTGGTTAATGTATGTATATATATATATATAGTCTTTAATGGTCTTTAACAGACTTTAATGTTATAGCGCTAGTAGAAAATAGTAGATTATAGCAGATAATTATAGATAGTTGCAGATAGTTATAGACAGTTATAAATAGTCGCAAATAGTTATAAATAGTTATAAATAGTTATAAATAGTTTTAGACAGTTATTTATTAAGTGTTTTACCAAGACATTGCTACTATAACTAGGCTAGTCCTATTATAGTACCCCCCCTTTAGCTAAAGGTTTAAAATAATTTAATTTAGTTAAGAATTTATAACTTATTATATTATAAGTGTTATAATATATTTTAAGTTCTTTTTAATTTTAAGTTTCTTACTATTATGTTTTATATATTTATATTAAGTAGTAGTTATTTGCCTTTATATTATGTTTATTTAGCTAAAGTAGGCTATAAAGAATAGTCCTTATAAAATTCTTTTACCAAAGAAGGCGGATTGGCTTTAATCTGGTTATAGGTTTCCTAGGTTTATATTTTATATCCTTCCTACTTAATAAAAAGTTTAAATTGTTTAAATTATATTTTCTATTATATATTATTAATTAAGTTAATAAAGTAAGAACCGTTACCATTATTAATAATTATAGGAGGTAGTGGCAGCACTTTATAAGTTATAGGATTATTTTTTAAAGGTTGCAATAAGCTTATATAAAATATTAGGTGTATTTTTATCTTAGTTGGCAGTTTAAGCTTATAGGCGTATAGGCTTAATTTCTTTTTAATTTAGTATAGGCCTACAAACTTTTAATTAAGTTTCTTTAAGGGCCATTAAGTCTATAAGTTTTGTATATTTAGGTAAACTATATTACCTTCCTTAAAGTCCTATATAGGAGCTTATCCTTTATTTACATACTATTCCTGTACCATTTAAGCGTATATTAATTTACTTTATAATAGTTCTGTTAATTGCTTTATTTAATTAGCGAAGTTATAAGCGTTAATTAACTAAATCCGTTTAATTATAGGTCCTATTATATTAATTTTGGGTTATAATTTAAATATAAGTTAAGGGTCCTATTTATAGGTCACATAGAACAGCATTACGCCTATTAATATATTTATTATATTATTTACAGTAAACTTAGCTAAGGGTAGCCATTTTTTCTAGTTGTCTTATAGGTAGGAGTAGTACATTTATAGGTATTATTCTATAATTATAATTATAATTATAGTTTAACTATCTATCTCTAGATAGAATACAGTTAAGAGTTATATTTAAATACTTAATTATTTATATAGGGCTTGCTAAAAATCTAAAATAAACTAGCTTTTATAGTTAGATATTATTAAGTTAGGAAGCCCATATGGTTTAAAGACGTACTTAATAAAATATTTAGCTACTAATATTATATTAATTAAGTCTATGGGAATTATATATTACATTTTTATAAGATAGTTAATAACTACTATAATATTTATAAACCTATTACTGCTAGGCAAGTTAACTATAAAGTTAATTAAGATATTGCGCTATCTTTATATTAGAATTAGTAGCGGTTAAAGTACTCCTTACTTCTTTATATAAGAGGTCTTTCTATATATATATATCCTATATACTTAAATATATTTTTATATATAGTTATATATTATAGGCCAGTAATATACTTATTAAACAATTTTATAAGTCTTTATATAGCTAGGATGCCCTACTATAGAGGAGTTATATATAAATTTATGTATCTTAAATTATAAAGGTTTGGAATTTGGAACTACTATCTTCTATTAATAGTATAATTGGTTATTTTAAATCTCACATTTAGCAAGTATAATATCCTTATACTATCGTTTTCCTATTTAAATTGCTTTTATTATATCTATTATCTATATATTATTCTTATATTTATATTCTATTAGCTTATTAATTTCCATTTCCTATTTATTAACTTCTAATTTATTTCTATTAAGTTCCGTATTTAAAAATATAGGATATAGTTTTTTAAAATATTTAGGAGGCAATAAGATCCGTAATTAATTTATAATCTGTTTATCTACAGTATTTACAGATAGTTCCTATAATTATTATATTAATATATTAGGCTTTTAATTAAGTTTACCTAGTTAGTATATAATCTTAAAGTTAAATTATAAGAGGTATTTGGCCTAATAAATTTGGTGCTATATTAATTGCTTTATAGTTATAAAGTACTATAGGTTTTTATAGTCCATTAACACGCGTATTAGGAATAATAATCCTTTAAACTTAGGACGCTATTATTTAAAACATTTAATAATTATAAGCAGTTCCTTATTATATATCTTATAGTTTAATTTAGCAGGGGCAAGTTTCTAGGAGAGAAAGGCTACTAGATATAGCTTACCGTTCTTATTATATTGCGACAGCACTCCCCTTAGCATATAATTAGATAAGTTTGTTTTAATAATATATTTAAGGTTAGGGTTAAAATAGGCAAGAATTAGAGTAGTTATAAAACAATACTTTACAGTAGGTTATTAAAAGCTTATTTGCATTTAGTGGTCTATTTAATTTTTTAATTTTTTCTTATTAGGTTTACTAATAGCTAAGCAGTTTTTAAGAAGTAGTTAATAAATTGTTAATAGAAATTTGCAAATCCTAGAAATCCTTAAATATCTTATATATTGCTACGGCTTTCCTAGTTTATAATTAGGGCAACTTTTTTAGGGGTTATTTTAATTCCATTACGGGATATTATTAAGCCTAAGTATATAACCTTTAATATATAGAACTTGCATTTCTTAATATTATATTATAGGCCTGCATCTTATAGGCGTTTAAGGACTATTTTAATATATTTCTAATATTTAGAAAGCAAGGACAAGTAGATTAAGATATTATTAATATATATAGTAATAAATATATTAAGGAATTCATAAAGTATATTATTAATGTATTACTAAAATATACTAGGACTGTTCTTTATGCTAAATAGCATTACTAGGTATTTAAAAAGTCTCTATTATATATAAAAAGCTATATACTTCTTATCTTCTTTATATATATAGATTTTATTAAAGGCGGTAACTATATTAAGCTTTATAAAGTACTATACCTTTACTAAATAGGTAAGCATCTCTTAAATTAGGGGAATTAGATATTAGTTTTAAATTATATTTATATTTAAAGCTTAATGTCGGAATGTTAGTCATATGACGTAGTTATAAGACTATAAAGCAAGACTAGCTAATCTGACCTTGGAGCAACCCCTTACTTTGAAACAACAATTAACTACCAACTTCAACACCGCATACGTACCACTATAAGTGATATTCGTGCACGTTGATAAAGCGAGTATACCGACACTAATTAGTAGACGTACAGATTAGGAAATATGCAATAAGCTAGAGCTTAAAAACCGTACTAGAAACAGTACATAGATCGCCTAGCCTTGTCTATTTTAGTTAAAGGAGAAAGCTATATTACCCTTAAAGCTTAAGACCACGTATTAGCTTAACTACTAACGCGTTAGATCGCC
>Ga0307507_10006942_pt1 | contig 16853 bp, 18 predicted proteins | sample 7_EM_MG_FD_207223 | JGI IMG/M metagenome (GOLD analysis project Ga0307507, IMG submission 207223) | Populus trichocarpa ectomycorrhiza microbial communities from riparian zone in the Pacific Northwest, United States - 7_EM | ecosystem: Host-associated > Plants > Roots > Unclassified | place...
AAGAAGGAAGAAGAGCAGAATCAGACGAAAAACAGAGGCAACCACGGGATAAAAACAAGGCCACCACCGTCAACCTTCCTCATCGTCGCCATAATAACCGTCTGGAGTCATTGTTGACAACAACAGCACCATCATCAACGGGGAGAAAACTGTCCGAAATAGAAAAAAAGCGTAGCAGAAACAGGGAGAAGGAAGAAGAGCAGGGACAAAGGAAAACCGTCTCTTAGTTCACCACTAGCCTTCGTCGTTGCCACCGCCAACCATACTTCGCCATCGTACAGGGTAGCGTCCTCTCCCCCTTCTCCTTCTTCTTCTGGTGATGCATTTGCCTGTCTCCACTGTTCACAATCTAAACCAACATTTTTTTCGGGTCCGACCCAGTAAAAAAAACAAATAAAAAAAATACTTTCCAAAAACATTTTTTTCCAATATTTTTTCTAGTGTGAAGACGTAGACTGTAATATTTGCGTGGTGTAAAATTAAACGATAAAGTATACCATCAGATATTATGTTTTATTTGAAAAAATAGGGTTTAACATTATTCATTTGTTTATTTATTTAGCATTATACATATGGAAGATGCGCTTTTTAATGCAATATTCAATAAAGATCTTGATGATGATTATGAAAACATAATGGATCGTGTTGTTGATCACATTAATTATCGTGGTGATGATGACAACGGTGGCTCGGGAGAGGATGGTGATGACGGGGAAAATGATGACGACAACAATGATGATGACGACGACGACGACGATAGTGATGATGATGATGATGAATCATTTTGGAAGTGAGATTTTGATATGAAGAAGTTAGTTGTGTGCACAGCTGGGGCAATAAACATGTATTATATTAATTATATGCATAAAGAACCGTGCATGGTTTCATATAATACATGCATGCGTTGGTTAACTGAAGTTTTACGAGGACATTGGAAATGATGTGTCAACATGTTTAGAATGGACACATGAACTTTGTTTAGCCTGTGCAGTGATTTAGAAACAAAGTATGGGTTAAAGCCTTCGAGAAGGATGAGTGTGATTGAAAAAGTGGCTATATTTCTAGATACAATAGCACAAGGAGCACCAAATAGAGAGGTTCAAGAGCGATTTCAACATTCAGGTGAAACTGTTAGTAGATGCATTAAAGAAGTCCTCGCAGCAGTATGTTTGTTTGCAATAGATGTCATAAAACCAAAGGACTTGAATTTTACAAGCACTCCACGAGAAATTGCAATGAATCCAAGATATATGCCTCATTTCAAGGTAAGAAAAAGATTTGTTAATATTGTTATTATTCAAAGAAAAATTGTTTTATGCATGTTAGTAAGTAACGACATCATATTATCAATGGTTTTCATGTAGAATTGTATTGGTGCAATTGATGAAACACATGTGTGAGCTTGCATATCAACTGAAAATCAAATTCCATTTATCAGAAGAAAAGGTGTATCGACTCAAAACATAATGGTTGCTTGTAGTTTTGACATGCAGTTCACGTTTATGTGGGCAGGATGGGAAGGTAGTGCCCACGATACACGTATTTTTCTTGAGGCTATTGAGAATAGAAATATAAAATTTCATAAACCACCAGAAGGTAGTTATACAACAGAACTTGTTATGTAATTATAAGTATAAAAATTTGTTTATTATTTACTAATTACATGACAAATTTGAATGTTGTTTGTAATTACAAGTAAATACTATTTAGTTGATGTTGGATATCCCAATGAGTATGATTATTTAGGTCCATATAAAGGTGAGAGATATCACTTAGAAGATTTTAGGCGTCGTGGACAACCAAGAAATCGGCAAGAAGTTTTTGATCGAGCACACTCATCGCTACGTAATGTCTTAGAACGTTCTTTTGGAGTATGGAAACAAAGGTGAAGGATTTTACAAAACATGCTTGCTTATCCATACAAAACGCAAGTTGAAATTATAATGGCATCAATGGCACTACATAATTATATTAGAAGGAGATCGTATGATGACGTTGCATTTACAAAATTTGATCACAATTCCAGTTATGTTCCTGATGAGATTTTACCTGATGTTGTTCCACACTCTAAAATCAATGGAAACTATAGTCAAGGCAGGATGAATTTCGTACGTGATGAAATTACAGATAGTTTAATGAAACAATAAAAAATATTTTATATAAAGTATTGTTTGTTTTATGATGTAATAGCAGAAATTAAATCTACAATATTTCAACTAAAAAACATCAATATTAATATATGTCTTTTATAGTTATTTTATTACCTCAATTTGAAAAGTTTGCCTGTTTGAAATTATAGCAGCGGTGGCGGTTCATAGTGCTTTTCATGGTTGTCAAACTTGCGAGTTGACTCGTAAAATCATACGATTTTACGAGTCAACTCAGATATATCGTGTGAAATCGGGTAGAAAACTTGAAAATTAGTAAACTTGGTCAAACTCGGTGAACTCGGTAAACTCGAACCGAGTTTACCGAGTTCGATAGAATTAACAAAAACCATTGAATCTTCTCACTGTTCTCAATCCTCTCCTATCCATCCCGTTAGTCTCACAAAATTCCCCTTTTTCCTTTCCGCTTCCCCCAAATCTCACATTCTCTGATTCTCAAATTCAACCCTAGCAGAAGCAGATCTCACATTCTCTGATTCTCAAATCTTAAACCCAGCAGAAGCCAACGCCTTCCACTCTCTTTCTTTCTCTCAAAACCCCCATTTTTTTCTTTATTTCGTTTGCCTTTGATCTGATTGTCTCCGCCTCTCCGGTCTCCAGTTTCCAGTCTCCACTCTCTCAGCTTTGCTTGCTGGATTCTTTCATTAGTGGCCAGGTTTGGTTGCTGGATTATTTCATTAGTGGCCAGGTTTGCTTGATTCTCTCCTTCTCTATCATGTTTTATATCATTTTTGGGTTATCAATCTTATATTATTTTTGGGTGATTTGGCAGTTAAATAATCTTGAACTTGCTGTTAATCTTGCAATTTGTGCTGAAAATCTTCCTGGTGTTGAAAATCTTCCAGGTAAACACATTATTTTCTGTTAATCTTTTCTTTTTCCCCTCATCCATGGCGACGAAGTGTCTGATATAGAATAAGAGTTGAGTGCCTGTCATATTAACATTTGCTCATTTGCTGAATCATAAGATCTTTTCTCTTTTGTAATTTCGCATGCCTTATTAACTGTGCTGACAAGTCTTGTATGTGTGTATATATTTATTGCCATATTGGGTTTTTGCAATCTATGCATGTTTGTGTCCTAATCTGATAGACGGTACCAAATATGTTGCTTTCAAATGGTTGCTTTCAGTTTCTGGTTGCTACAATGCTGCTACATCATATATAGCTTCAAAACCCATCTTCCTTTTTATTGCAATTCCCACTAGAAGGGCAGAGCATGAAATGAATGCTTAATACTGTCCTGAATTTTGGTATATATATTGATTCTTCAGTCACATGATATCTCATCTTCTTGTTGCACATAGAGTTAAAAGAATTAGTTGAAGAATATTAGGTTAAACAGAGAGAGGTGCCTGCAATGATTTGTCTTTGAAGGTTCTAGAGGAGTGCTCCTCTATTATACAGAAGGTGGGGGTGTCTCTGATGCAAAGGTGTAGTTTTAGAGTTGGTGTTCTTGTAGTATGTGGTAAACTGGAATTTACCTGTTCCCAATTCTTACTTCTCTTATATATCCTGGATAATAACCAGGAGCTTGTTATCCAGGAGCTTGTTTATATTTGTTTATCTTCTGGTGCAAAAGGGGTTATGATCCTAATGGGTAGCAGTAAGACCATTGTTTGGTTTAGGAGGGACTTTCGAATTGAAGATAACCCTGCATTAGCTGCTGCTGCAAGGGATGGTTGTGTTTTCCCTGTATTTATATGTTGGTTTTTTTGTTGTATTTTATTCAATTCTCAGCACTATACATCCTTATGAAGATCAAGGCAATGAGATCATGTTTAGTTTATATGACACACCAATATATTATTTGTTTTAAGTTTGTTAATTTTTAGTTAATAAAATTCTATGGACATAATTGTTGTATTATATTTTAAAGTTATTTAAACTATCTATAAATTTTTATTTGAATCATGTATTTTAAGTGTTTGGACATTTGTATTGTTTATTACTTTATTTCACTTTTACTTACGATTTTATGATTTTACGATTTGAGTTTACGATCCAAGTTTATATTGTATATTCCGTGTCGTGTCAAAAATGTGTTTTTGACAACCTTGGTGCTTTTCACTTAGAAATGCATCAAAATAATATTTTTTTTATTTTGTAAAAATTATTTTTGATACCAACACACGAAAACAATCTAAAAACATAAAAAAAATTATTTTTTAAAAAAAAAATTTCAAAATTTATGAAAACACATTGGACAGCGTTCCCAAACAATTATCAAACACATTATTTTTTACTTACGTAGCGGTGTCTTAACTATTCTTTAAATAGAAATGTAAGGGATGTGACAAATCTTTTGCCAATTTTCACCCATCTCCTCCTTCCCGTAACGTTTCCTTAGAATGGGGCAAATGCTTATGACCATTTCCTGTAGAGGCGATGCCAAAACATAGTCTGGTAGTGCTCTCAACAACGGGCAATTACGAATTGTCAACTGTCGAAGTTGTGGCATAATGGATATTGAAGTTGTGTTGGCATCTTCTTCTCCCACTGATCTCCTTTCAATTCCATCCCACTCTTCTACTTCTTTGAGATTCAAAACCCAAAGTTTTTTTAATTTGGGGAAAGCAGTGACCCTTGCAATTTCTCTTTCATTAACACTTTTTATACCTATAAATCCAACATCCAACCTTCTCACCTTCAACCCGCGTAATTCTAGGCTTTCAAGGTTCGGCAATCTACCCAACGGAGGCAAAACCTTCAGGTTTACACAATAATCGAGTGTAAGCTCCTGTAATCTGGTTAATGTCATCATCCAATTTGGAAAATCCAACCCTCCGTACCTAGATATGGTTAGATATTCCAAGTCTGACGGAGGCTGTAAAGCTTCAATTAAAATGTCGTTCTCCCGGTCGAAGTCGAAATACAATTGCAAACAACGCAGACGCTTCTTATTCTTGAGTTGTGCTTCTGCAGCGTCTCTCGCACCTTCTAAACCTCCTCGTAGATTATATACTCTAAGACTCCCTCCGATGTGATTTAAGTTCTTTAATTCTCTTAGATTAGCTGCTTTACTTTCATCCTCACCACCACCACACACAGCAAACCAATCTAATGTTCGAAGACATGTTATCCTCTCTATTCCCTTTGGCATGAAGGCCACAATTGAACCACAAATCCGGAGATGCCTCAATTTGATAAGTTTTCCAATCGCCTTGGGCAATTCCCAGAGAGACCGACATGTAGTAACGTCTAGGGATTGCAGTTTGCATAAATCACACATGATTTCTGGCAGGGACTCCAACTTATAACAATCTGCCAAATTGAGGTGTCTCAAATGTATCAATTTCCCTACCTCGTTTGGTATTTCTTTGATTAAGGACATTGACAAATTCAATGACCTGATGCATGTCAACTGCTTGAATACATCAGGTAGTGCAGCTCCAAGCCAAGGGTCTCTAGCGTCGATGAAGAGGCTGCGAAGACCTTTTGCTTTGTGAATGGACACGGGAAAATAGGTTTCCTTTGACAGCATCATGCTTAAATGACGAACCCTTTCAATTGAAGTCTCCACTGTTGCTTCTCGAAGGTTATTGACATCCACTGTTAGACATTCATTTTTTGTCATATATTGGGCAAAATCATGCACTATATCATGCATCTTGAATCTAACATCTTCTCGATCATACGTCTTAAAATCTTGGAAGAAAGAGCGCGCTGCTAAGACTTGAAAGTACTGCTCTCCAACAGCCTCCATATCTCCACCTGAAGTCTCCTTGAGGTAACCTTGAGCTATCCACATCTTTACTAATTCATATTTCCGCATCTCGTAGTCTTTTGGAAACATGGCACAATACAAGAAACATCGTCTTACCATAGAAGGTAAATCGTAGTAACTCAAAAGCAAAGGTAGAAATATTCCTCTTTCAACCTGATCTCTATCAACCTCATCTAGCCCCCATAGTTCGCTACAGAAAACACGTTCCCACTCTTCTCTTGTTCTTTTAGACTGCATTAGACCTCCTAATACCTTGGCAGCTAGAGGCAAGCCCTTGCACTTGTTTGCAATTTTATCGCCGGTATCTGTCAATCTTTCACGCTCATCTTTGCTTCTTTGCTGGAATGCCACATGATTGAATATTGACCTGCATACCTCATCAGACAATTTCTCAAGGTTGATCACGTGGCCGGTTCCCATCATCGTTGCCACAGAATGTTTACGAGTGGTCACTAGAATTCTGCTTCCTCGTGCACAGCCTGTGAGAGATGGTTTCAGTTGTTCCCATTGTCGATGATTTTCTGTCCATACATCATCAAGGACAAGAAGGAACCTCTCTCCCTTAATGGATTCAGAAACCCTTTGCAAAAGGGATTGCAATTCAACCAAATCCGGTGCCCTCCCTTCAAGTTGCTCAAGGATAGCTTTGCCTATCCTAACCTCATCAAATGGATCTGAAACACACACCCATATCTTTTTCTCAAAATGAGCCGTAACCTCATCATCATTAAAAGCTAGTTGGGCGAGAGTTGTCTTTCCAATCCCGCCCATCCCTACTAAAGAGATGACCTCTACGTCCCCCGCTTCCTGAATACTTTCTCCTAGCAACTTGCTTACTACAGCTTCCCTTTTATCATCTCGACCAATCACGCTTGATTCATCAACAAGGGAGGTACTTGTTATTCGTTGGAGTTCATCAGTGGCTCTGTACAACTCAAAGCCATACATAGCTCTCTCTTTGGCAATGTCATCCACTTTTTCACATACTTCTTTTATCTTGAGGGCAATATCGCGACGTTGAACCACTTGATTGAGACAAAAGAAAGGAGATCCCAGGAAGGAACACCGTATCTTCTTTCGGCTGGGAGTATTTTCTTCAGCTTCCTCCATTTTCCATCTAAGAATTGCAGTGCTCCATTCATCAAGCACGTCATCCATATCATAACATACATCTTTGAGCTTGTCTACCCAATCTCTTACAGCCTTATCCTTTACTTGTTTTCTATCTGCATCTTCAAGGACAGATTGGATAGCGAGGAGATTGTTTTTCAGCTTGTCGACTTGTTTCTTCACACCTCCTACGAGGTTCACCTCTTCTTGTACCTATTAGTGTACAAAAGATAAGGAAGTTCAAGCATAGGAAACGTTACTATGATTTCAACACAATTTCTTAATTTTTGGCAACTGATAGATTAATTATTTTGTATTAATATATTTTATTGTGAAATGGATTGACTATATTAATAATTTATATATAAAATATTTATTAGAAATAATAATATTTCTTTTTATAATCATTATGAAAGGATCTGCATGTATATATTTGGGAAGTCAATTTATAAATAAAGCCATGATAATAAGATTGTGTGTTAACTATATAGTTTTAATTCACACCAACTACCCATACGCTAATCCTTTTCAACTTTTTATTGATAATTTTACCCTTAATAGTTCAGTTTAAAGAGAATTGGCAACTCTTGTTTTGCCTTTTCCGTTTTCCTACATTTGGAATGATATATTTTCTTTAGGTTATTTTTGGAATTATGAAAAATAATAAAACAACAAAAAGAAGATTCTTTAATAACATCGAAATATATACTTGAGGATTTAAAATATTATTTTTATTTATTCAAGTTAAAAGTATTCTTTTTATGATAGGAAGAAAAATACCTGTTGAACAACGATCGTGGTTAACTGCTCCAAGATCGGAGATACAAGTGCCTCAGCCATCGTCTGTTTAGTTCTGATTGGAGAGAGAGAGAGAGAGAAGCAATGATGATGGGATGAGCAGAGAGAAAGAGAGGGTGAAGGGAAGGAGGCGGCTGATTGTGAATGGAAATTAGTTTATATACTTAGGGTTTGGCGTTGCAGGTGGAGTTCTTGCAACTTGTAGTTTTTTTACTAGTGAAGCTTGTATTTTAGTGTCTCAACATTTTTTTATTAGTTTTTGTAGGGCTGTGGTAAAGGTAGATCAGCACAACTTGTAGGTTGAAAAATGAAAAAATATTTATTTTAAGATGATATTTTCCATGTAATAATTGCAGAGCTCCGTTCATCTAGCACGTCATATCCATGTCATAGCATACATCTTTGAGCTTGTCTAGCCAATCCCTTACAGCCTTATCCTTCACTTGTTTTCTATCTGCATCTTCAAGGACAGATTGGATAGCAAGGAGATTGCTTTTCAGCTTGTCGACTTGTTTCTGCACACCCTCAACTAGGTTCACCTCTTCTTGTACCTATTATGGTGTAGAAAAGATAAGAAGCGTTAAGCACGGTGGAAAATGAATCTTAAATTGTTCCACGTCAAACTTATATATAACATAAGCACGGTGGATCAAAGAAATATAGAGATTCATTAAAGGCAAGTGAATAAAAGGATCTGTATTTGTTGGTATTTGTAAATTCTATTTGGAAATAAATCCATTATTAAGATTATGTGAACTATAGTTTTAAAGCCAAAAATATTCATCCATTTAAGTGAACTAATTATTGTAACATTAATTTGATTCATGTATTTACAGTTTAATGAGAGGATCGACAACTCCTTTTTCCTTCTAAAGATATTTGTTTTAGATTATTTCCGGAAATATGAAAAATAATAAAACAATAAAAAGAAATTTCTTTAATAAAATCCAAATCTAGATCTGAGTATTTGAGATTTTATTTATGTTTCTTATAAAGGAAGAAAAAGAGACTTCATTTTTATATTTCTTATTCATGTTAGGGTTAATTAGATCATTGCAAACTGTGTAAAAGTAATTACCTGTTGAGCAACGACCGTGCTTAACTGCTCCAGAATTGGCGATAAAAGAGCGTCTGCCATTTTTCTGTTTAATTTAATTTAATTTTTTAAAAAAAGAGAGACAGTGACGATAGGATGAACAGAGAAAGAGAGAGAAGAGAGTGTGAGGGGAAGGAGGCTGCTGGTTTAGTTAGTTTGTTTATTCATGGAGAGGATGCTGGGGTTTTGAGGGATTGCTGGTCTGGGTGATGGAAGCTGGCTGAAGCTGGGGCTGTGTGGATATCATTAGCGTGTGCAACTTTGCGTAGGAATACAGAGTTTGAACCATAATTTTTAAGACTTTACTTCATCCGGCTCACGGTCGAGAAGTTCAAATTTTTTTGCAAAATCAAAATAATGAAATAATATGCATATGCTTTTATATAATTTATTTCTCAATATAAAGTTACTCGTATAAAAAGACAACGCATTATTTTTTAACTAATTTATTTGATAACATGCAATGTGATAATATATAAATCACAGATATTCTATAAGATAATGAATCAATGTATAAGAAACTATAAATGTTAAGTTACTTGCAAAATTGTAGAAAAGTAAGTACCTGTTGATTATTATAAAAAAAAAAAAAAAGAGTACATGCTGAGCAAAGATCGTGGTTTAACTGCTCCAAAATTGGGGATACAAAGTGCATCAGCCATTGTTGTTTTTACTTCTGAATGTGTCAAGATAAAGGAGAGACAAAGTAATGGAAAGTGATCTACTGTGGAGTGCAATACCGCAAATTAAGATCTTTTGCTTAAGACTGGGGTTAGAGTATGATTCTGAACTTCAGTATAAATTAAGCAACTAATTTCCTTCGAGGTTGATGCAAGAAAAGAATGTCATTGAAACAACTATATAATATGTGTGAAAAGGAAAAAGGCGGAGGCAAGTCTAGAATTAGTCATTGCTTCACGTTGGGCTCAAGTATAATGCATCAGTCATGGGTAACTGCAGACGACTTTTCCTGACTTATTTTGAGCTTCAAAAGTAAAAGACCGGGTGACATGATCTAGACCGAGTTTTATTATAAACAAAAAATAATAAATATTATATAAATTGTCAAGAAATATATATGATCAATTTCATATTAATAATTTAAATATTTATACTGCTACTCTAAGCACATAAAATATTAAGTGATAGAATGTTCCCCATGTTATGGTTTATATTTTGCTTTAAACAGAGTATATATAGCTGTACTAAAAATACACCCCTTTCCCGGAAAGGAAGAACACAATCAAGGGATTTCTTGTTGTTTGACTTCTCATGTTTCTCTCCCACCACGGGCAACTGTTTATTTTCGCCAGGGTGAATTGAGGCTTCAAGTAGAAGAAATTATTTAATGGTTAGAAACTTGGTCGCTTTCACTGCTGTCTTTGAGACAAATGAAACTGAGGTTTCTGGTTTGCAATTTGGGCAGATAAGGATAATCTTTATTGTTTGGTGTTTGAGAATTTGGTGCTAAATTTCTTGTTGTAAATTGCAGAAAATGCACTGGGTTCTGGATTCTCAATGTTCATCTTACAGTTTGACAAGAGAATCTTTCCTTCGCTTGCACTATCATTTTTCCTTCATTAATTCTAACTACAAAACAGCTACTTCACCAACAAGATGGAAAAGGCTCACCAAGATGTTCTCTTTGAAAAGATTCTCAGTGAGTCGTTGACATTTCATTTTTGGAAGCCAGAAAGTCTGTCTCCTGGCTTATTGATCAACACTTGTATCATATTGTGAACAAACATGCCAATTTCCAGAACTTTATTGAGTAGGATGACTGTATAGAATTACTCTGATTTATCAACACATATCAAATTCTTGCTGCTGCTGAGGAAGATATCTGCACTTAGCCATCATAGAGGGTAGCAAGGTTTTGTGTTGATGGTAATTACACTGACTCATCATATATCATCTAGAATTCAATTTTAAAAAATATTGCAAGAAATGTTTTTTTCCTAAATACATCAATCGGGTATGGATAGATTGATTAAAATGTGACTTACTAAAAAGTCTTGGTCATAATATGCAAAGATGATCCAAGTATACCATATTTTTTTTTTAAATAAAACCCACAGATCTAGTCCACGCAAAGGTACTGGAATATGGATTTGTAAAAATAAAAATGAAAATTTATACGAAATTGAATTGTGCTAATAAAACCCACAGATCTAGTCCATGATCTACGGCTCCTCCAGAGTTCCGTAGTGGTGTCTTTCTTAACTATTCTTTAAATAAAATGATTGGGATGTGAGAAATCCTGTGCCCATCTTCACCCATCTCCTCCCTATTGTAAAGTTTCCTTAGATTGGGGCAATACTCTATGGAGAATTTCTGTAGAGGCGCTGTCAAAACATAGTCCGGTAGTGCTCTCAACAATGGGCATTTGAGAATTCTGAACTCAACAAGTTGTGGCATGATGAATACTGAAGTCGTGGTGGAATCTTCTTCTCCCACTCTCCTTTCAATCCCATCCCACTCTTCTAGTTCTTTGAGATGCCAAATGCTAAGTTTTTTCAATTTGGGGAAAGCAGTGACCCTTGCAATTTCTCCTTCACTAATATTGCTATTGCCAACATTTTCTATGCCTAAAAATCCACCATCCAACCTTCTCAGCTTCAACCCTGTTAAATATAGGCTTTCAATGTTGGGCAATCTTTCCAGCGGTGGCAAAACATCGACGTTTCTACAATGTACGAGCACAAGGTTCTGTAATCTGGTTAATATCATCATCCAATTGGGTAAAAATATCCCTCCGTAATCAGATATGATTAAATTTTCCAAGTCTGACGGCGGCTGTAAAGCTTCAATTAAAGCATCCTCATTCGCTTGCAACTCTGTTTTCTCCCCATCGAATTGCAATTCCAAACGAAGCAAGCGCTTCTTATTCTTGAGTTGTGCTTCCACAGCTTCACTCACATCTTCTATATCTCTCAGATTACATATCGTGAGACTCCCTCCAATGTGATTTAAGTTTTTTAATTCTCCTAAATTAGCTGCTTTGCTTCTATTCTCACCACCACCACACACAGTAAAACGATCTAATGTTCGAAGACAAGTTATCCTCTCTATTCCCTTTGGTATGAAGGCTACACTTAATGAACAATCTTCAGATGCCTCAACGTAGTAAGTTTTCCAATCGCATGTAATTCCTTGAGAGACCAACACCCAGACACGTTTAGGGATTGCAGATTGCACAAATTACACATGGTTTCTGGCAGGGACTCCAACTTTACACTACTTACCAAATTGAGGTGTCTTAAATGTATCAATTTCCCTACCTCGTTTGGCATTTCTTTGATCGAAGACTCTGACAAATTCAATTACCTGATGCATGTCAACTGCTTGAAAACATCAGCTAGTGCAGCTCCAAGTGAAGGGTCTCTAGTGTCAATCAAGAGGCTGCGGAGACCTTTTGCTTTGCGAATAGACATGGGAAAGGAGGTCTCCTCTGACAGCTTCATGCTTAAATGATGAACCCTTTGATATGAAGTCTCCGTTTTTTGTTCTCCAAGGTTAGTGACATCTACTGTTAGACATTAATATTTTGTCAGAAATTGGGCAAAATCATGCACTATATCATGGATCTTGAACGCCATACCTTCATGCTCATCCATCTGAAAATCTTGGAAGAAAGAACGTGCTACTAACACTTGAAAATACTCCTCTCCAACAAGCTCCATATCTCTACTTGGAGTCTCCTTAAGGTAACCTTGAGCCATCCACATCTTCACCAACTGGTCTTTTCCCATCTCGTAGTCTTTTGGAAACATGGCACAATACAAGAAACATCGTCTTGCCACAGAAGGTAAATCGTAGTAACTCAAAAGCAAAGGTGGAAATAGTGCTCTTTCAACATGTTCTAGCTCCCACAGTTCGCTAGATAAAACATGTTCCCACTCCTCTCTTGTTCTTTTAGACTGCATTAGACCTCCTAATACCTTGGCAGCTAGAGGCAAGCCCTTGCACTTGCTTGCAATTTTGCCGCCTATTTCTGTCAGTCTTTCGCGCTCATCTTTGCTTCTTTTATGGAATGCCACCTGATTGAATATTGACATGCATACCTCATCAGATAATCTCTCAAGGTTGATCCAGTGGTCCGTTCCCATCATGGTTGCGACAGCATGTTTACGAGTGGTCACTAGAATTCTGCTTCCTGGTGCACCGCCTTTGAGAGATAGTTTCAGTGGTTCCCATTGCCCATGACTTTCTGTCCATACATCATCAAGGACAAGAAGGAACTTCTTTCCCTTAATTGATTCAGAAACACTTTGCAAAAGGGATTCCAATTCAACTAAATTCGGTGCACCCCTTTGAAGCGCCTCAAGGATAGCTTTTTCTAACCTCATCAAATGGATCTGAAACACACACCCATATCTTTTTCTCAAAATGAGCCGTAACCTCATCATCATTAAAAGCTAGTTGGGCGAGAGTTGTCTTTCCAATCCCGCCCATCCCTACTAGAGAGATGACCTCCACGTCCCGCGCTTCCTGAATACTTTCGCCCAGCAACTTGCTTACTAAAGATTCCCTTTCATCATCTCGACCACGCACGATTGATTCATCAACCAGGGAGGTACTTGTTATTCGTTGGAGTTCATCAGTGTCTCTGTACAACTCAAAGCCAAACATTGCTCTCTCTTTGGCAATCTCATCCACTTTTTCACATACTTCTTTGATCTTGAGGGCAATGTCGCGACGTCGAGCCACTTGATTGATACAAAAGCAAGGAGATCCCAGGAAGGAACACCGTATCTGCTTTAGGCTGTGAGTATTTTCTTCGGCATCCCTCATTTTCCATGTAACAATTGCAGAGCTCCATTCATCTAGCACGTCATCGATATCATAGCTTACATCTTTGAGCTTGTCTAGCCAATCCCTTACAGCCTTATCCTTCACTTGTTTTCTATCTGCATCTTCAAGGACAGATTGGATAGCAAGGAGATTCCTTTTCAGCTTGTCGACTTGTTTCTGCTCACCCCCTACTAGGTTCACCTCTTCCTGTACCTATTGTTGTAGAAAAGATAAGAAAGCTCAAGCAGAGGAAACATTTTTATGATTTCACTACAAGTTTTTAATTTTAATTTTTGGTAATTAATAGATTAAATAATTGTTATTATCTTTTTTTCGCAGTAGTTGTCACGTACTGTGAAATGGATTGGCTATATTAACAATTTATATATAAAATATTTATTAAGAACCTATTTATTAAAAATAATAATATTTCTTTTTATCATCATCATGATGATATCTATGTCTGCACTCTGCTACTATACAAGAAGGAAGAAAATGAACCTTAAATTGTTCGACGTCAAACCTATATATAACATAAGCTTGGTGGATCAAAGAAATATATTTGTTGGTATTTGTAAAGTCTATAATAAGATTATGGAAGAAAAAGAGACTTCATTTTTATATTTCTTATTCATGTTAGGGTTAATTTAAAATTGTATAAAAGTAAATTAAATTAGATCATTGCAAATTATTTTTTTAGGGTTAATTCATGTTAGGGTTAATTTAAATTAGATCATTGCAAATTGTATAAAAGTAATTACCTGTTGAGCAACGACCGTGGTTAGCTGCTCCAAAATTGGCGATACAAGTGCCTCTGCCATTTGTCTGTTTAATTTTATTTTATTTTATTTTATTTTAACAAAAAAGAGACGATGATGATAGAGTGAACTGTGAGAGAGAGAGAAGAGAGTATGAGGGGAAGGAGGCTGCTGGTTGTGAAATGAAGAGAGAGGGTTAGTTTATGTACTTGGGTTTGGTGATGAGGGTTGACTTTTGTTTCAGTCCCTGTACTGCTTCTAACATTTCAATTCAGTCCCTATATTATTGTAACTTTTCAGTCTAGTCTCGGTCAGGGGTTACTTACTGCGGATGGCTTTTCCAGGTTGCAAGTTTCTACTGAGAATGACATTCCATTTTGAGTTCCAAAGGTGAAACACTCGTGGTTTTCATTTCTACCGAGTTCATAAGATAAGCCCTGAAAATTTATCAACTTTTTCACTTATCAGTGACATTAGAAGAAAAGCTGAAGAACAAACGTGAAGCAAAACAATAAAGAAAATCTTGAAGATGGGTACCTTGTTCTGCTTGCTTCCTACTTTTCTGAACCAACACTCGAAAGACAGGACCCATTCCACCGCAACAAAATAAGTTTGATTCAGCACTGTTAAGAAAAAAGTAGAGCAGAGCTACCCTTTTTGACACAGGCTAGCAAGTTGCAGAAGTTAGTAAGAACTGGCTCATTGAGCAACCAAATAACCCAAGTACAGAGGAATGCCGTATTTTTATTTTTCCAAGGAACTGCATATTTGTCCCCCTCTTCTTCTTTTTTCCTGTTGAAACAGCAACAGGGTACTTCATGTCAAAGTCAAGTCCATAACCAGACCACTAAAGAACATTGACCTACAAGGAGTTCCATTGAAGTTCCGATTATGAGCAGGCATGCTTCTATCTCAATTTACCACTCTGGGTCAGATTTCACACTTATCAGAGCACTATGATGAAAACAGCAGAAACTATGAAGAGAGCTTTGAATCTACACACCCGCCAGTTATAATCATTCAAGACAGATATGTTAGCTATAGTTAAGGCCAGAGAGAAACACAGATGCCTGGTACAGCTGTGGACCTTTGAGAGGAAAAACGAAGAAGGAGTGTTTTCAAAATTCAGGAATCAGAGAGTGAAGAGTTGCCATGCTGATGCAGGAACATAGGAAGAGAGTTGTTTGGTTATTAGAATAAGGGCTAAGGTTATGACATTATCATGCTTAAATGACGAACCCTTGCACTTGAAGTCTCCACTGTAGCTTCTCGAAGCTTATTGACATCCACTGTTAGACATTCATTTTTTGTCATGTATCGGGCAAAATCATGCACTATATCATGCATCTTGAATGCCATCACATCTGGACCGCCCATCTCAAAATCTTGGAAGAAAGAGCGCGCTGCTAGGACTTGAAAGTACTCCTCTCCAACAACCTCCATATCTCTACGTGGAGTCTCCTTGAGGTAACCTTGAGCCATCCACATCTTCACCAATTCATCTTTGCGCATCTTGTAGTCTTTTGGAAACATGGCACAATACAAGAAACATCGTCTTGCCACAAAAGGTAAATCGTAGTAACTCAAAAGCAAAGGTCCAAATATTCCTCTTTCAACATGTTCCAGCTCCCACAGTTCGCTAGATAAAACATATTCCCACTCTTCTCGTCTTTCAAACCGCATTAGATCTCCTAATACCTTGGCAGCTAGAGGCAAGCCCTTGCACTTGCTTGCAATTTTATCGCCGATATCTGTCAATCTTTCGCGCTCATCTTTGCTTCTTTCCTGGAATGCCACATGAATATTGAATATTGACCTGCATACCTCTTTAGACAATGTCTCAAGATTGATCATGTGGTCGGTTCCCATCATGGTTGCCACGGAATGATTACGAGTGGTCACTAGAATTCTGCTTCCAGGTGCACCGCCTTTGATAGAGAGTTTCAGTGGTTCCCATTGTCCATGATTTTCTGTCCAGACATCATCTAGGTACAAGAAGGAACCTCTTTCCCTTAATGGATTGAGAAACCCCTTGCAAAAGGGATTTCAATTCAACCGAATTCTGTGCCCTCCCTTCAAGATCCTCAAGGATAGCTTTGGCTATCCCAACCTCATCAAATGGTTCTGAAACTCTCACCCATATCTTTTTCTCAAAATGAGCCGTAACCTCAGCATCATTAAAAGCTAGTTGGGCGAGAGTTGTTTTTCCAATTCCACCCAGCCCTACTAGAGAGATGACATCCACGTCCCGTGCTTCCTGACTACTTTCACCCAGCAACTTGCTTACTACAGCTTCCCTTTCATCATCTCGACCAATCACGCTTGAATATTCATCAAAAAAGGAGGTACTTGTTGGTCGTCGTTGCTGTTCATCAGTGGCTCTGTACAACTCAAAGCCAAACA
>Ga0307507_10006943_pt1 | contig 16850 bp, 7 predicted proteins | sample 7_EM_MG_FD_207223 | JGI IMG/M metagenome (GOLD analysis project Ga0307507, IMG submission 207223) | Populus trichocarpa ectomycorrhiza microbial communities from riparian zone in the Pacific Northwest, United States - 7_EM | ecosystem: Host-associated > Plants > Roots > Unclassified | place...
CGGCCCTCGCGACATGTCTACCTACTGCCCCTGAACGATTCTTCTTCTTCTTCTCCTTAGCTTAGTATTCTTGTATGGTAGCAATCTACAAGCTTCGGTTCAGAAGCATTTGTACGAGCCCGTCACACCTCCACCTACTATAAGCCACTACCACCTGCTACAAGCTCCTCTTGACCCGTTATAGCTTATACAGATATACTACGCTATATAATATAGCAGATATAAGTAAGCAAATTGATAAAGGTTAAAAGAAGTGGAGTTAGGGAGTCAACCTTACATCTGTAAACGGTGTTGATGACTATATTAATTTTAAAATCCTTAAATACGGACACTTTAAGCTTCTAAACAACGATCTATGGGAATAATATAAGGAAGACTTTGTGGACTTTATAGAAACTATTTTTAAGGCTTGTAACCTTATAACTACCCGCAACTTATAAACCCTCTTGTGTAACTAAGGTGTATGGGTTAAAAAGGATAAGCGAGTTACTATTGCATGGTCTCTATATAACACCCTATATAAGGAGGACCAAACAGAATGGACTAAAGAGTAGATTCTAGATTATATTAAAACTAGTAGACTTTTTGCCTTCTTTAAACTTAATAGGATCTCTGGCCTTATAGACGACCTATTTAACTAAATTCACCCTATAGACTGAAGTGGTTTTAGAATTAATTTTATGGGCTAAAGTATACCTAACCCGCAAGTTATGGACCGTAATACTCCTATAAACCAAAATATGGACCAAAACCTTTCCGTCACTTAAGTTACAGATCCGCAAACCACCTAAGTAAAGACCTATGGTAAGGAACTAGCCAACCTGGCTAAGCTCTATACTAACGAATCTAAGTATAGCGGTAAAAATGATAACTTTGACTTTAAACTAACTATCTTTACGGACCTCTGTTAGAAGGCTGATATTTTTAAATAGGAATTTAGCTAAGCCTATTCTACTAGCCCTTAACTACTACTATACTAACCTTAAGAGCAACTCCCTTGGTATTCCCTTTAATAAGCTATATAAAGCTATACGCAACTACTTTAAAGGGCCGGAATATAAGCGTAATATCCTTACCTAATGGAATGCGATTGGGTTACGGATAGTAATTAATAAGAATACTAAAAAATCGACTATAGAGTGCCTGTAAATTCTTATTAAAGACCTTCGGCACCTATAGCACGGCCTTAATGTTAAGCTTTAAACAGATAACTTCCTATATAATAAACTTATTACGGCTTGCTAGGAAGTGGAGCCCTGTAAACATGCCTATTATAAGCCTATAGACACCTTAGCCGGCCTTATTAATGATTTACAGTCCTTTATTATAATGTATAAAGTCTTAAACCCGCCAGGCAGTACTTAAGCCTTTATTACGGACTTATAAAACCCACTAACTAACTTAGATGCCTATTTTACGGACCGCCGCTACCGCTAGTAGTATCCATACCAACCAAGTCCTACCTAAACCCCCTATAGCAACTCCTGTATAAAAGCATACCCCCATAAACAAACCAGCTAGAAGTGCTTTATATGTAGTAAGGAAGGATGCTGGTCTATAAAGTATACCTAGGAAGAGCGTAATAAGTCTAAGAAGAGATTTAACAGATAGATTAACCACTTTATCCTAAATTACGAAGGAGAGGAAGTAGAGGAGTCTCTTAATAAGTTAATGGAAGCCCTTATAATTAACTTTAACTTAGATATTTAAGAATAGGAGACCTTAGAGACGTTTCTAACTACTTTTAGACCTTTTACGGATAGCCAAGCCTTTAATATTACGACCGTATTAGCCGACCGCTCCTTTGTATACTTAATTGCACCCAAAAACTAACCTGTAAGTATATCCGTTGGACCCATTATGGACGTTATAGACCGCCAACAGGACCTATTTATATATATTACTACAGAATACTATACCCCTAAAGAATTCTATGGCGTTATAATTAATATTGGTGCCTCTAAGAAGTCTACTACAGGTTATGGATAATACCTTATATATAAGACCACCACAAATAACAATACAGATATTAATACTATGTAAACTGGGGCTGTAAATGTCTAATTTGGCATTAGCTTAACCGTATTAATTAAATTAGTTGCAGTTAAGACTCTAATTGGCCTAGTTAACTTCCACGTAGTAAAAGCGGATACCCCTTTCCTACTCTACCTTGCAGACATAGATAGGTTACAGGTTTACTATAATAATGTTATAGACACCCTAATTGGCCCTGCTATTACCCTAGGAAGTAAGTATATTACCCTACCAATTATATAACGATTCGGACACCCGTTCCTTATATGGAGAGAGACTTTATGGACCTATATTTAGAAATCTTTTGACTATAACTTGTGTTACCTTACTAGTACTAAAATCTACCGCCTATACCGCCGTTTTGGCTACCTATTAGCCGAAAAGCTGTATAGAGTCCTTAAATACTCTAGATATGACAACGTTAACAAGAAGGTAATTAACTACCTAACTAAATACTGTTCCTTTTGCTAGAAATACGGACGTTCCCTAGGCCGATTTAAGTTTACCTTTTATAAGGACCTTAATTTTAACCACTTAGTATATGTAGACATTATGTAAGGCAACCCGCTATTAAGCCGCCTGTTAGTTGCGAAATATATCCATAAAGCATACTTGGGATATTTTACGGGCCTGCTAGATTGATATATACGTTAAACCCCCTAAGTATATCACCTATAACGCCAGTAGGAACTTTATTAGTAAGGAATTCCAACAATATACTACGGCTATGGCTATTTTAACAAAAGCCGTTCTAGTTAAGGCGTATTAGTCTATTAGGCTTATTAAGCGAGCTTACCTAGCTTTATAGAGAGCTTACTAGATTATTATGGACGAGTATAAAGATATTTAAAAGGAACTGGCTTTACAGATAGCCGTAAAAGCCGTTAATAATACCGCTAGCCCTAACGGACTAGTACCCACCCTCTTGGTCTATAGAGCCTACCTAAGGATAAGTAACCTAGACCCTCCTACCCCGTCTATTATAGAACGAGTAGCTGTAATATGGAAGGTAATAGCTAAAATAGTTAAGTTACGGGCCAAATAAGTTGTTAATAGCGCTCTATACTATCGTAACGGACCAAACACGACCTTAGTTTATAATCTCCTACTTAATACTAAAGTCCTCGTATAGCGTAAAAGCGGTAATTGGACTGGACCTTATTGTTTACTGGCTGTAGAAAACGAAATATGTTGTGTATAACTTTCTAGCGGACCGACTAACTTTAGAAGCATGTCTATAAAACCCTATTTTTGGTCTGAAAATATCTATAACATTAAACTAGGCAAACTAGAAGCACCCGCCAAACTAGACGAACCGGAAGCACCCCTGCCCACTTTAGAAGTCCCCTGGAAACCTACTGAACCTGCCGTAAAGCGTGGTTAAGGACGCCCCTAAAAGCACCCCGTAACTAAGAACCCCATAATAGAGAATTACCTAACCTCCGTAGGTATATCTGTAAGACAATTCCCACCTATGGATATATTAGTTCTAGTATAGGAAACCCCTTTTACGGACTTATAACGCAAAGAGATTAATGGACTACTTAAAAAGGGCGTCTTTGCGGTTATAATGGAGAAAGACGTCCCGTAAGGCGTCCGTATATTTAACTTACGCTTTGTTAATAAGATTAAATACCCCGGTACTAATAAAGCCTTTAAGAAATTAAGGCTTGTTATATAAGCTTATAATGACTAGGGAAAGGACTTAGTTCTTATGCAATTGCCTACAATTTAATAAGTTAGTTAACGGATTATACTTGCACTTATGCCTAAACTATAGTAAACCAAACCCGTAGCCCTCTATTTATAGGATATCTCGCAAGCCTATATACAGTCTAACACCTACCTAAGTAGGGACATTTTTATATAACCACCCCTTAAGCTTAACTTGGAATTAGAAACAATTTTATAGGTTATAAAACCCCTTTACGGAGTACTGGAAGCTGGAAACTATTAGTTTAAGATATATTACTAGCATTACGTCCGTAAACTTAAGATAGAGCAGTTAATATATAACCCCTGCCTCCTATACACCCCATTAAACGGCCTTGGTATTATTAGACTTTAAATAGATAATACCCTCTTCTTAGCGGACTAGACTTTTGTGGATGCTAAAGAGATTAAACTGTAAGAAGCTAAGTTCCTGGTAAAGCTATAAGAGTAGTTAACTGAGCAGACTCCAATTAAATTTAATAGAGGTTTAATTATATAAAAGGGCAACTTAATCTAGCTGACTTAGGAACACTAAGCTTAAAACCTAAGGCTTATTATAGCAAAGCCTATGGACCTTACTAGTTCCCGTGGAGAGACCCGTAAGACCGTAAATATAAAGGACTAATATATTGTATAGCGTGTAAGAGGCGCCTATATTGCTATAGTCTGTTAACCTGAATCTGCCTATAATTTATCCTTTGCGGCCTAGGTAACAGATCCGCAAGAGGAAAATATTAAGCAGCTTAATAAGTGTATTTAGTGGCAAATTAACAATACAATAAGAGGACTTACTTTTGTACTACTAGACCTAAATTCCCTTAGCGTACTGGTATTTACGGACGCCTCCTTCACCAATAATAGAGACCTATTATCACAAATTGGCTTTATAATTGTACTTATGGACTATAATTAGGACGTAAATATACTATATTGGTCTTTAATTAAATGCAAATAAGTAACCCGCAGTGTACTAGCTTATAGCTTTAATATAGCAGCCGCAATTAAATTAACAATCTAGAAGATTCTATAATTGGAGCAATTACCCCTAGTTCTATGCACTAAATTTAAGTCCCTTTATAACTGCCTAGTTAAACTAGGTACGATATAAGAGAAGAGGCTTATGGTTGACCTAATGTGCTTACGTTAGGCCTATGAACAACGTGAGATTATAGAGGTTAAGTGGATTGGCGGCGGAGACAACCTAGTAAACGCTATGACTAAGGCAAAGCCGTGTTAAGCTCTTAAAACTTTAATTGATATAAATAAGCTTAATCTAAAGGTTATAGAGTGGGTGGAATAAGACTAATGGAGTACTTATGGTTTATTTACGGTCCGTTAGAAGGCTATATGGTTTATTTATAGCCCATCGGAAGGCCGTACGGTTCATTTTATGGACTATAAGTAGGACTTACAGCCAGACTAAAGCATTGTTTGGAAGGCAGCCTAGAAGGCACCTTGGGAGGGATTTCTTATTCTTTTATGTTTTACGGTTCTATTAAAGCAATTACGGAGGCTATATACAAGTGGGTCTATTTTTAGGTGCCGCCAGTGTATAATTACAGCACCTGGTGTACCAAACGCATACTTACGCGTTTGGTGCACCAACTACTTATTTATAAAGTGCTGACTAATCAGGGGGAGGGCGCGTTAGTATATAGACTACGTAGCCTATTTTAATAGAATCGACAGTCACCATCCAAATAAGCATACAATACTATACGTATTTCGTGCCCCTGGATACGACTCACTTGTATTATTAAGTTGATACAAACAATATCGTTAAATAGTAATAGATATAAATATTATTGGGACCAGTAGCTATATAGCTAGGTTAATATTACTGCCATCGTAGCGGGCGATTAATTTTTTAGGCATCTTTTATATAGGAAAACTCTGCATTAAAGTTAGAGTTATATAACCTTCTCTAGGAACTGCCGGAGCGACGATAAGGTTTAATCTACGCTATAGTAAGCTATTCTTATATAACGTTTAGGTACCATTATAGTAACTAATATTAACAGATTTGTTGCTTTAGATTAATAGAATTAAAATTTACTATTATTAATGCTAGGGGTAATTAATCGTGTTCCCTTTATTGACTTTTAAGCTTAGCGCGAGTATTATAACACTAAATGCCTATTACTAGATTGTAGTGTAGAGCTCCTAAATCCTCTTACCGTCGCGCAAAAATGTATATAAGTCTATCTAAATAGTCAGATCTATTCAAACTGTTTACTAGTTTAATTAACTAAACGAAATAAACAAGCTTAAAGCTTTAAAACATCCAATTAACTAAACCGAAAATCTATGGTTTGAATTGTTTATTTATTAGCAAGTCTGTCTAAGCTAGAGAGAGATTAGTACACTTAGTAAAGTTTACAACTTTATTATATATATTCGCGCGTTAGAGTCTCACTAGAATAAGTTTAAAACCTTAGCCAGGCCATTAATTTATTTAGATAATAACATTTGGTGGAACTTATAGTATATTATACTTAAAGCTATTAAGAGTAAAAGAGTTTAAACGGTAATTAATACGTACTATTATAATTAGTTTAAAGAAGTAAAAGATAACTGCCTCTTACTAGAGGATTATAATATAATTAATAAGACATACGCCTTCTTAAAGCCATTTTATAAGGTAATAATAAACTAAGGCGACTTTTTATTAATTAACCAGAAGCTATATATAATGGATATACTTATTAAACACTACAAGCGTTTAAAGGTAAGCTTTTTATTTATAATTAAGGCTCTACTAATTAGTGGTTTTATAGGATTAATATCGCCTAAATTAACGTTTTTTTACTACTATTATTATAAGCTTACTAATAATACTTCCGTATATACCGCCTTAATTCTCCTTTACCCCTTATATTGGAAAATCTATATTGAGAGGCACTAGAATAAGAAGTAGTATAAGTAATTGTTTATAGCAGTAAGAAAGCTTTAAGAGGAGCAGTATATATATCGCGAAGTTAAACTAGAAGCCAACCTTACTAATTGCTTTACTAAGCCTTCCAAAACCAAATTCTATATACCTATACTTAATATTACTAGAAGCGTAGAAAATAAGTATAAAGACTTTATTAAATTAAAGCCTATTTTAATCTAAGGCACGGCGCTATAATAGTAGCTTGATTTAACTCACAGAGCTAACTACCTACGACTCTCTTAAATAGCTATTAATATATTATTTATACCATTAATGTCGGCGAAGGCAGAACAAGTCTCTTTAGGTATACGGCAAATAATCTCATGGGACTAAATATCACTAGGGAGTACGAATATTAAACGTATGGAGTGCTTAAAGAGTTGGCTACTAAGTAATATTACCGCCAACGGGAAGCTTATGGCGACGAATGTAGTACGAGAGGCTTCTGAGCTCTTGGCAGAATCTAGAGAGCAGCCAACACCTACTACACCGCCCTAAGGATCACAAACTTAACGAGAGAGCAGTCGCGAGAGAGCAGCTATTTTGAAGTTCTACCGAAGCTTGGAGGCGTACGGGGCTTACTTTTAATTAAAACGCCATGCCGGGGCTGTACCATATTCAATATTCAATATCTTTCAATATATTTTTAATATTGAACTAATATTCAATATCAATATCAATACGGCCTTATACTAATATTGAATATTGATAACAGCACTGCCGTGGCGCTCAAGTACACAGCCTCTCCGCCTTGGATTGCAGGGTAGTTCCAGCCTGTGATAACCTTGCAAACGTAAATCGGTGATATTGGACTACTGGGTCCTATCTGCGAGTTTTCGACGCATTCGGATGCAGCTTGCTAGCAGGGAGTAACCACCATGGTTACCGAAAGGATCGGGTTAATGAAGAACTTGCCAAGCAGCAGCCAAGCAGCCAAGAAAGCAGCTTCGTTTATAGTGTCTTGTCTAGCCAATCCAGGGCTACATGTTCCACACGACGTCACGCTCCTCTCTTGTTTTTATCTTGGCCCTTTTCTAAACCGCCAGCGTCCCCTCAAGCATCTTCATCTTCAGCGTTAACGAAAAGGACCGTCCTAATAACAATCACTTTCGTTCCCTTGTGGCTCATTCTCGGTACCATATGATCACGTTTCCGTTGAGAATAGACTGTATCCAACCCATTAGTAAGCTGATATCTGATCGTAGCCCACATTCACCGCTTCTAATTAGAAATAGGCTCAAAGCCAATATGCCTGCCAGCAGTGCCCCTTCCGCTATCTCAATTGCCAAACCAAAACCCATCAAGATTCCTTGGTGCAGCGAAACGTGCTCATGCTGTGGATGTTCTGAGACTTGCTCATGTGTGGTGATGTGAGTCGGGTCATGAATGTGGATACTGTCAGAGGCTTGGAAAGTCAGGAGAGGTATTTGGCAGGGAGGGCGTAATGTGAACGGAGGGATAGCGATATAAGATTTCCGATGGAGCATCGGATACTCCAACAGTGTAGAGTGCTGGAATTCATCCAATAGCCACGGTCCTAATAACACATTATCAGCCTTCAATCCGTGATACTATACGCCTTTGTCCAATAGCGCATTTATACCGCGCCACAACGTGCATGAGTTGTCGAAGCTGTTCGCTGGGCCGTAGGATTCCGACGGGAATTACAAGTTCAGTAATGTTCAAATGTTAAATGCTATTTGGTTTTAGAAAGGTTGGTATGGAACACCGTGGCAAAAAGTTGTTTCACTAAATGCCCTAAATGGCCCGGAAACACTACTGAATTTAACTTCCGCCGCCAAAGTCACTTACAAAGAATGAAGAGATTTGGAAGCTGTGATTCTGTACTTTACAGAATAGACTTACGATTCGAAGAGGTGGAACTACACATTACAGGTGTGCTGATCCACTAACATCGTGTGCCACTCAAGTATTCAACGGATTTCAAAAATATCAATACTTCTCAGCTGCACTGACTGAGTGCCGATGCTCCAGGATCGCGTCCTCGTGGGTTGGCGGTCCGGCATAGTTGGTTCGTCCCCATATGAAGTACCATCCTGAAGCAATAATAAAGAAAGCAGCAAAGACTACTGATGCGTAGTTCATAGAAGTAGCCGTGACGGGAAGATAGGAAGGCATGCAAAATAACGGAATAGCCAAAAGGCTCCAAGCTGGTGATAAAAATTAGCAGTAAGACACGCAAGGGGAGCAGACTTACCTATAGCAATCACATTGCAAGTAGCACCTAGAAGACCTAGATCGAAGTTCCCGTTCTTAAGGTGAGATCGCCCTCCAAGCAGTGAAACAGCGATAGGTGCAGCATAGGAGACGGTAAGGCAGATGACTCCAACGCCAGAGAATGCGTTAAATGCAGCAGCCGAGCCGAAGTATATGATGCCGAGAATAATTTGCACAGTCATACTAAGCATCATAGCGTTTAGGGGCACATCTAGCGTTCTGTTGACTTGTTTCCACCAGCGGGAACCGGGAATCGCTCCGTCACGTGCAAAAGCCCACGTGCAGCGCGATGCTGCAGTTGTGCAACCGATGCCGCACATCAAGGCAAGAACGAGAAGAGGAATTAATAGGCCAATCGCACCGCCGGAACTCCCCACCGCTGACTTCAGAATCGTAGGGACAGGTTGGCCCGAGGGGATGGCAATGAGGTCGACGAGATTTGGGAGAACGAAGGTCAGAGGGATCAGGAACAGGAGTCCACCGATGGTGTTGATGATAACGGTAGCAACCATGGCCTTTGGGACCTGAGTTGCTGGGTGCTCCACCTCCTCGCACATCCTATCCCGGTCAGTGATAGCGCATGATTCGGAAGGCTATACCCACGAAACAATCATTCCCGTAGAAGAGGTCGCGTAGGCAGCCTGCAGTAACCCAACCATGAAGCTCCAACCTGCAGGCCAACCAGAATTCGAGGGGTCAAAATCACGAAAAACGTAATCGGCGCTGTGTCTGCCATGCTTCGCAATCACGAGGGTGCAAATGATGATGGATATTAAGCCAGCAAACGTCCAAAAGATAGCAAAGGTCTACTTGGCCGTAAACAGATTAGCGATACGGTCATGGACTGGTGCTCCGATACTCACATCCAAGATAGGCAGCCACCTGTTTCCCAGAGATGAAACAGCATTGCACAAGAGAGTGATGCCCAAGAATATAAGGAATACCTGATACGTCTCTCCTGCGAATATCCCGACGCCAGGCGAGCTCTCGAAAACATTAATTGAAGCAACCAGGAAAAGCGATGTGCCAAAATTCACAGCGAGAGTGATGGTGATATTTCCAACAACAAAGGACCAGCCGCAAATCCAGGAGGCAATCTTTCGGTACCATGGGGGAGCCAACATGAATGTCTGGTAGTAAACACCTCCAGCGGTTGGGTAGACGGAGCATATCTCTCCCAAGGAAATGGCGACGCAAAGGATGATGAGCGATACACTGACCCAACCCCAGATAATATTGACGGGCCCGCCTCCGACAAGAGGATAGAAGAAGGTAGTAGCTAGACCGTAGGGAATAGAAGCCAGGACGAAAGACATGAAGACAACCTGCAAAGTTGACCTGTTTCTGGATAGTTCGGCAGTATATCCCATGGCCTCCAGGAGGTCATCCGCAGAGTTATGACTTCCATTTTCGACGCCTGCCCCGTCTCCACCAGCCCTGCTACTGATGCTGAACTTTTTCGCGATGTTGGAGACGCGTGAAGGCCTGCGCTGCTGAAGATCGTTTCGAGATGCAATGTCGATGGAATTGGCGTCAGCCCGGGTGAAGGGCTCGCTCCGAGAGGAGGTTTGCGCCATAATGGCATGTAAGGGATGTAGATGCCGGGTGCAATGGAGTACCAGAGGAAAATTTCGTCCATGAGATCATCCGCCAGGTCCGCCGTAAAATCCCAGGTCGCTTCTTCCCGTCGCGATGCCATGGGCTAGCCCCTTGAGTGGACCCCGCTTTTCACCCCGCTAATCAAAACAAAGCGTGAGAGCAGGATGCATACTGATGGAGGGTTGCATTGGATGCATCCTGCAAGATGCTGGAGGATGCGATACGATAAGGTACAAGGATGTTAAGGCTATCCCCATTCGGCAGCTAGGCAGGGCTGGGTCTTGGCAGACTGTGTACACGTGCCCACCTCAGAATACCCGGGGGCAAAAGGCCGACTCCGACTTGATTGGTCTTCGCCATCTCAATCTCCCTTCAGCTACCAAGACCTTCGGTTATTTTACCTACAAAACAGGAAGGTGTGTGGGCATCCCTTCCGCTAGTAGGGTCCTACAATAGTTGGACCGTGCGCGAACACCAGAATCAAAAGTACGCGTATGATCACGAGAGCCTTGATCCTATTGATTCTATTGGCTGGCTCTTATCGATAACCGTAGGACCCATTTTACCAGCGGAAGGGATATATATGCCTCGCCTCGCTCAACTGCGAAGGCTGGCTGGCTGACTGGATTATTCGGAGAATACTATTGCCTTACCGGATTGCGTGCAGCCCGCCGTGCTAAGTCTTTTCTTCCTCGGCAAATTCAGCAGGGACTGTCACGTTGGCACGTTGGTTGCCATCAAACCTTCCACTCAAGCGTCCAGGGTAGCCACAGATACTTTACTCTTTACTGCCGCTCATCAATAAGGTCAACATATAGTTCGCTAAAGCGTATGGATGCTACTCTTGCCTTGGAGCTACAAGTCTCATCGAAACGCTTCCAAAAAAAAAGAATACTCTTTTGGCACAACTTAAACCACTCCAGCCTCGCTAGGTACAAAGCATATTCCATGCGAAACAATTGGTCATTCAATTCCCTCATTGAAAGTTTGCTTACTTTTGTTCCATCGCCCACTTTGCGAGCCTCTAACTTAATAAGTCGTTTCCTTTTATTCCGCAGTCGAAATTTCAATAACATCAGCCTGCGCTAGGCTCGTTCGAGCCTAGTCGGCTTTCCGTCGTGATGCCCCACTAGCAAGATACAGAGTATGCTTGAAACAAAAACCTGCACAAGAGACATCGCTAAGATGGATACAACTGCCCCTGATGAAGAACGTCGCACTTCAGCACCGCATGACAGCCGTCTAGGGATCAGAGGGAGGCTTCGTCATTTCACATGGGCATGGTTCACTCTTACCATGTCCACCGGGGGTTTAGCCATTCTCCTCAATAGAACCCCTCACAAATTTCGCGGCCTTATTACGATTGGGACTATCATTTTCATCTTTAATCTGATCCTCTTCTTGTGTCTAACTACCGCAATTACTACTCGATTTCTTGTCGATTCGAAAGCTTTGCGCCGCTCGCTTTTCCACCCAACAGAAAGCTTGTTTTTCCCGTGTTTCTGGTTATCCATGTCCACGATACTTTTGGGAATACAGGCTTATGGCGTACCGTCCTCTGGGCCGTGGCTGCCTGTTGTTCTACGTGTTCTGTTCTGGATATATTTGGCGTGCACCTTCACCGTCGCAGTAGTCCAGTACTACATTCTTTTCACCGGCGAACATTTAACTATCCACTCCATGACACCATCTTGGATTATGCCAGTCTTTCCCGTTATGCTTTGCGGCACGTTGGCCAGCGTACTTGCCGCCGACCAACCTCCTGATCAAGGACTTCCGATCATAGTGGCTGGTGTGACATTTCAAGGCCTAGGTATCTTTGTAAGCATGATCATATACCCTCTATACCTTGGTCGGCTTATGGGCGACGGCCTCCCAGCCATTAATTTGAGGCCAGGCATGTTTATTTCAGTAGGACCACCAGCTTTTACCAGTTTAGCATTGATCGGCATGGCAAATTCACTTCCATCAAACTACAATTTCCTCTCCACACACCCACTGTCAACCGAGGTGCTGCAGACCATGGCCCTCTTTACTGCGTGTTTTCTATGGGCACTGGGGTTTTGGTTCTTCTGCATCTCTGCGATTAGTTGTGTTAGTGGCTTACGCAACATGTCTTTCCACCTTACTTGGTGGGCTTTTGTCTTTCCCAATGTCGGTTTTACTATCGCTACGATCGACATTGGGACACAATTCCAAAGCCAGGGAATACTTTGGGTCGGAAGCGCAATGACAATCTTACTGGTTGTTATTTGGTGCTTCGTATTCTTAAATCATATTAACGCTGTTCGTCAGAGAAAAATTTTGTGGCCTGGAAGAGATGAAGATAAAGATGGATGACGTATCGCGCCGTGTACGAAGGAATCTTGGAATCTTAATGAAACTTACTGTGTCATCACGACGTCGTTGTTGCCGCTAGCCATGAAAATGAGTTGATTAGTAAACTTGCGGAGGACTATAAGTTGGACTTTTCTGCTGGGTAGAGGTTATCTCATAAATCAGACCCCCGGTAGATCGTTGGTGCAGACTCGCAGAGGATAGGCCGGATAGCCCTCTCGGATAATAGACCTATCAGCTGATAGTATCTGGAGACTATCCGGATAGTCTCCGGATAGTCTTGGCAAAATCCCCTTAATACGCTTACACTTGGCGATGCTCCCCCCAATGTTGAATAAATAATTTTTTTTTATTATAGATTTATAAAGCTTGCAAAGCGCTTTAAAATGGTAACGTAAGTGACAGAGTTATGACGGCGATAGGGTTATGACGGTCGGCTACTACCGCTTTCCTAATTGGGCTTACGGTTTGGAACATCAAAATACTGCCCTTTCAGCAAGCGCTACAGATGTGCACGACCAGCTTCCACCCCCTTTTGACGAGTGCTCCACATCTAATCTCGCTTAGTTGCCACTAAACGGTTGTGGCTATATGGGGCAAGAAACTGGTCGTGCGCGCTCGCTGAAGGGGGCAGTATTTTGGTGTTCCAAACTGTAAGCCAAATTGGGAAGGCGGTAGTAGCCGACCGTCATAACCCTATCGCCGTCATAACTCTGTCACTTACGTTACCGCTTTTATTTAAATATCCTAAGGATAAGTAATATTATATAAATATAAAGCATATAAAAGCTCCGCGGAATAAGGCTTAGGGGGAGCTATATATAGAGCTCTACTAAAGCTCTATATAAAGCTCTGCTAAAGCCCTAGTTATATTTATAGCGTTATGTAATCAAAGTGAAAAGTTTTATAATTAAAATTCTGCATATATTAAGTCTTATTTAAATATTATAAAATATCTAAACTTGTAACGGTGCTGGGGCACCGCCCCTACAGCTGGATTAGCGTAATCTCCGGAGTTCGTCTGTATATATATTACCTCCTGGAACCTCCTTTCCTCTTCTTCTTCTCCTTAGCTTAGTATTCTTATATGGTAGCTATCCACAAGCTTTGGTTCAGAGGCAATCAGTGTGGTTTTGGATAAGCCTTATCGCGATAAGTCTTGGCATACCCTAAATAAATTTTTAGTCGCCTTCTTCTTTATTATTATTATATAAAATATGGCTTTAGAAGTGGAATTAGAAACTCTTAACTCTATTAATACCTCTAAATTAAAAAATATAAGAGGTTGCTTAGCTCTTTTAATATAGGAGCGTACCCATCTATTAAGTAATAATAAGCCTATACAAAATAAAAAAAGCCTATCTTTTATTTTATTATAAACATTATATAAAGCCGTTATATACTATATAGTTAACTTTTAACTTCTAAAACTACCTAGTGTTAAAGTATAGTATTACGGTTAAGCCTAAAACTAGTTATACAAAAGAAGTAATATAGGATTAATTAAAAGATCTTTACCTTAAAGCGTTATCTTAAAATAAGATAGAAGAGCTCTAAGTAGTCCTAAATAAAAACTTTATTAATAAGACCCTTATTGCATTAATTATTATATAAAACTTACTATTTTAGATAGTTAAGTAGCTAGAGTTCTATATCCTTCTACAGTTAATTAATCCTAAAGTAGATAGCTATATAACTATAGCCTACTTAGAAGTTAGGAAAAAGATTTATAACTTATAGCTATTATAAAAGGATATTGTATAAAAGAGGCTATAGTCTACACTAATAAGTATTTATCTCTCTATTAATATCTAGACTTCTTTAAATAATTACCTTCTCCTTATAATTTATGGCTATTTTATTAATAGCTAGGAAAAGCTTATAAACGCTCTTCTTAGCCTCTATATAGTAGCCTCTTATAGCGGGAACGAGCAATAGAATACTCTCCTTTTAGTGATTAAGGACTATAGGATTATATAAAAGCTAGGTACTATTATATCCAATAACTATACTATAAATAATAAGCTTTATTATATAATAAGCAACTAGCTTCTCTAAGAAGAGGAAATTAAATAGAATCCCATTTACCAACGGGTCTACTATTAGGGTTATATTCTAAACCTTACTATATAAGCTTTTCTTTTTAAAAACTTAATTAGTTTTAATAATATTAAGTTATATAAAGAAGATAAGGTAAAAGGAAAAGAGTTAGATCTAAAAGAGGAGAAAGAGAAGGGTAATATATTTTAGAAACTTAGCGTACTTAGAAAGCTTTATAATATTACTATATATACCTATAGCTTAGCTAGTTATATAAGGGAGTTTAAAAGTCTTATAGAGAGAAGAATTCCGCTTAATAATTATATAAGATGGAATAGCTAGTATCTTATACTTAGTATAGCAATTTAAAAAGAGTCTGCCCTTAATACGTATACTAAGCGTAACCTTAATATACTTAAAAAGGACTATCTTAGTCCAAAGGACTAGGAGGCTCTTCGTATAATAAAAAAAATTCTTTAAATATTCTATTAAGCAACCCTAAAATACTAAAAATATAAAGTAATACTTAAGAATGTACTCTTTATAATAGATATTATAATTAAGCACCTTAATAAATCCTAGGTTAGTTTATCTTCCCTCTTTATTTCTTAATCTAGCTAATATATAATAGAAGGAGTATATATTTAATAAGGAGTTCTCTAAGCGTATTAAAAATGCCTAGAATATCTTTAATAGGTATTACCATAAAACAAATAACTTACCCCTTTATGTCGCTGCGCTTATTCTTTATCTAGCCTATTATATAAGATATATTAAGCAGGTTTGGGAGAAGGAGTAGCGTAAGCCTATACTTAATAGCGTTAAAGAGCTTTAGGAGAGATATTAGAATAGGAGTTCTACGCTTAGAAGTATATTGTATAAAAAGCTAGCTTTGGCTTAAAACCTTAATAAGTTTAATAAGATCGCTAAGGATCTTAATAGTATAATATTTTAACTAAAAAGTTAGGATAAGTATAATAACTTTATCTCTAAGATACTATATAAAATTTCAATAACTGCGCTTTAGTGGTGGTCTTAAGAATAGTAATAAAAGCGCTGGCTGCGACTCTTACTTATAGCAATTAAAATTCTTTTAATTCTGGTAATAAGTAACGACCTAAAGAGAGTTTTTTTAGGAGGACATTATATAGTATTATAGGATAGAATACAGATAAATTCTAAAACTCTTAAGAAAATAGAGTATTTAAAGAATTAGTATTAAAAAAGAATTATAAGAGAGATAGAGGATTTTTCTCTAAGTATTTAGCTATTATATAGTTAGGGGGAAGAGGTAGACAGAGACCCTATAATACCTTATATATGCCTACCTGTTCCTACTATAATATCTATAATATCCGCAATATCTATAATATCCGCAATATCCGCTGAATTCTGCTAGAACTGTAATAACCATCTGCCCAGTTGGGGTAGAAAAGCTCCGCACAGGGCACTTTTATCCTTATTAATTGCGATATTTTATGCTTGCTTATTATATTATTAAAAACTATACCAAAGGCAATTATGTGAGCCCATTATATAACTATCCTTAAATAGAATTATTATCTACCTATCTAAATAGGATAATTTATCTTTTATAAACTTAGTATATATAAATTTATAAAGGATATAATAAGCCAGATAGCCTTTTTAAATAATAAATATATTAGTTAATAATATTTAGAGACTATTTATTATTATTATTATTCATTACTTAACGTCCAATTCGGATCCCTATTGGGCCCACACGGACTACTCCTTATATACATATAGGGAGAAAACTCTATTTGAGAAAACCCCGTAATCCATCTCCCCGCCTTTTGGGGCTCGCTTGCAAGTCGCCTACAAGTCACCAGTAGTACTCTACTACCTTACTTTTTGACCTCCTTGGGAACCACTGCTGCCGTAACAAACCTACGGACGCGCTAGTATTACACACTGTACTCTACTCCTGTAG
>Ga0307507_10006944_pt1 | contig 16850 bp, 20 predicted proteins | sample 7_EM_MG_FD_207223 | JGI IMG/M metagenome (GOLD analysis project Ga0307507, IMG submission 207223) | Populus trichocarpa ectomycorrhiza microbial communities from riparian zone in the Pacific Northwest, United States - 7_EM | ecosystem: Host-associated > Plants > Roots > Unclassified | place...
ATGCTATGTACTTTCAATACAAAGATCTTTATCTATCACGCTTTCGGGAATCGAGACACGACTGTCTTATAGGAGCCTAGCGATCGACGTTGCTAGATAGGAGTCAACGGACTTAGCTATCGCAACAGATATTGGGCTAAGAGGAGTGATCGTTAGGAGACTATTGGTTACCTGCTGCAAGTATCACCCGGAGAGGAGAGGATTGTAAAAGGCGGGGGGGAGAAAACAGGGGACATTTCTGGGGTAAACGTGGCACTTGAGGTGAGGGTGTAATGGCTTGGAGCTTGTAGGTAGAAGTGGTGGGAACACTGCAGGGCCACATGGCCAAGCGACCCGAAATCTGTGAGAAGGAGGTCTTGATTGTGAATGCGCTCGGGGGACACAAGGTCGTCCGGCTTCAAAGCTTTGTCCACAAGATGGTAGTTGTGGCAGGTGGTTCGCTCATCTTCGTCAAACCAGGAGTGGTGGCCAGCCAGGTACCTTTTCCCGGTGCTGATTTGGTGTACTCTTCCGGCCACGAATTTCCGTTGGCCCATAAAAGAATCTGGCGTAAAGCAGGCCAGGGTGGGTGTAGGAAGATGTAGTGCGGTCCTCATAGACCACTCTTCACAGAGCATGGCTCTGGCTCTTCGTCAGAGCGCATTGTAGGCTTGTCGGATGAGTGGGGCAGGGGGATGTTTGTACTCACTGGTAGGGGGGTGTGCAGGATGTGCGGGAACTGTTAGAGTCGTCCCTCTAAGCGAAGGATCAGGTGTCCTACCTGGTCACCTGAGAGAGGTCTCCGGAGGGGTGGAGTAGTAAGACCCTCACCGTGGTCGTGGGGGAGGTATACAGAAGATACACCTTTCATCTGGTGTCTACAGGAGTCCTTGGCCCTGCACACAGAAAGAGAGGGGACGGATTGTCGCAGCCTCGCCGTGGCAGGGTTGCAAGTGGGGTGGGCACATGTAATCCTCAGAGCTGCTAGACCTCCCTTATACTTTCAGTATGGGGCTATTGGGAAGAGACAAGCCTCCCGGGAATGGACAGATGTGGGGGTAGAGAAGACCGCATTTGTGGTACACCTTTGGACTCAGTGCTAAAAGCTCTTCATTGCTCTGAGAGCGCGAGATTTGGGGGTGAACAGGTCCACCCCGTATATCAGGATGGGTAGTAGGAGGCCTCACGCAATGCGATGGCACTGGAAGGGGCGTACCATGGCTCCTGGTGTTGAGACGCGTTTGATGATTGAGAAGTCAGCATTGGCTGGTCACAGTCTGTCATTACAGTGGTGAGCGGAGTTGAGGGAGGCCAATAGCCAGTAGCCGAGCCATCTGACAGTCCATGAGGGGTGGAAAAGATACACATCTAGGGAGATGGGGGGTTTAGAATGGGTGGTTCTTTGGGTAGGAGTTGGCCAGGGGAGGAGCTCGGTTTTAGGGATGGAGAAGGCAGTCCCTCTCTTCCTACCCCGCTTGGAGATGATGGTGAAAAGCCTTTGCAGATGGCAGATGTTTCCTCTATGGGAATGAAATGCTATTGTGGGGGAGAAGTCGTCAACCGAGAAGATCATAACTCCATTAGGGATCGACACGGATAGTGGGGCGCCGTAGAGGAGGAACAGGAGGGGTGATATTGGGGAGCCTTGGGGGGTGCCTACAGCGACTGGTGAGGAGATGTTGGGCGATGCTTGGGGGACTAGGCTGCAAAATCTGTGCCAGAGGAAGGAAGAGACCCAGTGGACCATGTAGGAGGGGGTCCCTTTAGCCAACATGGAGGCTCTAGGAGTGGGGGCCATGACATTGTCAAAGCCAGCATTGATGTCGAGGAAGAGAGTGGAGACCCTAAGCCTGGGTGTTTGAAAGGCTCTGATTTCATGCGAGTGGGCCAGGCAGGGGTTATAGATGCTGAGGTCTGTGATAGAGCCGTATTGGTTAGGGTTGAGGAGTCCTTTGGAGTGGGCGATGCCAGAAAGCCTGACAGTGATGACCTATTCCCGGATTTTCGATATTGTTTTCTGGAGGACGATGATACACAAGGAGGAAGGGGAGTCCTAGGAGACCTTTTCAGGCTTGTCCAGGATGACATCATGTGCATTTTGCAAGGTGGGAAGGTGGTATCCAAAGGAAACGAGGGGGGGCAGAAGGCCTAGGAGGCTAGCAAGGTTGACTTGTCGCCTTTTTAGAAAGCTGAGTAGAGAATACCGTGGGGGCCAGGGGTGGAGGATGGGGAGGATTTGGCCAAGCTGTGGGCTATTTGATCCTGTATTAGTGGGGAGGCTAAAGGGTGCGGCGACAGAGGCCCCCTCGCCGGGAGGGGGTCTTTTGGTGGGAAAATTGGTCCAGCAGCACTTTGTTAATAAATACCAGGTCAGAGGAGCCAGGGCGGAAGGCGAAGCAGGGTCCATCTCGCTGAAGGACAAATTTCTTGGCCGTCCATGTGTTCTCAAGGGAGGTCTTGGTGAGGCTGTCTATCCGATAAGGCGACTTCGGTCTTTTGATGGTTTTGAAGTGGCTGTAACCACCTCGTGGGTGGTGGCGGGAATCCATAGGGTAACGAGACTATCTCTATACCAAAGTGCGGTATGCAACGAGACTAAGTACCGGAGACTTAGACTAAGTTGTTGTAACAAACTTCTTACTATATCACAACCACCAAGTAGTTCCTAATAGCTAAGTATGTTTGGGTCTCACTGGATTCTCGAAGCGCATCAAAGAAGTAACTGTTCAACCAAATATATTGAAAACTCTCTCTGTCGAAGTCTGCCCTTTCTAAGTCCGGAGAATAGCAGGTCTTAAATACACTTGTCAGGCTAACCGGAGCCTTGTAAACAATAACTACAAAGACTCCCAAAACTGTAGCCTTGAGACGTTACATAAAACATAGCAAGTATCACACGATACCTTGATACAATAACTAAAACATACTGAGTATCAAAATATACTCGAAACCAAACATAAAACATCATGTGTATCAAACTCAATCATAAAACATACTAAGTATCAAAACGATTCTCGAAACCAAACATAACCCATACCGGTTACAGTAGCCCACTCTAGCTTCCCAGGCTAGAGAGAGGGACACTGGGTTTTGCTGTTCCATGGCAGTGCCAGAGGTTTTGTTGAATTCTTTGCACTGGGAGGTCAGTAGTGGGGTCCACCACAGTGTGGACCTGGGGGCTAGGTGGAACCATGGGGCTGAAGCTTGGATCGTGGCGGCCAGTGTGGTGAGCGATGAGGGAAATCATATGGCTAGCGCGACCAGTGAGCGGAGCTGTGCGGCAGGGGGGATCTGCCACGCTGCTAGGGTGTCGGGGATGGTGGACCAGTCACTGTCCGGCCACCTGGGCCGAGGTTCTTCAGAGTAGAGTTTGCCTGGCTTGACTGAGAGGGGGATGAGAAGATGATCAGAACCGGTGGACGGGAGGGAGATGGCATCCCAAGACAGGAATGCTGGGAACATGAGTGAGTTGGTGAAGAAGAGGTAGAAGGTACTGGGCCTGTTTGTGCCAGAGAAAAGGAAACAGCTAGACACACCGGGTGTATTGAGGAGCAAGAAGCCTAGTTCGGAGGCCAAGCAAAAGTCGGGGGCGGATTCCCTTTGTTCCATAGAAGGGAAGACCAAAAAAGGATCCCACGTAGTATTGTGGAGGGTGAACTCGCCGGCAACCAAGTAGGGGAAGTCCAGTTAGGGTAGGACTATGCTAGGGGTGAGGGAGCGTACAAGGAGGCCTCGGTGGCGTCTGTAGACATTCACAATTCGGGATCGTGCAAAGGAGTACCCAAAGTATCCTTGGGGTGTGTATACCTCAAGAGCCACAAAGTCTTCGGCATTCTCAGAACCTACAGGTAAAACCCACTATTCTGACGGGAGGCTTGGGGAAACGTAGCAGGCCACTCTGGGCTTGGCGATAGAGGGAGCAAAGGACTTTAAACCAGAAAAACAAGGCAGAAAGGATTTAGCACCAGGAGGGTCTTAAAGCAGAACAAACTCACTCACGGGGCCTTCTGCAAGAAAAGAAAACAAGGAAAGAAACACATCCCCGCTACCCAGGCTGTTGTGTTGAACGCGGGCAAGTGGAGTCACATGTTCCTGCCCAAGGCAAAGCGGGGCTCGGCGGTGGTTATTTATTTCCAGGACAAACCCGTGGATTTGAGGGCCTTAATGGTGGCGCCGCCGGGCCAGTGTGTGTTGCCTGAGCTGTGCCGGTGGGGGGCGCCTGAGGGGTAATGAGAGGGCTCAGGGGTGGTGAGGTCCACATAAGAGGTTGTCGTGGCTTCAGGAGTAGAGGGTGCTGGATGGCCATCATCTTCCATATTGGTGTTCGCTTCACTATCGGAGGAGGGTGAAGAGAGGCAACTTGTAAGAGGTCGGGTGGCCCGCCTGTGGAGGAGGCGGGATTGGTCTAGCCCTGCATTCCCAGGAGAAGGTATTATGGTTGTCACCACAGTTGGGGCAGTGGGGGGGGGAAGTTGAACCACAGTTTGAGATCGGCTTGGAGTCGCCTCCCCTGGGGCAGGTGGGGTTCTCACACCAATAGGCCCCACGAGTATGGTGAAGTACCCAATAGAGGCATGAGGGGTGCTCTCAGGTGCAGAGTTGGGTGGCGTGGCCGAAGCTATAGTAGTTGCTACAAAGAGTGTATTGGTTGGGATTGAGCGTTTTTTCGACCTTGAGAGGTTTGGCGATTAGGAATAAGGCGAGGGGGAGAGTGGTTACGTCTTCAGGGTCAACGGAGAAGACAACTGCAGTCACTTCCTTGGATACTCTTGAATCGCTGTCGTTGTTAAGGTACCTGACCGGGTGTTAGGCATACCAAGAAATGCCGACCCATAAAGCTCACGCACAGAGCCCTGCGTACCAATCAGTTAAAAAGTACGTAGTACAAAAGATACATCTTGGTCTAGCTTAAGATGATAGTCACGTGCCTCTGAATATAAGGTCACGTGTTCAATTCACAGCCGCGTCATACTTATTATTAGTTAAAATATAATTATGCGACAAGTCATTCAACATGACGGCGATAATAGCGCAAAGGCGTCTGAGAGATTTAAGTCTGTGTTCCCGTTTTAGGATGCCCATAGGGTAGGAACGAGAGTTCTCTAAGATGAGGGACGGAATCAGAATAAACACTTAAGTAAAATATCGTATGACAAAACAAGAAAACACATGGCGGAGACCTCTGGGCCCGCTCAGAACCAGTCAGTACGAACATAAGATAGTGAGCGCAAATTGCTATTCGAGCAATTGCTGCCATAGGTCAGTTCGGAAACCTGATGCGCAGACAGTATCGAACTCTCGCGCATTGAATGGTCTGACACCTTTGAAGTTGGCCGCTTCATATATGGTTCAGTGAAGAAGTATGATTACGTTGGCATTAGTCGGCTACGGGTACTCTAGACTGACCTATTATTCACAGGACTGACACACCCTCACGATAATATGGTAGTCTAAGTCTTCATAATGTGAGTATGGAGTTGAACAGTTGTCATGGTCAAGAGGTGTTCGCACTTAAGAGTTTAGAGAACTTTGTTTGGTCGATACTTAGTTAGTATGGTTGGAACATGTAGCCCGCGAACACTCAGACGCGGAATATAAATATCGAAGTGCCTCCCTCGCTTAAACAGAATCATCAAGCACCGGAGAAGAGATCTTATCAATATAATAAGTTTGACAATTGTTCTTTCCTCATTATCTTTATACTACGCGAGTAACTTAGTTACACCTTGTTACGAGCCTTACTAGACAAAATTCTCCATCTGAGACCAGTCCAGCACGAGGCCTAGTCCGGTATCATAAGTCACCTTACCGGCTACCCCCAACACCGGGGATATTTAAACTTCTTTCGCGTTATACATGTATTGCTTGTGGAAGGTGTGGAGTTCACTGTCCTTGTAGGGCAGAACACGCATGGGGATGGAAGGTATTGCCAACCTTATAGAGGTTCGTGCCGTGGTAAATGATAGTCAGGGATTTGACCCTCTAGGGTAGCACTACTGGAGGCGGCAGTGATAGCATCAAAGTAGTGGAATGGGGGTGTTGGGCTCAATCCCTGTCAGGGATACGGCGCCTCAGATATTGACCTTTGCTATGAAATCCCTTGTGGAGGAGGCAGTTGGAGTCCTTGAGGGTAGAAGTGACAAGGTCAGGGGAGATTGATGATATGCAGGAGGGGAGGGTGTGGGGCAAGGGATCTGAACGGATGGCAAAGAAGCGTCTGGAGTCCATGGTGAGGGGTGAGAGGGCTTTTATGGCCTTGTCCCCTTCTCTCGCAACCTCTAATCCTGAGGCCCTTTTGGGTTTCTTGCTCTGGTTCTTTCTGGTGAAGGCAGCCACCTAGGCCAAGGTGGGGAGGGATTTCTGTCTTTGGTCCGGGTGGAGGGTGGGAGTGGTGAAAGATCACTGGACAAATAGATCAGTGCGTAATTGTTCTGCTTCCCAGGAGTGGGTGAATGCCCTTGTGTAGAGCTTGGGTCGCCGAAGGTCTTGCTGAGGCCTGTGAGTGAGAAAGGGTGGTGCACTATGGAGTTAAGGGCTGCAGGGGCTAAAGCGGGGGCGAAGGGAAGAAGACGGACAGGGGCACAAAGCCCGGTAGAGGGGCTCTGGGTTTGTAAAGGGAGGTCTGCCAGTGGGCGTCTAACACTAGGTGGGAGGGCCTGGGGAGTGGGGGCCGCCAGACTAGCAGAAGGGTAGGGCCCAAGAACTAATGTGACACATCGGGAACAGCCGAGATGAGATGCCGGATCTCATCTTAGATGACGGATTCCTGCCCTCCTTTGGAAGAAAGGTCGTGGAGTTCGGTGCGAAGTTTGTGATGTTCCTAGACAAGATCTTATAGCTCGTTTGTGACATTGTGTAGTTCAGTGGTGATGGCTACGATTGCTGAAATGGTAGCGCATAGTATGGAGAGTATTGAGCCTTCTCCAACCGGGATAGTTTGGAAGGTTTGGGGGGGAGAGGTCGCCTACGATGTCAGGGGCCAGTGTGAGGCTATTGCTAGTTTGCGAGAAAATATCCGCGTGGGGGTCCAGGGGGTGGAGGGGCGGTACGACTTTCCCGGCAGGGGGCAGAGGAAAGGCAAGGAGTCTTGCCATGGGAGATCGCAGGTGACAACACCTGATTGTCAGGATGAATGGTTGGGCTCTCGATCAAAGGACTGTGGGTTAAAGTGTGGGGTGAAGATGTCTCGGGTAAGCCAAGTGGGAGAGGTGTTGTTGGAGCATGTAGGGAGGCTAAGTAGAGGGCGAGGAGCATGGGGCCTAATCTCCTGGTTTTTTTTCCTTTTTCATTTTTTATCATCTTATATTGGTTTTACAAAGCTAGGCACAAAAGGTGCATGCAGGATAAGCTATCATCTAAAACAACCTCCTATAAAACCTCACCGGCATCCGGGAAAGAACCATCAACCCACTTTCCTCTGGTTTAAAACTAATTGCACACCAGATACGCCAAACAAGAAATTCAACCCAGATTAGTAAACCTGCCAGGAAAGCAAAATGAAATAAATCATAGGGAGAAATCAAGAGGAAAGCCCTTGTCGTAGACAGCAACGTCTGAAATAATTGTTATAACCAGTAATGAAACTCAAAGTAACAACAATGAAGGAAGGAACAATGGGGTGAGGGGGGGCCACAAAAACCAACGCGACTGGGCAAGACATTACTGATGAACCCAAGGTGTTGACATCTGCCACGGGGACTGTGTATTACGACGACTGAGCATTACCGAGAGCTACGACTGTGGAGAAGCCAGGGGGAGGATGAGGGGGGCATGGGGTGCCAGCCAAGTGAGTAGATGGTAGCTGTAAGCGAGCAACGGGACGAGACCGGACGAGGAGGAGGAGTTTTGATCCAATAACGGCAAAGGTTATTGGTAACTGTGTGTGTGGCTGAATACCGAGTCTCCAGGGATAGTGAAGGAGATGGAGCAATAGGCCGTGTCCTGATGAAAGGTTTTCTGCCACTACAAAGTGTAGTCCCAGGCCTGTGTAACATGGGTGAAAGGGTGTTGCGGAGGATGAAAGCGCTAAGCGAGACCGAGAAAAGAAAAGCGGAGAGGGAAGGGGAGTTCACCCTGAGACACCTAGAAACAAGGACGGCCAAGCCCGACATCATGATAAGGGAGCCCAAATGAGGGGACGGTGCAGCAGACTACAGGTTCAGGTGTGGTGGGTGGTGGTGATCAATTGTCATGCTGTTGTGATTTCAATCGCCAGTGGTTTAGAGGAGATAGTTTGTGGGCCCAATCTGCGGCGCTTTTTTTTTCTTTTTTCTTTTTTCTTTTCTTTTTTGATCAGTGGTATTTGTTTTAAGATACAAAACATGCGTGGAGCGCTAGCTATGGCAACAAAAACCCTATAAATCAACACCAAAACCTCCTGGCGCCAAGAAAAAGGCATCAACCCAAGTCCCTCTTGTCTGGGAGCAACCACACACCAGCCACATCAAATAAGAAATCCAACCCTCAATAGCTGACGTGGGCAACATCTGTAAAAATAATCCTTGGCACCTGGTGCGCGCACTACGTCTGGCGCACCTAGCGCACATAACGTCAACCACGAATCAGGACGCAACCACTTAAACTAATTATCAGTGGGCGCAACTTGCCCAAGACCATATCTTCAGGGCGTCACCTGGTGCAACACCATATCTTCTGGGCATCACCGGGGCACCATCATTTTAGCTGGGCACAGCCTGATACGCAACCTAATCTTCAAGATTCACTCTGGAAACCCGTCAAGGGTCCCCTCTTTGCTTTCTGACCTGGGTGACAATATATTTTACACTCATATAGTCGCTTTAGATAGTCTTCTATTGAATTTCTAATTCTACTAAATACAGGTGGCACCTCACTCATGGCTTCCCTATGGCTCCTCGTGGTATCCCTCCGGGTATCCCTTCCCAGTCAGAGTGTTAACTTCATGGGTATTGATCGCGTAGGAATGGGCCTTATACCGGCGTGTAGCTGGCGTCATGCCCAACAACCTCCCACAAAGGGAATTGATATCTGTCGAGCGGTTGTGGAGGAATCTGCAATCGAGTAAAGCTCCGCCAGCATAGTACTTAAGACCCCCTCCACAGAAGACAGCGAAATGCTGGGTTTTGATACGTCAGGGACGTAGTTCATACCTTGCGTAGCTGGCGTCGGGCCCAATAACCTCCAGCAGAGAGAGTCTGAATCCGTCCCCCGGATGTAGAGTCATCTGCCATCAAGTAAAATTCCGCCAGCATGCTACCGAGGACCCTCTCCAGAGAAGTCAGCGAAATCCTGTGTTTTGATGCCACAAGGACGTCCATTATACCGTTGCATGGCTGGCGTTGGGCCCAACAACCCCCTTCAAACAGGATCTCAATCCGTAACGTGGTTGTGGAGTAATCTGACTTCGAGTAACGTTCCGCCAGCATGCTACCTAAGACCCTCTCCAGAGAAGTAAGCGAAATCCAGAGTTTTGATGCCACCAGGACGTCCCTTATACAGTTGCGTAGCTGGCCTCGAGCCCAAGAAGCCCCCGCAAACCGGATATGAATCCGTCTCGCGGTTGTGGAGTAATCTGCCTTCGAGTCATATTCTGCCAGCATGCTACCTGAGACCCTCTGCAGAGATGTCAGCGAAATCCTGGGTTTTGATGCCACAAGGACGTCCCTTATACCGTTGCGTAACCGGCCTCGAGGCCAACAACCTCCGGCAAACCGAATTGGAATCCGTCATGCGGTTGGGGAGTAATCTGCCATCGAGTAAAATTCCGCCAGCATGCTCCCTAAGCCCCCCTCCAGAGATGTCAGCGAAAGCCTGGGCTTTGATGCCACAGAGACGTCCTTTATACCGTTGCGTAGCTAGCGTCGAGCCCAACAACCTCCAGCAAACGGAATCTGAATCCGTCAACCGGTTGTCGAGTAATCCGCTATCGAGTAAAGTTCCGCCAGCCTGTATACCTATAACTCCATGAATAATAGTCAGGTAGGGATGGCTCCTATACCAGTGGGTAGCTGGCATCGAGCCCTGCCTGATACTGATGGTGGATTCAGAATCGCTCTTGAGGTTTTGGTGGAGCCTTCAGGGTGGGCCTAGTGGTGAGGAGATTGAGAGGTTAGGGGAAAATCCGGAGTCAGGTCGCGTCGCGCCAAAGGCTAAGTCCCGAGAAACCACAACAATGAAGTCTGCTTGCGACTGTCATAGCTATCACTCGCTTTCACACTGGAGTGAGCTGGCATTTTCGCTCGGAGAAAGATCACGTTCTGAAAATAGAACTGCAGAGTCTAAGTGCCAGTGTATTTAGCCTCAGCGCAAAATTCAAATGAAGCATACGGTGGCTTCCTCACTAAGCCTATCATTTGTGCCAATGGTACCCCCTTTCCAGTCCAGAGGGATGGCTGGAAAGCCACCGCAGCTAATACTCCAGTGGTGCTCTGAAGGTTGGATGAATGAGTGGTGAATCAGAAGATATGATGGTGTTGTGAGCTGCGTCCAGAAGCATTCGATGTAAGGTTGTGTAGCCACTAGGTTCCAGAGGTAAGTCTGTATGGCAATTGTGCCTCCTGCCATACCTGGCGTAAGCGAGAGTGGCAACACTGCATCGGGCGCACCCAACGTCAAGGGTGCCAAGTTAGCCCACCTGGTATCCTGATGCAACGCAGTGCACCTGACGCACCGTAATTCTTTGCTAATGAAGCAAGGAAATCAAATAAATATAGGGCGAAGAATCAAGAGGAAAACTCTTGCTGAAGACCCCAACATATGAAATACTAGTTATAACCACTAATGAAACGCAATGTAACAACAATGAAGGAAGAACAATGGTGACTTGGGGGGCCACAAAACCAGCGCCACCATGCAAAAATTACTCAAGAACCCAAGGCATTGACATTCGTGATCAAGACAGCGCAAGACAACAACTGAGCATCACCGAGGGCTGCGACCATGGACAAGGGACAGCGAAAGCAAAACACGAGTAGGGTGGTAGCCAAGTGAGTGGATGGTAGCTGTAATAAAGCAACGGGACGAGACCGGAGGGGGGAGGAGGCGGCGTAGACCAAATACCCGTAGAAACTATTGGTAACCGTCGGCATGTCTGACTAGTCAGCATCTAAAGGTGAAGCCGAGCATGAAGAAATCGATCGTGACATGTTGACAAGTTTTCTTCTACTGCCAACTGTAGTCGAAGCCGCCTGTATTATGGGTGGGAGTATGTCGCTGACTGTCCAAGTGTTAAGCAAGGTAGCAAAAGCACCCACTGAGAGAGAGGGGGAGATCGCCAAACGACACCGAGAAAGAAGAACGCCAAAGCCCAACCATCTGATAAGGGCAGTCAGGCCATAGGGGGGGTGCAGCCCCTAGCGAGTACAGCTACAGCTCACTGGGAGTGCGAGGGTGGTGGATGTTGAGAATGAATTCTCATGGCGTTGAGTTTTCAATTCACCGGAGGTGTAGTGAAGATGATTCGTGGCTCTATTCCCTGCCGGAGGGTACCCCTATATTGGGGTTTTTCTGTCAACCATAACCCTGCGTGGCTTGTACTTCCCGTCAGGCGACTCAGGACTCATAGTGAGTCCTATTGCGCAATCCATCCGGTGACCCTCATGCGTCCACTGCTCAACATATGAAAACGAATCAAAACTCGTCTCCCTCCCCATGCCCCCCGCAGCGGTCATATGCGCAAACCCATGACTCATAACTATAAGTCATGTACAAAAAACATAAGCAACCTGACCCCATGACCACCAATGTGAGTCATGTCACTAAGCACAAAATCAAAATACCTCAATGACATACTATTGCGTCGTCATGTGAAAACCCATGAGTCAACTGATCTCATAGGGTCAAATATAACATATCAAGGACTTATTACTCTTAGACATGAGAAGCTCTGCCTTGTTTGGTTACTATATGTGACACTATATCTGGTCGCAGCAGGGTGGGGGTGCTGTTCGGATTAGCATCCAGAGGTGACTGTCGATCGCAACGCACTTTTGTGATGCAGCTGGGGCAAGCAATTGTGGCAACCAGCCACGGAACACCTATAGTCGTATGGGCGTTAATATTCAGTGCCTGGTGTCCTGACACAACAGCGGGCATCGGGCGCATCCTAGGTTTTTGATGATTCAGGAAGTAGATAGTGGAAGAATGGATTAGCCTGGAAGACCCTTGGGTGACTATACCAACTCCGTGGAATCCAGGGCAAGGGGGAGGCGCCGAACCTATATCCACTCTTTGAAAATCGTTAATCATGATGAGTTTCAGTAATTGAGGCATTTAGTACTGCTGGCAATTACATTCGTCCCTTGGTGATGTTTAAAGGGAAAGATGTCCAAACATCATGGTTTACTACTAAGGATATACCCGCCTGGCTCATATGAACAACATCAAAGGGCTGCCCGTCCGATCATATTAGAGAATGATAGTTTACAGAGGTATTCCTTCCAGAGCCTGGCCATACCTTATCCAACAGTAATATTGTATCCTGATCTGGTTACCGGTTTGGTTTTAAGTATCATTTGATACTCCATAGATTTTGTGATTTAGTTTCCTACTCATGATATTTTATCCTGTGTTTCGAGTATTGTTTGATACTCAGTATGTTTTATGTATTCTGTCAACATATCATTTGATACTTTATATGTTTTATGTAACCTTCCAAGGCTACAATTTTGGTAGTCTTTATGAGTATTGTTTATAAGAAGCCAGTCAGCCTGACAAGTGTATTTAAAATCTGCTATTCTCAGGAGAGAGAGGGAGCACACTTCGATAGAGAGAGGTTTTCAATATACCTGGTTCAACAGTTACTTCTTCATTTCACTTCACGAATCTATTAAAACCAAACATTCTTAGCTAGTAGGGACTACGTGGTAGTTGCGATAGTGTAAGAAGTTTGTTGCAACCACCTATTCTAAGCCTCCAGTCCTTAGTCTCGTTAGATACCGCACTTTGTTATTGAGATAGTATTGTTACCCTATTGATTCCCGCCACCACCCAGGAGGCCCTTATACAAATATCTTCTTGTATACTACTATTGGATGGACATCGGCGCTATGCTAGGATAGAGGTTAGGTGGATTTGAAAACAAAGCCAGGTTGATATACAAGATCTTCCAGCCCACTGAAGGCATTTTTGAGAACCTCTAGACCTTGCCACATTCTCTCAGCTCAAGTTCCGGTCCTGTAGCGACATTGCAGATCTAGCCCATCCGGAGGATACCGCCCCAGTGAAAAAGCGACGATTTGTTTAAGCCTATCACACAGCCAGGCCAGAAAGCTTCACACCTGGAACTTCTCGTACTAGCTGGTCAGCTGCTGGCCTTCTTCCTTGGAACCCCAACAAGATGCTTAACTCATCTCAGCTACATCAAATCTCGGTAACACCAATAGACACAACACTCTCCCCCCACCAACCACTCACACAAGAGCACCTCTTCAACCCTCCACACCAAAGTGGTGCAGAACTACCGATGATACTATTCTTCTCCAAACTCCTAAGTATCCTCATGACATTTATTATGCCGTCCAAAACCTTGGTTCTCTCACACACGATTACCGAACTGTTTTTCAGAAGGCTCAGACAGTCCTTTGTAGAGTTACTGCCCACTATGGCCTACTTCACGCCGCCAACCTGCACCTACCAGTACAGCCAAATGAGTTAGAAAGTAAGAAGAAGAACAGAAAGGTTATGCGAGATCCAAATACTATGTTTGCCAATGTAGAAAGTATAAAATAGTCATTGGAGGAAGCAGAGAAGGCTCGATGGGAGGCAGAGATGGAAAAGGCTAGAATTGTAGGAAAAAGGGCTCTGGCGAAGGCAAAAGAGCCTTCTGCCAAGGCAACTGCATTAAGCACCTCCACAACTTTGCAAAAGGCACAAATAGAATCATGTCTCTTTCAACGGGAGTTGTAAATTAGAAATTTTCTTACTTTGAGTGGGAGTGCCAAGGTGGCCGGAAACTAGGTACGCTTACTTAACCATTATTCCGGGGAGGGAGAAGGGGAAAAAAGGGAAAAGGGGCCGACGGTGAAAGACAAACTAATTGTATAGACTCAAGGTATATTAAGCTCAATTTCTTTACCTATCAATGATCAACAAGGTCCCACCCTCTCTCTTATTATAAGCCCAAACCCATCTTACCGAATCCCAGGTTGACGCCCTGAGACAGTTCTAACAGTGGAATCGAAGGAGAAATCATGTGGTATCACTCGTACTAGTATTGCATTCGTGTTAGAAATCACCGGCGATCACTGCGTGCATCTGCCCTTTTTCCTTTGTACGTTTCCTATATTGTCACTCATTAGTTGTTAGTTCCATTTGTCACTTTTATCAAGCAAAAAGGAGGAACTCGTTACCTAGATGGTATACGATATGTGAGGATCTGCACCAATGGCAGGGGAGCATCAGAGAGGAAACCGGGAGATTGTCCAGAATACTTCACGTGATGGGGACCGGTACTCCATTGCTGTATGCATATCCCCGGATGGATAACCGTGAGTAAGGAGGTCGGTGGATGCACTTTAGATTGTCTATATAAACCTACTGCTCCCCTATGGTTAGATAGACAAGCAAGTTGGATACGAATCCAACAATATACACTTTATTCCTCCTTGACTTCAGTCTTTCCGTGCTCCCACTTTCATTTGTCCGTTGATCCGTCCGCCCTCAATCCGATTCTCATAACAATAATTCGAACTCTCAACCTACGTCCCAGATGATCCAACACAATACAATAACCGTTAGACCTGGTGTCTTCCATCCGTGAGAGTAGATTTACCTCTCACTTGTACCCTTTCTTGCCTTCCAGGGTGCTACCCAATCCCACGCGTCAGGGTCGTCGGGTTTGATATTTTCCCTTCAAGTGTATTCTTCAAATAATATGTGCTATGATCAGTCGAGACTACTGTGGGATTCTTATTATTCCTCTACCGCCTGCGGTGTCCCCTATATACACAATTTCTTCCTTACAGAAAAAACCTGTCTTCCTATCGTCCAAATCTCTATCACATATTCCTCACACCCTTTCGTTTCTCCCAATGAACCCCTTCAAACAGCTTTCCAAAGGATTCCCCCCTCCTCACTTTAGTTGTCTCATCCTCATACAGAATTTCCTTTACCTGCCGCAATCCTTAACACCACTGATACCTTCCATTGTTTCCCAATCGTTGTAGTGCGACATTCTTCTTGTTCCATCTCTTAGCGTACCTTAGTCCCAAACCTCGGACTCCTGCTAGTGTCGATTCCCAAACTGTTCCAACTCCCTAGTACGTTTCCTGAACGTTCGCGAAACATCTCCGGTGCAGCTAACCTTCCCACAAAACCACCATCGTCTCAACCACCATAATCTGCAACCCTATTCATACCCAAACTCTGCTCATCCAAACATCCAGTGTTGTAATAGTGTTGAGGATATGGAACCGTCACGAATATTCTAACAATTCTCACTGCTCCTTCACTGCTCCCGCACGTCTATTTTTGGCAAGCAGTTGACAGGAGTCGTATTTCGCTGTTCGCTCGGCTTGGCATTGTGCAGATGTCGAGGCATTTTTTCTTCGCGCTCCGGCCATCAGGTGTTCGGGGAGTAGCGGAGTACGGGCTGTTGGTCGTGGGTGTAGTTACCAGGTTCACTTCCCTTGACTATCTAGTTGCTGGAGGCTGAAGAGGCGGAGCAGGAATTATTGTGCAACCTTAGGTAAAGGGCGACAGGCCTTTTCATTGCTAAAATTCGTGAGTTCTTCAAGCATTGCACTCTACTGTATGGCTAAGTTATCAAGCATCTTAAGGGGTTCATAATAGCTCTCGGTATGAATTTGTATAGTTTCTAGCGGCGCTTTAGGGCGATCTCATTCCGTAGGATATTCTTCACAACCTGGGTTTTAGTGCTGGTGGTTTTTAAGAGGTCCCGTTCGATATCTGGCAGATATTTTTAGCTCGTGTCAGTCTCTTTTTTTTTTTGCTTCCCGAGGATGGTTGGGCGCAACTCAGACGGAAGAAGCGAGCAAAATCTGGGTGCCGTGTAGTTTCTTTGTCTGATCTGGGGTATTATGCGGACGTGGGAGTAGGAGGGGGCGGTCGGTGTTGTCGTACTCGAGGGCAGTGTTGTCCCGAAGGAGCTTGGACCGGGGAGGTATGCACGGTACCAATACCGTAAAAACTCAAATAGAATAAAAATGTGCTAGGACGTTAGAGTTTCCTCTCCTATTAAGGCGCCTCGTAAAGTACGGGGACAAAGCTTTTCGTCCGGCGCGGCAACGGCAACCCCACTCCCACCATACATTTATTACCTATACAACCACAACTGCTTAGAATGAACTGAAAATCTATGTACATATCCAGTAGATATAAGAAAACTTCCATCTAAAATTTTAGAGAAAAAAAATCAATACTTAGTATATCATCCCTTTGCATCTAGAACAGCAGCCACTCTCCGAGGCTAAGACTCCCACAGGCTTTCCAAAAAATCCCCTTCAGTATCCTGAGTCCAAACCACATCAAGAGCTTCTGCTAGACATCTTCTAACAGTTTCTGGCCCCCCCTTAGTCTTGTAAATGTTGGGAAAGCGCTGGTGTAGCTTTTCCTTCAACCTCTTCCAACAGTGCTCAATAGGATTGAGGTCTGGGAAATTGGGTGGCCGTTGCATAACCTGTATGTTGTTTCCTGCAAACCAAGCCATAGTCTCTCTTGCAGTATGTATCTTTGCACCATCCTGCTGAAAGATAGGATCCCCAACTGTGTCCTCCACCTCCTGCCAGACATCAACTAAGCCATCCTCCAAAACTCCAATATATACAAATCTATTCACACTCTTGTCAAAAATAGGAATCAGAGGACCCTTATTTTTACCCCAAATACAAGCCCATACCATCAACTTTATCCCAGGTCCTTTTGTAACCCCATGA
>Ga0307507_10006945_pt1 | contig 16845 bp, 17 predicted proteins | sample 7_EM_MG_FD_207223 | JGI IMG/M metagenome (GOLD analysis project Ga0307507, IMG submission 207223) | Populus trichocarpa ectomycorrhiza microbial communities from riparian zone in the Pacific Northwest, United States - 7_EM | ecosystem: Host-associated > Plants > Roots > Unclassified | place...
CCCTATCAACCCCCCCCCCCCAACCTCCATGATACCTCGCTCAACACTATCTCCCCCACAGAACCCATTCCCCAACAATCAAGGCAGTTCAAAAAAAAAACCCCATTGCCAAATAGCATCCCCTGCAGTTTTTTAATCTAGGAGGGCATTTTCATTGGCTGGCTAGCTGCACGGATTACGTCAATCCGGAAACAGTACTGGAAAGTACCGTACTATAGAGTAGGGCGAGGAGGGCAATCACTTTTTTTCTTTTTCTTTTTCTTCCTTGGAACTTGGTTTTTCGTTTATTTATTTACAAAAGAACGTAAATTGAGGGCAAAAAGTACACTTTGGTATTATAGGCTGATTTGCACTAGGGCTGTGTTGCGCTTCCTATAGGGCCTCGAGGGTGGGAAGCGAGGTGATTTGCTGGCTGGGCGCGTGAATGATGTTCTGCTATAGTCCTGGCCTTTGAAAGTGAGATTTATTATCCCTAGGGGAGTGGTGATGGTGGGGGTTTTGGATTCCAAATTTTCAACGGGGGAATGTTTAGTGCTTTTCTTGTGCACCTCCTTATCATACCCAGGTCACTATCTAAACAACGAGTGACATCCCATGAATATAAAATTCCCCCCAACCCCTCGAACGGGGGCTCAAACTCACAACAAACAAACATTTGGGGTAAACACTTGTTTCTTCATTGATAACACGTTCCCTTAAGTACGCGTTCAAACCAACCTACCATCCACAAATGCCTTTTGACGCCAAGGAAGTTCATAACAATATCCCGTCTCTATCCCCAACGATCTCCCCCAGAACTCGCCCCCCACCACCCTCAAAACCAACATTGAACACCGCATATCCTCAAACACGCCCTGGCCTAACATTAGTCCAATTGTAAAAGGCAAAGGCACGAATAGATAGACAGGAAGGCCCTTCAAGTTACGTGGCACCTGGAGCTTCAGTCTCGGATATCATCATCATCATCACCATCATGCTGAGAGATGTGTATGGGGTTAATGTAAGGAATAACGCTTACGTATTATGTTATATAGTGTGCGTTGTTGATGCGGTGGTGTTCGGTGACGCGCTAGCTAGACTGACAGATGGATAGATAGATAGATATAAGAGAAATATGGAGGGGGATGCTAGCTTGTGTTGGACCTTTCTTCAGCAGTGTTGGAGTATACTACTGCGACCGAGGACTCCGGCACGCGGATCGGGCGTGTGTTTTTTGAATGGCCACATGGCCCCCGGATAGTGATGGCATGTCTAACCACCCTTGTACCGCTCCGTTCGGGGAACTGGAGTAGCTAGGAAGCGTAGGTAGGTAGGTAGGTAGGTAGGTAGGTAGGGTTAGCTGCTCGCCCTGGCGAAGATCAGGCACGAGGGGTGGTTTTTTACCTACCGCTTCCTCCTTTCCACAAGGGGAGGAGCAGGAGGAACTAATAGCTGATGTCTCTTGTAGATTGAAAAAGAAAAAAGGAAAAAGCTACTGCTGCTGCTGTGGGGGCTCTTCAGAACTGACTACTTGTACAGGGATAAATTATCTTAGCTTACTAATCGTAGGTTTCCATAATTAACTGCCAAGTCTCCAAATTAATATGCAGTTGTCTTGAGGCTCTAGCATATCAACTGAACCATTAATCGTAAACAATTGGGGGTGACATTGTCCTATCAACTGCCTTTTTTTCTTTCTTTTTTCTTCAAACCCCAATAGCTAGATCAAAACTTCATACTCATTAAATCTGCTTTTAATTGCCCTATTCTCTAGTCTATCATTAAATTTTAACAGTTTTATATTTGGGATAGGTGTCGTTGTTCAGGAGTCTTCGTCATTCAAGGTTGACTGATACCGGTATTAGGGCGCCCAGGTAGGTAGATTGATTCAAGGGGTCCCCCACCACACTTGACGGGCTTTCCCACGCCTTCCCCGTGTTGATCTGCTTGGTCTAGGATAGTCTTGGACGTTACTGTGCAGCTGCAACACGCAAGTGTCAAAAGCTGTCTTTATCCATAGATAACAAACCTAAAAGTTTATCACACCCGTCAACCACAACATGGATAGAGGAAAGAAAAACGAAGGTGAAAAAAGAAGAAAAAAAAGAGCACCTAGACGAGGCCTTCCAGCATTCGTACCCTTAGAGTCATCAAATATGCCAGGATAATCAAAACCTTTTTCAAGTGCAATAAACCTTTTTTCCCCTTCCTTTCCTGGATTAAGAAGCCTTTCTGGCGAAGTGGGTTGATTTACGATACCTCACATACCTTATTTTGCCAAGTCCGAGTGAGTTTCCATGAAGTCTGCCCATTGTGGGGAGCACAGTCAGCAAGCGACTGGTAGAGAATTCCATCCAGCACGTATATCAAGCCATGTTATGATACCGGTACCAGATCCGTGATGTGTGTGTGTGCTGCAAGAAGCAAACGTAAGCCGATCGACCGACCGACAGGCACCAGCAGGAACACACGCAAAAGCAAAAGCCCAGGGAAAAAAATGTGTTCGATATCCGAAAGGCGCAGTACACCTACAGTACTGTACTCGAGTACTACCATCATGTTATGCACTTGCGTCTTTTTTTTTATATATAGGGGCACCATCCTTTCGTCCGTATTTGTAACCTTTCAGCTCTAGCATATTCCGAGATTAGGAAATAGTTCGAGTGTGTCAATCGTACAGATATTTTTCTACCGGTCAGGTCATAGTAAGAGCTCCCCGGCCATATTACCTTGGGCAAAGAGCTTAGGTTAGCCTAAGGCCATTAACCGCACTAGGAAGCTGCGAAATCTGCACACAGATTAAGGGATCGTATGTGGAGAGCAGCCAAGTTAGGCTAAGCAAGCCTTCGAGGTTCCTCTCTGGATCGATACGGTGCTCGATATATGGTGTTCTCAAGCCACCTTTTTCATAACTTATTTATTTATTTATTCCCCTTTTTTTTAGAATAAAAAAAAAAACAGAACCCTGCTAGATATTTACACCTGCATGCAATTTCCGAGTTATGTGTGGATGGGTGGGTGCCTGCGCCTGCTTCATTATATTGCAAACAAACAGGCAAGCAAACAAGGCTGCAGTGCCACCACTGGGGACGTGTCTGGATTTGTTGCGGAAGTTTACCAGAGCCACGGATCGAGAATCAATTCACCCTACTCGTAGTAGCATATTATGGTAGGATAATTTAAATTTTTTGCGTGCGGTGCGCAGTTGTGTGTGTGCGCATTTCTGCGTGTTCGTCCGTTCGTCAGCCTTGTCCTACCCGGCCAGACTTCACCCCAGATCACTCGTTTTGCCAAGAGTTTGCCAGCGTGGTTTTGGTTGCATGATTGATCTGATCGTTTGTGTGTCCGATTGGAGTTGCCCTGAGAAGGAGAAAGGGCAGATGTGGCTGCAGAGCGTTAGTTGCCGAATGGGATGGACCTCGAGTTGACACTTGGAGTCAAAGCGGCTCGCAGAAATGGGGGGGTTGCCTCCCAGTTTCGTTCTCTCTCTCCCCTGGGAATAGGGAAATCTGTTTCAGTGGGGCGTTTTTTTTTGTTGGTGGGAGGTAATCTATCGGGGTTGTTGCCTTAGGGAAGGGTTTTTGCTTTCGCAGCTAGGATAAAAAGCTACTGGGGGTGGTGGGTCATTGGTTGGGAATTCACGGATCGTCACTCGATTGCGATTTGCTGATCGAAGGTACTCGTAGGGCTCTTTTGAGAAACGACTTTTTGGTAATGAAACAACTCTGGTGGGGATGTGTGTGTCGGGTATTTGTGGAAGCCTTTTAATAATATGTTTCGAGAGGGGGGTTTTATGATATTATGAATAATATTACAGTCAGCTGTTCTTTCTCATCTCTGCGGCGACGGGAGGGAGCGACCACGACACCCCTGTTTTCCGAGCAGAGCCTCACCCCACTACTGTAAGCGAACGGGGAAAGAGTAAACGACCTCACTTTCTCTCCCCGCACTGCCCGCCTTCTCCACCATAACACACTTTCACTTCTTTTTCCGCACACTTTGCCTCAACACTTCACAAAATTCTCGCCTACTACAATGTCGATACCAAATGAGGCTCTCCAGAAGGTATACTCTCTCACCTCCGTTATCTCCCTATCTACTCTTCCCATTTTTTCGGGGGGAGAATTTAGATCGGGAGAAAAAATACGAAACGAAGCTAACAAAGTTACTTACCATCCGGTTTTATCGAATTGACAGTTGATGCAAGAGATCGAGGCGCGCGCCGCCTTTTCCCAGCAACAGCTCCAAATCGTCAAGTCCCAGATGGCGGCCAAACAGCGTGACATACGGCTTCTGCAGCTGACTTCCAAAGAGCTGGATACGCTGCCCAAATCCACAAAGGTGTACGAAGGCGTCGGGAAAATGTATGGTGGCTTCCTTATCTTGCCCCCGTCATCCATGTTAAGTGGTTGCGCGGTTGCGTGGTTCGATGTGCTTTCTTGCTGTGTGACAGTCTTTTTTTTTCCCTGCACACGCACAATACAACTTCATAACATTTTTGAAGATTCCATCGATTCTGGCTTCCTTCTTTGGGGCATTGACTCGATTGCATAAATTCTAATTATGGTGTACGGTTGCAGGTTCGTCATGGAAGACCTCGATTCCGTCCTCACCCGCCTTGACAACGAGAAAAAGGGTGCTGAGGGCGATATCAGAGACCTCCAGAAGAAATTCACTTATCTCGAAACCACATTTGAGAAAGCACAGGATAACTTGAACCAGATCCTCAACCGAAGATGAAGATCTTCATGGCACCCATGTGAGATGAGTAAGGAGGAGGCGTGGGTTGCCAGGCAGCGGGACCCCGGAGGTGTAGCGTGGAGTAGCAGAAAATAAGGGACACGCAAGCGAGGATTATGTGATCGAGAAGATAAAAATGAAAAATCTCCTGAAGGTTCAAAAGAAGGTGGGAAGCGGTTATTTCGGTTGGAATGGTTCGGTAGAGGAGATGGAAGTCGTGATGATGATGTCTGGTTGTAAACATGGCTGCTTCAACAGCAGCCACAGACTACAGCAGGAACATCGGAGCAAAGAAGCTACAGCGAAGCGGAGAGGATGGCGACTAGCCCGAATTTTGTCATCTTCGCTGTTGCTTGTGTGCATTTCTATTTTTCCTCTTATGGCTCTTACAGATTTCATGTTACGTGGGCAGATATCCATGGGGGAGTTTTTTCCGAATCTGAATTTATGAAAGTGATCTGAGGTTTTTTTTTTCCTTCTATTTTCCTTTTTTTTTGTAGTAGATCCCAGGAGTTTTGGAGATTAATTCTGCATGCTTCATTCTCGTTCAGTTGATATCCTCAATGCGGAGTGGTGGTAACTTTGGTGAAAAATTTTAATCTTTCAATTTCGGAATATTTATTTTAGATATTGCTGACAGTAGAGAGATGGCTGGGTTAACCTGGGGTTGGATAGAAGTGAGCCATTGTCGGCTAGATATCCCGACCTACCCAGTGATCTCTGCTTCAGGCGAATCCGTAGCTCCTTGACATGACCTGTCTTGCCTTCGGATACACACATATGCGGCGATATGCCTGCCAGAAAGGCACGCAAACTACTGGCCAGCCTAACCAGCCACACTACTTTTCCGAACTTGAGCAATATACGAATCCCCTTTCGAGCCAACCAAGACTCCGCATACCTTATCCATCCATTCCCTTTTGGCATCCTCAAACCATGCCGGAAGGATTTAGAATTGAACTTTGTATGAATCCACCTTCACAAGCACCGCTCTGTGCCCATCTGTGGCTGGAAGGAAGTGGATGCCATAAATAGATGTAAATGGGTGAATAATATGCACTTTATATATCATGCAAGGGGACCATTTTCTGTCTGGGCTCGAGTATTCGCGCGCGAACACTGTAAGTGCCGTAAAGTGCTCGTATAGTAGTGGTGAATTGAGTGCTGTGAACAAGATATGGGGCAGATTGCGGTAGGATGTACGCCGGCAGGTAACCGCGTAGGGTATGCAGGGAATGCGTTGTTCGGCCAATGCGACTAGTCCAATGAGGAATTCCGGTAGGAGCTTCTTCCTCCCACTAATGAGGGTCCTGTGGGGAATTTGAGTGAGACGAGACAAGTCGAGATACTTTGAACGATCCTTCAATAATAGTGAAAGGAAAGAAAAGTGGAGGAGGAGGAGGTGAAAAGGTGAATAGGAGTAGAGGTGAGAAGAGAAGAGAGAAGGAGGATCAATGTGCTCCAACTGGCAAGGTACAAGTGGAAGCAGAGTTTCAAAAGATAGATGATTACTCCACTTTTTTTTTGCCTTCCTCCTTCTCCTTGTCCGCCTCCCCCCATCGTTTGTTCATTCCTTGCTTGTTTCCCTCCACAGCGTGTTATTTCCGTTTCTGCTTCCCTTTTTCCATGCAAATGCGCATCCCATCATCTCGACTCATCCATCCATCCATCTGTCGTCAATCCATCCATCTCAATCTGTGAACAACGCAATTGATTGGGTCCCTGAGAACAATTGACAACACACACACCGTATTTCCTTTTTGCTACCCTCTCTTCCCCCCCTCCCTTCTTCCCCTTCCTTTGCATTTTTGCGCCCCCCTTCCTGTCCAACACTTTCCTTCTTTTTTCTCCCCTGCCTGCCTGTTCCCCGGGTTTCTGGAAAGATGGAGATTCTGTTGGTACGACCCGAGAGAGAGATCCTCGAGCCACCGAACAATGTTAGTCAGGTGGTGCACTGAGGAGTCACTAACCAAAAGGGTGAGGAATCAACAAGTTGGGACTCGCCATTTTCCACTGGACAACATAGAAAAAAAAGTTGACCTATTCCATTTTCCTTCTTTTATTCTTTTCTTGCCTGTTCGTCGAGAGAGTATGAGATGGAAGAAGCCCTTATGCTCTCTTGAAAACGAAAAGGAAAAAAAAGTAGTAAGATTTTATTGCATTTTTTTGGGTAAAAACAATGGTACTTTTTTTTCTTTGTCTTTCCTTCCTTCCTTCCTTCCTTTGCTTCCGTTCAAGTCCCTCTCCTCCGCTCCTTCCTTATTCCCAGCACCGTGCCCCAATCCCGAAGGCAATGGGGACGGCGATGAGTTAGAGGGGAGAACGCGGAGTTTTATAACTTGCTGTTGACAGTGCGAAGAGAAGCGCACATTGTGTCTGAGTATTGGTAGCTGCCTTGTCCCCAAAGTAAATTGTCCTGGTGATGTGTGTACCCGGTACAACGGAAGCTGGAGCCAGGGCGCTACTCGCGTATGATAGGCGCGGTAAGATAAGGGTAGGGCAACCCTAATTAATTAAATCTAGTGAAGTGGTTTTCCTCTGATACTATTTTTTTTTATTTTTCGTTGCCCTGCCCTGATCTCATTCCCCCCCCCTTCCCGTCTTTTCTAACCTTCCTGGTGTGGGGAGGGGGAAAATGGGAGGAAAGTGGGCATGCAAGGCAACTCTACGATGGTAACATGTGTACCGACCGTTAGTTGTCCCTCTTTTTCAAGGGTTGCCCTAGAGTAGGGTAGGTACGATATCATAGGTAAAAGTGACGATGATGATGATGATGATGTAGTTCCCGCGCTCAGATTCAAGGGAGGAAAACCACAGCCTTCTTTTTGTGTTGGCTTCAGTTGATGCTCCGCCTCTTTTTGCGTTTCGCCTGTTTAACCTACTCGTTCCGGGGCCGGCGCTTGCGTTTTCTTCGTCACTCACTCAATTGGACTTGGAGGGGGAATGAGAGGAGAAGGATACGGTATAACTAGTTGGAGGGAGAGAAAAAGCACCGATAGAACAAAAGAACCAGCGATTCCACTGCATCCTGCATGCGTGCGCAGCGAATTGGGAAGGGAGAGGGGGCGGTGGGGATTCGACCTTGTACGGTTAATTGGCTGAGGGAAACAAATGTGACTCATACCCACTGTGTATCCATCTCCCACCTTCTTCCCTTCGAGGGCTGGAACGTACCCGGACCCCACCTAAGGTTTTCTCTACTGGGTGATTGGCAAGAACCTCAGAAGGAGAAAAAAAGAAAAAAAGAAAAAAAAAAGAGAGAGAGGGAGAGAAGAAAAAATGTCTTGGACAGCTCAAGTTTGGGTTTGCTGCTGTTCCGGTGAAAGACTGGTACTGTATCATAAAGTGAATGGCAAACTGAGCCTCATCATTGTGGTTACCATATCCTACCGGTAGTTCCAGACCCTTCCCTAATTATCACTTACGAACTTTGCCCATATGGATGTGTGAGTAAGGGGGAAATGGACTGAGTGAGCGAGTTGAGTTGAGGGCTGGATTTGAAATGTGAGTGCACTACACTAGGGATGGGATAGTTGATAATGAGTGGATAGAAAAATGCTTACACTGCGGTCACTCTTTGAATCATGAAAGTTCTGCCCTTATTTGTTGCTAGAATACGGTACGGGTACGGTGTGAGTACCGTAGTGTAAGATATGGGAAGAAGTGAAGGAATAGTGTGTGAAAAAGGGAGGGTATTCCCGTGATATGGTATGTGTATGCTTGCATATATTGGACTTTGTTGGTTGGGTAGATGGAAGGGCAAAATGGGAATGTGATAGGAGGAGGGGGGAATGCTATGATATCTGGAAGGTAAAAAATAAAAAAAAATAAAAATAAAAATAAAAATAAAAAGTAAGATATTCTCCATTGACTGATTGATTGAATTCCTTACGGGTTGCAATAGTACTGCATGGCGTCCTGATCTCATGTCCATGATTCTATTCCAACATTCCTGATAATTACGATGGATGCCAGTGGTATGATAGATCGTTCGTTAGTTAGCCGGAGGTGAGAAGCCCTGAGGGAAAAAATAAAATAAAATAAATATAATTGAGAGTTTTTTATTTGCTGGTTTTTCATGTCTTCCTTGTCTCCCTCTTTTCCCTTCGTTCCGAGCGTCTCGCTTTGCCGCCCAGGTGCTGCTTGCTGCTGGTGTTGCTTGCTTGCCTTCTTGCGTTCCGGCTGCTTGATGGGGTGCTTGTGCAAGTGCCAGCCAGTGCCAGCTCGCCCACCACACACAACCACTCTCAGACTCCTGCCTTCTCTGCTCTGCCTCCCTACGCTCGTTCCACACACTCACCCTGGCACTCCTCCCACATCTTGCCTTTTTTCTTTCTTCCCTTTTAACCCTTGAGGCCATTGTGACACCCTTAAAAAGGTCCTGAGTATCCGCCTTCTTTAACTGTTGCTGTTCCCTTTCCCCTCCATCAACCCACACACCACCTACCAAACACCACAAAGTACGAGTACAATTATATAAACTTGCCTTTCCCTGCTAGCCTTCCCCACCGGCTGGTCAAAGATACCTTTTTTCTTTCTTTTTCACCACCTTAAACAACCCCTCGTGTACCTAATCCTTGAGCCTTGAGCCTTGCTCCCCAGGACCAAAAAAAATCTCGTCTACTGTGCCCCTGACTAGAGCGTCTCCAGCTCGTCTCGTGAACGAACCAAGTCACCCCACCCCTAACTAGATCATCATGTCCGCCTTTTACGGGCAAAACCCACCATACGGTTTCGCCGAGGCCCCGGCTCCACCACCGATGGGATCGGAATACTCCTCTTACGGCGTCAGCTCCCCAGATATTCATTATGCAGACCCTAGCTCTCCAATGATCTACCCGGTCTCCCCAAACATCTCACCACCACACTCCCGCGATAGCTCCCGAAACCGAAGAAACACCCTAGGCGGAGGAGACCCATACATTTCGATCCCTGAAGACCGCGGGCGAGACCGACAGTACCATAATGGTCCCCTTCTAACCGTTGGCCAACGGGGGGGGGTGGCTAGGTCTAACTCGGAGCGATCCCGCAACCGCCCTCCTGTCTACGTCGAGGTAGCCAACAACGCCCGTAGGGGCCGCCATGGAGGAGGATCCCCTAGCGAGGGGACTAACTACTACTTCGCCAGCAAGACTTACCGGGAAGGTTCAGTCTACAGCAACTCCTCCTATGGCGGTTCCCAGACTCACTCTCGATCTCACTCAAAAGCGCGCGGACGTCATTCCCGCTCTCCATCTTGCGATTCCTGCGACTCTTGGGAGCCCACTGGTAACGAGGTTGGGCTTCATCATGGTCCCGATGGGCACCATCATAACAAAGAGCTTGCCACACTCACTAAACATCTGCAGGATGTTCAATTACAACTAAAGCAAGTCAAAGCCGAATCAGAAAGCAAGAAACAGGCAGAGGAGAACGCTAGACTTGAGAAGCTCCGAACCGACGAGATCGAACGAAAGGTAACTGAGAAGCTCATGCTACAGAAGAGGCAGGAGAAAGAGGCTGCGGATAGGAAAAAGAGACAAGAGGAGGAAGAGCGCAAGAGGATTGAGGAGGCCGCTAAGCGACTCCTCGAGGAGAAGGAGAGGGCAGCTCGCGCGAAAGAGCAAGAGGAGCGAAAGAGGAAGGAGGAGATTGAGGCAGGGATTGCAAACAGGTTGGCGGCCATCCAACCGGCCCAACCGCAGCTCCAACAATCTACCCGAAGAACTTACACCAAGTTCTCCAAGATCCACCTTTGTAAGGAGGCACTTGACGAGCGCCAGATCTCGTACACCGAGGAGGTCAGTTTGCATCCCCCACTAACCCAAAGAGAATGAAAGAGCTAACAAACAATGCAGCCCGACTCCTTCCTTGTCCACCGTGCTGTTGACAAACAAGAGCAGAACTACCTCTGGGCCCGGACTAAGGAAATTCGAGGTAAGCATATCCTCCATTTCCTACCCCCCACCCCGCCTGCTTCTCCACCTCGGGGTCGCCAAAGGCTAACGGGTGGAAAAGGCTACTATAGGCAAATCCAAGAGGCTGCCGACAAGGCCCCGACCGTCCCCGGTCCCAATGGCGGGTACGTTAAGTACGTCCAGATTGCGGGACAGCCGTACCCGATGGCGCTCCCGGTCACCATCACACAGACCCCCGGCGGCGGCCAGACTGCAAGGGTTGACCCTATCAAGATCAAGTGGACGGATATCTTCCGCTCCGGTAAGGTCTAGATTAGGAGACAATAGAATCTACCACGACCCTGACGATCTGAGCTACAAAGTTTTTTTCGGATAACATTCTGGTGGGGGATGGAGCCTGAACAGGAGAGGGGTATTATGGTTAAGGGGTGGGGGGATTATTTGTCTTGTTTTCTTTTCTTTTTTTCTTTTCGCGTGTTTGCTTGCTACACTGGGTGGTTATCTTTGGTTTTTGGTTTTTCTTCTTCCTTTTCTTTTTCCCATCTCGTTCACCTTGTTCATTCACATTATTTACGATCATCATGTTACAGTGCAAAGGGCGGGGTACGGGGGGGCTGGTTTTCAAATTTTCTTTGGTGGGGGAGGGGAAAATGGGATGCGGGGTTCGGTCGGTCGGTTGGCAACGGGGAAATTCCTGTTGTCTAATTTGGGAGTTTTTTTCTCTTCCTTTCCTGTTCCCATCCACTTAAACATATATTATCATACCCTTTTTTGTTTGTTTTTCCCATCCATCCTCATTCAATTTTTCCTTTTTTATGTTTGTAAATTTCGCGATGGCGAGGGTTCTTTTTTTTCTCCTTTTTCTTTCTTTTTTTCCCTCGGGTTTTGGTTTGGTCTGGTCTGGTCGGTTTGGAAAGAAAGAAAGAACGGGGAGAGTTACATATATTTTACCTACCGTATCTTTAAAATGGCTTAAATTACACCGTTCCTCTGCTTTCACGCTCGAGAACTTGGGGAGTGTGTACGATATCTACGAGTAATCCTATTGAAGAAGTTGCAGAGTGGTGAAAAAGTCTAAATTAGTGACAGATTGGAAGAGTGCAGGTCCTGTGATCTGGTTTGATTGCCATTCGTTAGTAAGCATCGATAGGCCCCTGCGCAATCCATGCAGTAGTGTCATACCGATACCAGTAGTCTCGAACCCATTCCCCCTCCATCCACCTTCTTCTCTCCTAGATGGATACCGTAGTCTAATACTCGTGGACTCAGCTCCATGCATACACTCTCTCCCCACAGCTCTTCGGCGCGATAAAAAAAAATTAAGAAATTTAAAAAAAGACGCTGAGAAGAATCTCTCCTTTATCCATCCACCCATCCATCCATCCATCAACCAATCAGAAATCTTGACAGGGAGCAGACATACGTTACTGGCAGACTTGAACTAGTGTGCACGATGCTAAGTTATACTCGAGTACTTCTATTATTATCATTACTACTGATAGTATGATACCGGCGTTCATCCCTGCTAATATTTGGGACAGAGACAGAGACGAAGACAGAAGGAAGGAAGGGCACCGCATGATACTACAATATAATACCGGTATAATAATAGAAATCTAGCAGCGGTCCCTCCCTCCTTCCCTCCTCCCCCGGATTTCCATGAGAGGGGGGAAGTGAATGAATACCCCACGGGAGGAGGGGGAAATAAAATAAAATAAAATAAAATCTGAAACTGAACTGGAAACGTTTGAATACGGTATTGCGGGGGCGGTAACTTACAGTAGTGGTAGTGGTAATGGTTTATCCCCTCCATGGTATTATAATATTACTTGTACGACTGTTATGATACCGGTATTGTAATACTAAACATATATCATACCAGACTGGATTCAGCTTTTGTTTTGTTTTGTTTTGCCTTGCTTTGGTGTCGTGTGATAGTCTAACTTGGCACGCCGGAGTCTTTTGTATTACGATATAAGGTCAGCGGCGGTGTTTGTTTAGCAGCAGTACAGTAAAGGGCAGGATTTGCGAACCATAGATATTATTATAAAAATTAATGCGGTTTGGGGAAACATGGTATCATATTATAATTAATCTACGGTAGGGCTTAAGAAGTTTTAATTATTATTATTTTTTTGAAAAAGGGTTGACTGTCTGAGCTCAAATGGCTATAATACGGTTATCATGCTTTTTTTTGTTAGAGAAAGTTTCCTCAAGTGTTTTGGCAATGCATATCATACGGTATCTTACAAGTATTATACAAACGCTGACGTACTAAACCAAACAGCTCCTTAGTTACGGTAGTGGTCGTTCAGTTCAGTTCAGTCAATCAGTCACGGGTAACTTAACGAAGGAAGGGTACGATATCATAGGATGGAGCTGGGCGGGCGGGGGGATAGTTTTTGGGTATTAGTGGGGGGGGGGGGGTTATGTAAGCTGTCTTTTTCGTAGTTTCATAACTCTACTAGCGGTTTTTTGTAAAAAAGGTCTCTGGAACGTGAGTTATTATACAAAATCTAGCGCGAGTAGTGCTAATCTATCAGTTATTCCATAACTGAATTACGGTACGGTACTTATTTGCATTCCATTCTGGAGGGCGTGGATGGATTGTGTGTGGATGAGGTTTTTGTTCGGATAGGGTAGGGTAGGGTAGGGCTAACTCAGATGCTTCGTACTGCACTTGTATCACGCGAGTACAGTACCGTAATAAGTATCTGAAAATACCTTCAAGATATTACATAACAACCCCCTCCCCCGTGTCTCAGTTCCATAAAACTTTGTGGTATGGTGTGGTTTAGTAGTACTCGTACCGGTACTTTACACTCTACTATGCTGTCGGTACAGTACCTTACGTTTGTTGTTTCAGAGTTTAAGTTCCAGGCGGAGCTATGACATGATACTTGGTGGTAGTGGTGGGGTAAGCGCCCCATGGTAGCGGTAGCGGCAGCGGCGGTTGTGATTTTGAGTGGACTGCCGGGGACGGGAGCCCTTTTAGGTAAGGTAAGGTATCATAATCGAAATGTTTCCTTCGTTATGATACGTACGTGCTATGCTTGAGCTCGTGTTGTGCGTTTTATCGTGTTTTGGGTGTTCTGGTGGGTAGAATGGCGGACTGCTGGTAGGTGGTTTGGTCTGGGGGTCTATTGGCTACCGGGGGGATGGTTCTGCACAGCGCGGTAGGGCGGGTTACTTATAATACCTACCGGTACTCACCCCTTACTTCCAAACGCCTCACTCACTCACGATCCAAGTGATTGGCCCTACTACGATTTTGTTTTGTCATGTGGTATCGTACTGGCTCGGCGCGTTTGGCGGGTTTGGTTCTTGAATAAAAAAGAAAAAAAAAAGGAACATATAGGGCGAACCATAAAATACTCTCCACTACAGTATGATTCTTAACTCGTTTGTCAACCTGAGCTAAAATCGGCATCACGAGGGTACCCAGATGTAACCGCAATGCATTTAGTACCACCCCCCGAGCGATTCGAATTGTAAAACTTTGTGGCAGATCAAACGCCAGCTGCATAGACTAGTGATCCCCGTATTTTGTAAACGGCGTGAAAACGCCGTAGTAGTAGTAGAACGCGCGTGTGCGGATGGACGTCCACGTTTCTGTTCTGTTCTTGTAGTGAGTAATCTCAATTAACGTTACTATCTTGATGTATAGGTAAGATGTTTGGCCTAGCCGTGGGAAGGTATTATAGGTAGGTAGGTACGCCGGGGACCCCACACTTGAGATGAAACTGGGAGTCTTTCTACAAGTCGAATTAGAATTAGGGAGGACTTAGCGAATCAATGGTTAGCCGAACTCATCTTACAACCCCGGAGCTTTACCTGCGTAACTTATATGCAGCGAAGTTAGCGTCCGTTACAGCTTCTGATATCTACTGTACCGGCGGGGTGAATCCATTGCTTGAAAATTAATCTCGAGAAGCGTGACGATTTTGTGCCATGGCTCGGACGAAACACCACCCTGAGTGCTTTTTTTTAATACGTTTTTGGCTAGACTACCAGTTGGCGCCTAATGCCTCTCTCTCTCAGCTCTTTAAAACTGTGTGTTATCTAATAGCTGTTCAGTATGATACAGTGTCCGGGTCTTGCTCGCGACCTTCTTGTATCGTGGTACTCTTCTATCGTATACTCGTTGATCGGCAGGGGCATCACAGCCCTTAACCAGAAATCTGTCATCCTTAACATCCTCTCCTCCGAATCACTTCTTGCCGGCAGTCAAACCTACCTTCTTCTTTATCACTGATATGCTAACTTTGATTGCTCCTTTGCACATGAAGGAGTTTTTTTGTCTTTAGTCATCAGAGGTCCGTGTTTATGATTTCTCCTTTCTCTCGAGAATTTATCACATCAGATTCTGCACTGACAATAGATTCGATATTTAATAAAGCGGTAATGCTGTTTAGCCACCTGATAGCAGGATAAGTATTTGTTCCTAGAATAACATCGCGTGAAATGCCTGGCTGGCGCAGTGGTTAACATGTCAAGAACCAATTAACCCCCCTGTGCAATTAGCAGGAGCCCAGGAGTTCAATCCCTCTCATTATGAGTTATTATTGAATATTCCGTCACGTAGGGCAGGAAAGCTGAGAATTCCTCAAGTCCTGCCGCCCTATGGGAACTGGGAGACTGAAGACCTGAACCCCCCTCAATGGGGCTGTAAGGGTAAATCAGACCTGCTACGAGGTGGTAGAATCCGACTCTAGACCGGAAGGTTGGCGATCGGCGGGGTAGCAGAAGAAAAGAAAAGAAATAAAATAAGACAAGAATCTTTTTTTCTTTTTGGGGAAAAAGAATGGGTTTCCCTCTTTTGATTTGGAAAAGAAATTATAGATTCTGGCCTTTATCCCCCCCCTTTTATGCCGAGTTTCGCGACTTTTAAGGCTGTAAACTATTGCCAAAGGAGGATCCCGGATTGGTGGAAGTAGGAGGAAAACCAGTGCCATAGCTTTCAGAGCTAGCGTTTGGAGATATTACCATTAAATTTTATTGATCTCGCTTCTCCGAGTGGTTTAGGGTTCCTAGTGAAGCGGGGGGGGGATATGCCTCTTTGTGAGAGAACTTTGATAATTACAATACTTTCCTATCCAATTTTGAGGTGCTGAGAGGACCCTCGTTATTAGATGTTTATGATTTTTATTATGACATTGTCCATTGTGCGAAAGTTAAGTTTTTGTCGTGACCTAACTTAGCTGTTTTTATACTGGGATTGCACAGTGCTCATAAGTAGTTGGAGGGAGGATTTTATGTATCGTAGAAAGAAAAAATGTCATGGGATATCACCCGATGTCGGATGCAGTTTGTTTTCAAGGCCTTCGTCTAATTAGTGGCTTTTTCCTCTTTGTCTTGTATCCCCCCCCCTGGAGTGACTAACATGGCTACCTACCTACCCCTATCAATCATTTCATTGTGATATATGGCGGGTCTCAATTCCTTATAGTATTACAGAGTAATATCTACTTGTCTCATCTCTGCCTTTCTTTTTGTATAATATTATTAATAGTAAACAAGGCCTCTTCTGCCCTGATAGTCATTGTAATAGACAACCCCCTTGGGAAACCCAGTAGGAGAAAGCTACCCGTGCACAACTCCACTCCGATTGCGGCATGATCTTGGCGAGAAACGGGGAAGGGAGGCAAAAGGGAGAATTACAGTCATGAAATATCACTCTACTAAACTCAAGGACAACAAAGTGGTAGTTGAAAACTGAAGCTATAGAGAATATTGTACAAAACACAATGAAAGGGAAGACTTCTGTGTGTAACGGTGTTCGAAAATAGCGGTAATTGCCGCCACAAACTAGTTCTCTTCAAAGTGGGTCACAGCACCTGGGGATTCATGAAGCATTCGGATGAATTGGCGGTAAGGGGTAGGTCGCGACATCTCGGCGCCAGCCCATCCGAATGCTCTACGAATACCCCAGTAGTATCTGGGGATTTCCAGGTCCTTCGATTGACCAACGGGACCGATACGTCTTGCAAGGAAGTCTACGAAAAAGGAAAAGGAAAAAGTAACCCATCCCCCGCCGACTCTATCAACGGCACTAGAAACCCTCGGCACGACCCGGGGCACGAGGGGGGCGGATCTATCCCGTGGACTGTAACACAATTCGCACCGCTCAAGGTGCGAATTTTTTAACTCTCTAACTCTATGGAAATAAAGTTTAGAAATTAGAGTAAAATGACTACCATATCTCCAGATCCTATAACATATCCCCAAA
>Ga0307507_10006947_pt1 | contig 16843 bp, 14 predicted proteins | sample 7_EM_MG_FD_207223 | JGI IMG/M metagenome (GOLD analysis project Ga0307507, IMG submission 207223) | Populus trichocarpa ectomycorrhiza microbial communities from riparian zone in the Pacific Northwest, United States - 7_EM | ecosystem: Host-associated > Plants > Roots > Unclassified | place...
CTTGTGTTTGACGGTGGTCCGGTGGACGTTCTGGTCGGCGGAGACCACGACGGGGCTCGCCGCGTAGCGCTCGGTGCGGATGGTGCCGCGCAGGCCGGTGTCGAGGAGGGTGCCACAGGCCGTGATGAGGGCGGCCGCGCACATCAGGGCGAGAAAGGCGCCGAGGAAACCGGCCTTGCGGGCACGGACGGTCCGGAGCGCGTAGCGCAGCATCATGAGGGCTCGGTCTCTTTCCTGTTGTGCGCCGGGTCGGCTTCGGCCAGGGGTGCCGGGTAGGCCAGGAACCTGGTGAGCACGGTGCGGGCACCGGCCGGAGTATCGGCTTCGGGGCGCTTGTAGCGGTTGAGGAGGGCGATGTACTCCTCGAAGAACGCCCCGAGTTCGGGCAGGGTCAGCCGGATGGTGCCGCGGGAGTACGGGAACGCGTCCGCCCACGGCCCGGTCTCGGTGGAGTCCCGCTGGAGCTGCTCGAAGAGCTCCAGGTCGGCGGCGTACGCATGGTGGTTGAGCTCGTCCATGACGTGCCGCATCTCGGCGCTCTGGCGGCTGCGCGGCGGGAAGCGGCGGTCGCCGGGAACGGCCCGCCACCAGCGCTCGCGGCCATGCCCGGGTGTGCGCCCCGTCTCCCCTTCCGACCTCTCTTCCACCTCCGCCTCTGCCTCCGTCTCCTCGACGAAGCCGTAGCGGGCGAGTTCACGGAGGTGGTAGCTGGTGGAGCCGGTGTTCAGGCCCAGTGCGCGGGCGAGCGTGGCCGAGGTCGCGGGGCCGTGCAGGGTGAGGTGTTGGAGCATGCGTTGCCGGCGGGGCTGCGCGAGGGCCTTCAGCGCGGCGAGGTCGGAGAGTTCGACCGGTGCGGGTGTCGCCGGGGCCCGCTCAGTGGGCGTCTCCGTGCCGGGTGTGCCGGGTTCCTGTGCCATGCGTACACAGTTGTTTGTGCACAGGTATCTGTGCACTGGGGCAATCCGGCGTCTTCAACCGGGGGTTGGCCCTACCTCGGGCACGGGCCCGGTGCTTGCCTGAACGCGGTCGGCGCCCCCGCGCGTCCACCGTGTTCAGGACGTTTGCACCATCGAGGGGTCAGAGCCGGATCAATTCCGGGTCAGTACCCCTCGTCCCCGAGGAACTCCGTGTCCTCGCCCTCTTCCTCCAGCGCCTGCCGGACCACTCTGAGGGCCATGCCCTGGGAGTAGCCCTTGCGGGCCAGCATGCCCGCGAGGCGGCGCAGCCTCTTGTCGCGGTCGAGGCCCCGGGTGGACCGCAGCTTGCGGTCGACCAGTTCGCGTGCCGTCGCCTCTTCCTGCTCGGAGTCGAGCTGGGAGACGGCCTCGTCGATCAGCGTCGGGTCGACGCCCTTGGTGCGCAGTTCCTGGGCGAGCGCGCGCCGCGCCAGTCCCCGGCCGTGGTGCCGGGACTCCACCCAGGCGTCCGCGAACGCACCGTCGTTGATCAGTCCGACCTCCTCGAACCGCGACAGGACCTCGTCCGCCACCTCGTCCGGGATCTCCCGCTTGCGCAGGGCGTCCGCGAGTTGCTTGCGGGTGCGCGGGTTCCCGGTGAGCAGGCGCAGGCAGATCCCCCGCGCCCGCTCAGCCGGGTCCGCCGGCGGCTCCTCCTTCTCGGCCCTCGACGAGGAGAAGTCACCCCCGTCCTCTCCGGACGGCTCTCCGAAGCCGCGGCCACGGCGCCCACGCCTACCGCGTGCGCCGTCACCGCGCGTCGTACCCCCGCGCGAGCCGCCCTGGTCACGTGCTCCACGGCTGCGGCGCGAGCCGCGGCCGGGTGCATCGTCGGCGGCGGACCCGCCGCCGGGCGAAGTGTCGCCAGGCGCCGAGCTTCTGAAAAGCCGACCGGTGTCCGCTGAAGCATCGCCGGACTCCGAGCCGCCGAAAGGCGGACCGGCCTCACCCGCGAAGCCACCGGCCGACCACTCGCCGTACGGCCCGTCCATGCCGTACGGCTCCTCGGACCCGCCGTCCGCGCCGTAGGCCAGGCCGTCGCCGCCTCCCCCGCGCCCCTGCGGGGCGCCGGGATCTGCGTACTCGGCCCAGTCCGTTCGTCGTGTCACGGGTCAGCTCTTGGCTGCCGTGGCCTTGGACTTGGTGACCTTGGCCGCAGCCGGAGCGGGCACCGCCTTGGCGGCGTCGTCCGTGGCGGTGGAGACCGCCGCGTCCGCGACCGGCTCGGCGGTGGGCTGCTCCGGACGGACACCCACGCCCAGCTTCTCCAGGATCTTCTTCTCGATCTCGTTGGCCAGGTCGGGGTTGTCCTTCAGGAAGTTGCGCGCGTTCTCCTTGCCCTGGCCGAGCTGGTCGCCCTCGTACGTGTACCAGGCGCCGGCCTTGCGGACGAAGCCGTTCTCCACGCCCATGTCGATCAGGCCGCCCTCGCGGCTGATGCCGTGGCCGTAGAGGATGTCGAACTCGGCCTGCTTGAAGGGCGGGGCGACCTTGTTCTTGACGACCTTGACGCGGGTGCGGTTGCCGACCGCGTCCGTGCCGTCCTTGAGCGTCTCGATGCGACGGATGTCGAGTCGCACCGAGGCGTAGAACTTCAGCGCGCGGCCACCGGTCGTGGTCTCCGGGGAGCCGAACATCACGCCGATCTTCTCGCGGAGCTGGTTGATGAAGATCGCGGTGGTCCCGGACTGGTGGAGCGCACCTGTGATCTTGCGGAGCGCCTGGCTCATCAGACGGGCCTGGAGACCGACGTGGCTGTCTCCCATCTCGCCCTCGATCTCCGCGCGCGGGACGAGTGCCGCGACGGAGTCGATGACGATGAGGTCGAGGGCGCCGGAGCGGACCAGCATGTCCACGATCTCCAGGGCCTGCTCGCCGTTGTCCGGCTGGGACAGGATCAGGTTGTCGATGTCGACGCCGAGCTTCTTCGCGTACTCGGGGTCGAGGGCGTGCTCCGCGTCCACGAAGGCGACCTGTCCGCCGGCCCGCTGGGCGTTCGCCACCGCGTGCAGGGTCAGGGTCGTCTTTCCGGAGGACTCCGGGCCGTAGACCTCCACCACTCGGCCGCGCGGCAGGCCGCCGACGCCGAGGGCGACGTCCAGTGCGGTCGACCCGGTGGGGATGACCTCGATGGGCTCGTTCGGCCGCTCGCCCAGGCGCATCACCGCGCCCTTGCCGAATTGCCGTTCAATCTGTGCGAGTGCGGCGTCCAACGCCTTCTCGCGGTCGGTTCCTGCCATGGGTTCCACCCGGTTTGCTTGAGTCGATCGCTTCACGTCAAAGACGCTAACGCCTGCCACTGACAATGCGCCCCGACGCCCGTCCGGCCTGTGGATAACTCGGACACTTCACCATCAAAAGCCTGCCGAAATGCCCGTCATAGCCTCGCCGGAGCTTCCATAAGAATGGATGTTCGATTTTCGTGTCAAGCGCACCACGCGGCACTCGCGTCATCGATGTCCTGTGACGCCTCACGTCGTGGCGACGCTTCGAATGACATGGAAATCCTTCCCGTGCCGGGGGGTCGGGCCCGTTGACTTGCGGCAGCCAACGGCAACCGACGCAGGGAGAGTTCGATGAAGATGTGGAAGCGTGCGGGGCTCGCGGCCGTGCTGGTCACGGCGACCGTCGGCATCATGAGTCCGGCGGCGTCGGCCGCTCCCATGCCGTGGGAGACCAGCCTCGTGCACCGGCCCGCGCCGACACAGGGCACTGCGATCACCTCGGCCGGCGAGAGCGGCACCGTCACCGTCCGGTGCGCTCCTCCTTGCTACCAGTAGGAATCTCCGCGAGCGCCGCGCACCGCCGAACCGTCGGATTGCCCCGGCGTGCCCTCGAACCCCGGCGCCGCAGGACGATCACGTCCCGACCGGCCGACAGCGCACGTTCACCGCGGCCGCGTGGTCATGACCGTTCAGCAGCCTGAGCCGGACCGGGGCGCCGCCGGGATTGTCGAAGAGCCGGATGCCGTCGCCGAGCAGCACCGGAACGACGTGCAGGTCGATCTCGTCGATCAGTCCGCGCTCCAGGAGTTGTCGGCCGATCGTGGGCGAGAGCACTTCGAGGTTCTTGCCGTCGGCGGCCTCCAGCCCGATCCGGACGGCCTCGGTCACGTCGCAGTTCAGGAAGGTCACCCCGGGGGCGGGCGGTGCGTCGTCGGGGTGGTGCGTGAGGACGAACACCGGCCCCTGCCACGCGCCGCCGTAGATGCCGCCGACATCGGGGTACGCGTCGAAGCCGTCCCGGCCGCCCAGTACGGCACCGGTCGTAGCCGCGTACTCCTCGACGAGGCCGACCCGGAACGAGAACCCCGTCATCCAGTCCATCGCGTGGTCCGGCCCGGCCACGAACCCGTCCAGCGACATCGTGAAGTGCCACAGCACCTTGCCCGCGGCGGTCTGCCGTTCGGTGTCCGCCAGCTGCGGGGCGGGCATGGTGTCGACGCCCTGGGGGGCCTTTGCGGTGGACATGATCGATCCTCGCTTCTGGCGTCACCGTTCCGCGGATTCCGGACGGCTTTCACCTCCATGGACCTCGCGCGCCCCCGAAACTCATCGCCACGCCTCGGGGAGCCCTACTTCCACCGGCGTATGGCGGGTGCATTCGGCCGTACGACGACTGTGCGGCGGGTTCCCGCGAGGCTCGGCCCATGAAGAGCCACGTACGCCCCGCGGAGCGTCTCTGCCATGCGACCGGTGCCCTGTTGATCCTCTCCGGCCTGGTGCACCTGGGGGTGTTCGCGGTCGACGGCGGCCCCTGGTACGGGCCCGTCTCCTGGCGCAAGCCCGTCACGTTCGGGCTCTCCTTCGGGGCGACGTTGATCGCGGTCACCTGGGTCACGTCGTATCTGCGCGTCGGGGCCCGGCTGCGCACCGTGCTGCTCGTCGTGTTCGCCGCCGACTGTGTCGTGGAGGTCGGCGGCATCACCCTCCAGGCGTGGCGCCGGGTGCCGTCGCACCTCGACATGGAGACGCCCTTCGACACGGCGGTGTCCATGACGCTCGCGGTGGGCGGCGGTGTCCTCGTGGTGCTGCTCACCGTCTTCGCGGTGGCGTCCTTCCGGCATCGGCCGACGGGGCCCACGGGGATGGCGCTCGCGGTGCGTTCCGGGTTCGCGATCCTGCTCGTGGCGCTGGCCTCGGGCGCCGCGATGATCGCGCGCGGGGTGGTCCTCGCCCGGACCGGCCACCAGGAGGCGGCGTACCACTCGACGGCCCCGCTCAAGCCGCTGCACGGGGTGAGCCTGCATGCCGTCCTGGTCCTGCCTGCGCTGGCCTGGCTGCTGTCCCGCACGTCCTGGAGCGAGGCGGTACGGCAGCGGATCGTGACGGTGGCGGTCGGCTGCTACGCCGCCGCGGTGGCCGGGGCCGGGGTGTGGGCGGTGCTCACGTACTGACCGCGACGCCCCGGTGTTCTGGCCGGATCATCCCTCAGGAGGAGCCGGAGGAGCCCTCTCCGGAGTCCTTCGGTTCGGAGTCGGTCGGTTCCGGGTCGGTCGGCCGGGAGTCGGCTGTCCCAGAGTCGGTCGTAGCGACGGAGTTGTTCGTAGCGGTGGGGTCGACCGCTGTGGGCTCCCCCGTCCCCGGCCGTCGCTCCCACAGCCGTCGCGCGCGGGTCACCAGGCCGGGTCCGTCGGAGCCGCGGTTCCGGTGTCCGTGGACCCGGGGATCGTCCGTGACGGCGTAGCGCTTCACATACGCCCCGAGGAACGCCTGCAGCGTGGCGACGGCCGGGATGGAGATCAGCGCGCCGACCGCCCCGAGGAGCGCGGTGCCCGCGATGACCGAGCCGAAGGCGACCGCGGGGTGGATGTCGACGGTCTTCGCGGTCAGCTTGGGCTGCAACATGTAGTTCTCGAACTGCTGGTAGACCACGACGAAGATCAGCACCCACAGCGCGTACCAGGGGTCCACGGTGAAGGCGATCAGCATGGGCAGGGCACCCGCGAGATACGTGCCGATGGTCGGGATGAACTGGGACACCAGGCCCACCCAGACGGCGAGCACGGGCGCGTACGGGATGCCCAGCGCCTGCAGCAGGATGTAGTGCGCCACCCCGGAGACCAGCGCCATGAGGCCGCGTGAGTACATGTAGCCGCCGGTCTTGTCGACGGCGATCTCCCACGCGCGCAGCACCTCGACCTGCCGGGCGGGCGGCAGCACGGAGCACAGCGCGCGCCGCAGCCGCGGCCCGTCGGCGGCGAAGTAGAACGAGAACAGACCGATCGTCAGCAGCTGGAAGAGGCCCCCGAGCACCTGGGTGGACACGTCCAGCACGCCGGTGGCGCTGTTCTGCACGTACTTGCGCAGCCAGTCGGAGTGGAGCAGCCCCTCCTGGATGTCGACCCGTCTCAGGTCGGTGTGGAAGTGCGTGTTGACCCAGTTGATGACGGAGTCGAGGTAGTTCGGGAAGTCCTCGATCATCTTGATGATCTGGCCCGCGAGCATCGACCCGAGGAGGGTGACGAACCCGGCGCTCACGATCAGCAGGCCGAGGAAGACCAGGAAGGTGGCCAGCCCCCGGCGCATCCCCCGGTCCGCCATCCGGCTCACCGCGGGCTCGATGGCGAGCGCCAGGAAGAACGCGATGAGGATGTTGATCAGCAGCCCGAGGAGCTGGTGGAAGGCCCAACTGCCCAGCTGGAACACGGCGACGAGGGCGAGCGCGAGCACCATGGCGCGCGGCAGCCAGCGCGGCATGCCGGTGCCCGGCGCGGCGCCGTCGGCCGGGGGCCGGTTCGGCGGCGTCGTGCCGAACGGGGATGCCTGCTGGGCGTCGTGCCCGGTCTCGTCAGTGGGTGCCACGGTGCAAGTCTCGCCTACGACACTGACAACGGATCACCGTCGGCGATCTTCGTGACCGATCAGCGACTTTGCTGCGGAACGTTCATGACGGCGCAGACCACGCGCCATACGTCTTTTGCCTCCCAGCCCGCGTCCAGCGCCTCGTGCACCGTCCGCCCGCCGAGTTCCGTCATCACGTGATCGCGCGCGAAGCTCTCGGCGTACCCCGCGCCGAAGTGCTCCGTCATCCGCTGCCAGAAGACCGTCAACCGCATGACACCAGTATCCCGCCCCTGAGAGTGGGCCCGAGCCGGGACCGCTCGCCGATACCGCTTTCCGTCCTACGGTCTGACGCATGGCCGAAACAGGAGCTTCCCCACTCCCCCCGACGCCCCCGGCGCACTCCCCGCTCTTCCGCGCCGAGCACTTCGTCTGGCTCACCGCGCGCGTGCTGGAACAGCGCCTCTTCGCATACCACTTCCTCAACGGCGACCCCGATCCGGTGGAGACCGCGCTGGACGCCTACCGCAACGAGGACGGCGGGTACGGGCATGCGCTGGAACCCGATCTGCGCGGCCCGGTCAGCCAGCCGCTGCACACGGGTCACGCACTGCGTGTCCTGGACTCCATCGGGCGCTGCGGCGGACAGCGGGTGGAACGCGTGTGCCGCTATCTGACCTCCGTCTCCACGGCCGACGGCGCCCTGCCCGCGATCGATCCCGGCCAGCGCGGCTATCCGACGGCTCCCTTCGTGCCGATCGTGGACGACCCGCCCAGCGAACTCCTCGCCACCGGGCCGGTGGTGGGCCTGCTGCACCGCAACGAGGTGTGGCACGCCTGGCTGTTCCGGGCCACCGACTTCTGCTGGCAGGCCGTCGACTCCCTGGAGAAGTCGCACCCCTACGAGATCGAGGCGGCCGTCGCCTTCCTGGACTCGGCACCCGACCGCCCGCGCGCGGAGGCCGCCGCCGACCGGCTCGGCCGCCTGGTGCGCGAGCACCGGCTCGCCGCTTTGGACCCGGAGCACCTGGACGCCTACCCGGTCGCCCCCGGGTACGCGCCGGGCGAGCACCACTTCCCCTACGACTACGCGAGGACCCCGGGCTCCCTCGCGCGCGCGTGGTTCACGGACGACGAGATGGCCCGCTCCCTGGACCACCTGGCGGGCGATCAACGGGAGGACGGCGGCTGGCCGATCCGCTGGCGCCAGTGGGCGCCGGGCGTCGCCCTGGAGGCACGCCCCATGGTGACGATCCAGGCACTGCGCACCCTGAAGGCGTACGGCCGCTCCGTGGGCTGACTCCGGGCCGCCTCAGCCGCCCATGGCCCGCACGCCCGCCGTCACCAGCACGGCCGCCGCGACGACGAGCAGGAACGGGGCACGCAGCACCAGTGCCACGGCCGCTGCCGCGAGCCCCGCGGCCCGGGCATCGAGCACGAGCGTGTGCCCCTCGGCGAAGGTCTGCTGGGCCGTGAGCGCGGCAAGCAGGGCGACCGGCAGCAGGGCGGCGAGCCGCCTCACCAACGGCCGCTCAAGGGCGCCCGCGGGCACCAGCAGACCGGCGAGCTTGACGACATAGCAGCCGAGGGCGGTGGCCGCGATCGCGATCCAGACGGTCAACGGTCTTCCTCCTGTGCGGCGTTGCGGTTTTCCTCTGGTGGGTCGTTACGTGTCCCGTTCTGCCGACGGCCCTCCACGTAGAGGGCGATCGGCGCCGCGAGAGCCGCCACCAGGACCGGCACACCGGCCGGCAGCACGGGCAGCAGTCCCAGTCCCAGAAGGACCGCGAGTGCGGCGACCGCGCGCTCGGTGGTGGTCGTGAGCATGGGTGCGAGCAGTGCCAGGAAGACGGCGGGACCGGCAGCGTCGAGACCCCATGCGTTGGTGTCCCCGATGGCCTTGGCGCCCAGCGCGCCGAGCAGCGTGGTGAGGTTCCACAGCAGGTACAGGGTGAGCCCGGTGACGGTGAACCCTATCCGCGCGGCACGCCGCGTGGGCTGCGCGAGGGTGACGGCCGTCGTCTCGTCGATGACCCACTGGGCGGCGAACGGCCGCACCGCGCGCGGGAGGGCCAGCAACTGCGACAGGCGCAGCCCGTAGAAGGTGTTGCGCACGCCCAGGAAGAAGGCTCCCGCCGCAGCGGTGAGCGGATTGCCGCCGGTCGCGAGTGCTCCCACGAGCGCGAACTGGGAGGCGCCGGTGAACACCAGGAGGCTGAGGGCGCATGTCTGCAGCAGGGTGAGCCCGCCACCGGCCGAGGTCACCCCGAAGGCGAACCCGGACAGCCCTACGGCGACCCCGACTCCCAGGGCGTCCCGTACGACGGCGGAGTCCGGCTTTCCCCCGGCTTCGAGGGCTCGTTTCCCTTCTGCTCCGGCGCGTATGTCTTCTGAAGCGATCTGTTCTGCCACGTGTCGGACGGTAGGAGCAGTCGCCGTTCCGCGTCTTGTACGTTCTTGCGCTCCCGCTGGTACGCGCCCGGGGGCACGCCCACGATCCGGGCGAAGTGCCGGTTGAGGTGCGGCTGATCCGTGAACCCGACGGCGACGGCGGCCTCGGCGGGCGCCGTACCCGCGTCCAGGAGCCGGCGTGCCCGGCGCACACGGGCGTCGGTCAGCCAGGCGTGGGGCGGCATCCCGTAGGCGCCTCGGAACGCGCGCAGCAGCGCGAAAGGACTGGTTCCCAGATCCCCGGCGAGCTTCTCCAGCGTGGGCGGATCCGCCATGCGCTCCTCCAGCACGGCACGCGCGCGTGCGGCGACCCGACCGCCGGCCGTGGGCGCGACGCGCTGCGGCAGCGGTCCGCCGTTCAGCCGGAGCAGTCTGGTGACGGCGACCCGCAGCAGCGTGTCGGCGGCGAGCGCGTTGCCCTCGTCGGCCGCGCGCAGGATCTGATGGACGAGTCCGACGGTGTAGGGGTCGTCGAGCACGGGACTGATGAAACCGGGAGTGCCGCGGATCGAGGTGGTCTCGGCGGCTATCGCGGCCACCACCTCGGGCGACGGGTACACCGCTCCGTACCGCCAGCCCTCGGGCACACCGGCCCGGCCGGTGTGCGGAGTGTCCGGATTGACCAGCGCGAGCGCTCCCGCCCCGGCGGACACGTCACCCCCGCCGTGGTGGAACACCTCGACACCGTCCGCGATGGCGGCGATCACGAAGTTCTCGTGCGTGTGCCGTACGAACGTCTTGCGGATGTACCGGGCCCGCAGCAGGTCGACACCGGGCAGCTCCGTGTACCGCCAATGCCTCGCCAGCTCGCCCGACCCTGCCATACGACCATTCTCCGCCACGTCGACGGGAAGAAGCGGTCCTGCGCACGGCGGCAAGAAGGCACCGAAACGGTTCCGCGAGCCGACGCAGGAGAGTTCCCGCAGGTCAGACGCATTGTCAGTGGTCGGGTGCAGGATGGACGCATGGTCAGCTCCGCACACCGAGCCCTCGACGGCTTCTCCCCCGCGACCCGCGGCTGGTTCACGGGGGCCTTCTCCGCGCCCACCGCGGCCCAGGCGGGCGCGTGGCAGGCCATCGGCGAGGGCTCGGACGTGCTGGTGGTGGCCCCGACCGGCTCCGGCAAGACCCTGGCCGCCTTCCTCGCCGCCCTGGACCAGCTCGCCGCGACGCCCCCGCCCGCCGACCCGAGGAAGCGCTGCCGCGTCCTGTACGTGTCTCCGCTCAAGGCCCTCGCGGTCGACGTGGAGCGCAACCTCCGCTCCCCGCTCACCGGCATCCGTCAGGAGTCCGTCCGCCTGGGCCTGCCCGAGCCCGAGGTCAAGGTCGGCATCCGCTCCGGCGACACCCCGCCCGCCGAGCGCCGCGCCCTGTCCACACGCCCGCCGGACATCCTGATCACCACCCCGGAGTCCCTGTTCCTGATGCTGACATCGGCCACGCGCGACGCGCTGACCGGCATCGAGACAGTGATCCTGGACGAGGTGCACGCGGTCGCGGGCACCAAGCGGGGCGCGCATCTCGCGCTGTCGCTGGAGCGGCTGGACGAGCTGCTGCCGAAGCCCGCCCGCCGTATCGGCCTCTCGGCGACGGTGCGCCCGGTCGACGAGGTCGCCCGCTATCTCTCCCCGCGCCGCAAGGTGGAGATCGTCCAGCCCAAGTCCGGCAAGGAGTTCGACCTCTCCGTGGTCGTACCGGTCGAGGATCTGGGCGAGTTGGGCGGCTCCCCGGTGGCCGACGGCAAGGAGGGCGCGGAGAAGCCGTCGATCTGGCCGCATGTCGAGGAGCGCATCACCGACCTCGTCCAGTCGCACCGCTCGACGATCGTGTTCGCCAACTCCCGCCGCCTCGCCGAACGGCTGTGCAACCGGCTCAACGAGATCGCCTACGAGCGCGCGACCGGCGAGTCCCTGGACGAACACCACGCACCGGCCGAGCTGATGGGCGGTTCCGGCGCCGCACAGGGCGCGCCCCCCGTCATCGCCCGCGCGCACCACGGCTCGGTCTCCAAGGAGCAGCGCGCCCAGGTCGAGGAGGACCTCAAGGCGGGCCGACTTCCTGCCGTGGTGGCCACGTCCAGTCTGGAGCTGGGCATCGACATGGGCGCCGTCGATCTCGTCATCCAGGTGGAGTCCCCGCCCTCCGTGGCCTCCGGCCTCCAGCGCGTCGGCCGCGCGGGACACCAGGTCGGCGCGGTCTCCACGGGTGTGGTCTTCCCGAAGTACCGGGGTGACCTCGTCCAGGCCGCAGTGGTCACCGAGCGCATGCGCACCGGCTCCATCGAGTCCCTGAAGGTCCCCGCCAACCCCCTGGACGTCCTCGCCCAGCAGCTCGTCGCGATGACGGCCCTGGACACCTGGCAGGTCGACGACCTGCTCGCCACGGTCCGCCGTGCCGCCCCCTTCGCCTCCCTCCCGGAGTCGGCGTTCACGGCCGTGCTGGACATGCTCGCGGGCCGCTATCCGTCCGACGCGTTCGCGGAGTTGCGCCCGCGCGTGGTGTGGGACCGCATCGCCGGCACGATCACCGGCCGCCCCGGCGCGCAGCGCCTCGCCGTCACCTCCGGTGGCACGATCCCCGACCGCGGTCTCTTCGGGGTCTTCCTGGCCGGCGCCGACCCCAAGAAGGGCGGCGGCCGGGTCGGCGAGCTGGACGAGGAGATGGTCTACGAGTCCCGGGTGGGGGACGTCTTCACGCTCGGTACCTCCTCCTGGCGGATCGAGGACATCACCCGCGACCGTGTCCTGGTCTCCCCCGCGCCAGGTGTCCCGGGCCGGCTCCCCTTTTGGAAGGGCGACCAGCTGGGCCGCCCGCTCGAACTGGGCCGCGCGGTGGGCGCGTTCCTGCGCGAGGTCGGCTCGCAGCCCAAGGAGGACGCCCGCCTGCGCCTCCTCGCCGCAGGCCTCGACGCCTGGGCCGCGGAGAACGTGCTGTCGTACCTGGCCGAACAGCGCGAGGCCTGCGGCCACATCCCGGACGACCGCACGATCGTCGTGGAACGCTTCCGCGACGAACTCGGCGACTGGCGCGTGGTCATCCACTCCCCCTTCGGCGCCCAGGTCCACGCCCCCTGGGCCCTCGCCCTCGGCGCCCGCCTCTCCGAGCGGTACGGCATGGACGCCCAGGTGATGCACGCCGACGACGGCATCGTCCTACGACTGCCCGACGCCGACCTGATGGGCCTGGACCTGCTCGACCAGGAACCCATGAAGGTCGGCACGGAGTACGACGCCGACCAGGCCCCCGTAGGCGCAGCGGACGTCGCCTTCGACAAGGGCGAGGTCAATCAGATCGTCACCGACCAGGTCGGCGGCTCGGCCCTGTTCGCGGCCCGCTTCCGCGAGTGCGCCGCCCGCGCACTGCTGCTGCCGCGCCGCAACCCGGGCAAGCGCACCCCGCTGTGGCAGCAGCGCCAGCGCGCCGCCCAACTGCTCCAGGTGGCAAGCGAGTTCGGCTCGTTCCCGATCGTCCTGGAGGCGGTCCGCGAGTGCCTCCAGGACGTCTTCGACGTCCCCGGCCTCACCGAGTTGATGGGCGACCTGGAGTCCCGCAAGGTGCGCCTCGTCGAGGTCACCACCCCCGAGCCGTCCCCCTTCGCCCGCTCCCTCCTCTTCGGGTACGTCGCCCAGTTCCTGTACGAGGGAGACTCCCCGCTCGCCGAGCGCCGCGCCGCCGCCCTGTCACTGGACTCCCACCTGCTGGCCGAGCTGCTCGGCCAGGCGGAGCTGCGCGAGCTCCTCGACGCCGAGGTACTGACCGAGCTGGAGCGCGAACTCCAGTGGCTCACCGAGGACCGCCGCATCAAGGACGTCGAGGGCGTCGCCGACCTGCTGCGGATGCTCGGCCCGCTCACCGACGCCGAGTTGGCCGAGCGGGGCGCCGCACCGCAGTGGGCCCAGGACCTGGCCTCGGCCCGCCGCGCGATCCGGGTCCGTATCGGCGGTGCCGACCACTGGGCGGCGATCGAGGACGCGGGCCGCCTGCGCGACGCACTCGGCACCGCACTCCCGGTCGGCGTCCCGGAGGCCTTCACCGAACCGGTCAAGGACCCGCTCGGCGACCTCCTGGCACGGCACGCCCGCACCCACGGCCCGTTCACCTCGGCCACGGCAGCGGCCCGGTTCGGTCTGGGCGTGGCGGTCACCGACGGCGCGTTGCAGCGGCTCGCGGCGAACGGCCGTGTCGTACAAGGGGAGTTCCACCCGGCCGGCATCGGTCAGGAGTGGTGCGACGCGACCGTACTGCGTCGCCTGCGCCGCCGGTCCCTGGCCGCGCTGCGGCACGAGTTGGAGCCGGTGCCGCCTGCCGCGCTCGCGCAGTTCCTCCCCCAGTGGCAGCACATCGGCAAGGGCCACGGGCTGCGCGGCATCGACGGACTGGTGCGCGCCGTCGAGCAGTTGCAGGGGGCGTCCGTGCCCGCGTCCGCCCTGGAGAAACTCGTCCTACCGTCCCGCGTGGCGAACTACACACCCGCCATGCTCGACGAACTCACCTCCGCCGGCGAGCTGGTGTGGGCCGGCGCAGGCTCCCTCCCCGGCAAGGACGGCTGGGTCTCCCTGTACCTCGCGGACGCAGCCCCCCTCCTCCTCCCACCCCCGCACCCCCTCGAACTCACGGCACTGCACCAGTCGGTCCTGGACACCCTCTCGGGCGGCTACGGCCTCTTCTTCCGACAGATCACCGACCAGATCCGCGCGACCACCCACCCCGACGTCACCGACCCCCAACTGGCCGACGCCGTATGGGACCTGGCCTGGTCCGGACGGCTCACGAACGACACGCTCGCGCCCATGCGCTCCCTGCTGGGCTCAGGCCGTACGGCAGGTTCGACGGCCCACCGCGCCAAGCGCGCGGTCCCGCGCGGGCGCTACGGCTCGCTCACCGCCGCCGCGCGCCCCGCCTCCCGCACCGGTCCACCGACCGTCGCGGGCCGCTGGTCCCTGCTCCCCGCCCACGAACCGGACCCCACCGTGCGCGCCCACGCGCTGGCCCGCACCCTGCTCGACCGACACGGCGTGGTGACCCGGGGAGCGGTCGCCGCGGAGGGCGTAGAGGGCGGGTTCTCGGCGACGTACCGCATCCTGTCCGTCTTCGAGGAGAGCGGTCAGGCGCGGCGCGGCTATGTCGTGGAGGGGCTCGGCGCCGCCCAGTTCGCGATGGACGGCGCGGTGGACCGTCTCCGCGCGGTCGCCAACGCCCGCGACCGGGGCGACGACCTGCCCACACCGAACCCCACGGACAACGACCCCTACGGCTTCGGAGCCCTCGCCGGCTCGCCCACACCGACCTCCGGTCCCGGCGACCGCTTCCCAGCCCCGACCACCTACGACTCCCCCGACCACCACGGCCGTCACGACACATCCCGCTCCCCCGGAACACCCGGCGCCCCGGGCTCACCCGACTCCCCCGGAGTGCACGACTTCGCCGACGCGTTCGGCCCCTTCACCGACTTCGACGACCTCGACGTCGCGGGCTCGCCGGACGGCCACCTCACGAACTCGGACGCCCCCGCCTCACGGCACAACCGCACCCCCTCCTCCCACCCCCCGTCCCCGGGCGACTACATCTCCCCCCGCGACTTCCCTTCCCCGACCCCTCGGGCCAACCCCGCCTCCCCCTACGCCTCCGCCTTCGCGAACCACCACACCCACCGCCCCGCCCTCTCCACCCGAGCCGTGGTCCTGGCCGCCGCGGACCCTGCGAACGCGTACGGCGCGGCCCTCCCCTGGCCCGAGCCCCCGACCGGCGCCGGGCACAAGCCGGGACGGAAGGCGGGCTCCCTCGTCGTACTCGTCAACGGTGAGCTGACGCTGTACATGGAGCGCGGCGGCAAGACCCTGCTCGCCTGGCCCTCCGCGCCGGACATCACGGTCACCGAGGACCCACGCCTCCAGGCAGCCGCCGAGTCCCTCGCGGCAGCGGCCCGAGCCGGTGCCCTCGGCACGGTCACGGTGGAGCGCGTCAACGGCGCCTCGGCCCTGACCTCCCCCATCGGCACCCTTCTGGAAGGAGCGGGCTTCATCGCGACACCGCGCGGCCTGCGCCTCCGCGGATGAACCAAACCGCCCATGAACCAAACCGCGACCGGCCCCAAGCCGTGCCCCACCCCATGCCACCCTTGACCCATGCCTGAAGGCGACACCGTCTGGCAGACCGCGAAGCGCCTCCACTCGGCCCTCGCGGGCAAGGTGCTGACCCGCAGCGACCTCAGGGTGCCCAAGTACGCCACGGCAGACCTCACCGGCCGCACCGTCCTGGACGTCACACCCCGGGGCAAACACCTGCTGACCCGCATCGAGGGCGGCCTCACCCTCCACTCGCACCTGCGGATGGACGGCACCTGGAAGGTGTACGCCAACGGTCAGCGCTGGAGCGGCGGCGGCCCGGCCCACCAGATCCGCGTGATCCTCGGCACCGCCGACCGCACGGCCGTCGGCTACCGCCTCCCCGTCCTGGAACTCCTCCGCACGACCGACGAACACCGCGCCGTGGGCCACCTCGGCCCCGACCTCCTGGGCCCCGACTGGAACCCCGAACAGGCGTTGGCCAACCTCCTCACGGACCCCACCCGCCCCCTCGGCGAGGCCCTGCTCGACCAGCGCAACCTGGCCGGCATCGGCAACATCTACAAAAGCGAGCTCTGCTTCCTCCTGGGCGCCACCCCCTGGCTCCCCATCGGCGCACTCCCGGCCGACCGCGCCGCAAAGCTGCCCGCCATCGCCAAGAGGCTCCTGGAAGCCAACCGCGACCGCCCCGTCCGCACCACCACAAACACCCTCACGAACAGCGCCCCGGGCCGAACCACAGGCCCCCACACCCCCGACCTGTTCGTCTACGGCCGCGCACCCCGCCCCTGCCTGCGCTGCAACACCCCGATCCGCACGGCCGACCAGGGCGACGGCTCCCGCGAGCGCCCCACCTACTGGTGCCCCACCTGCCAGGTGGGCCCCGCGCCGAGCACCACCCCTCCCCCCAAAACTCAGCACCGTACGACTAATTGACGATCCGTCAGAAACCCTCGTACGGTCCCCTCATGCCCGTCAAGGCGTACGACCTCACCGGACGCACCGCTTTCGTCACCGGCGCCGCCAGCGGTATCGGCCGCGCATCCGCCGTGCTGCTCGCCGAGGCGGGCGCCACCGTGCACTGCGCCGACCGCGACGCGCAGGGCCTGCACGAGACGGCGACCCTGATCAAGGACAAGGGCGGCACCGCCCGCACCCACCCCCTCGACGTTACCGATCGCACGCAGGTCAGGCAGGCCGTCGAGTCCTGCGAGGACCTGCACGTGATGGCCGCGGTCGCCGGGATCATGCACAGCAGCACAGTGCTGGAGACCCGCGACGAGGATCTCGACCGGGTGCTGAACGTCAACTTCAAGGGCGTCCTGTACGCCTGCCAGGAGGCGGCCCGGCTGATGCTCGACCGCGGTACCGGGGGCAGCATCGTCACCATGGCGTCGGGCGCGATCGACACCGGAGGATCCGCGCTGCTCTGCTACAGCGCCGCGAAGGCGGCCGTCGTCCAGCTGACGAAGACCCTGGCGACGGAGATGGGCCCGCACGGCATCCGCGTCAACGCGATCGCACCGGGCTGGATACGCACACCCATGACCGACCACCACGAGGGTGAGGCGCAGGCCCGTACCGAAGC
>Ga0307507_10006948_pt1 | contig 16839 bp, 16 predicted proteins | sample 7_EM_MG_FD_207223 | JGI IMG/M metagenome (GOLD analysis project Ga0307507, IMG submission 207223) | Populus trichocarpa ectomycorrhiza microbial communities from riparian zone in the Pacific Northwest, United States - 7_EM | ecosystem: Host-associated > Plants > Roots > Unclassified | place...
TCAGTTGACTCATAGGTTTTCACATGACGACGCAATAGCGTGTCATTGGTTTATTGTTATTGGTTGATATTTGACATGACGCATGATTGTGGTCATGTGGTTTATGTATTTTGTACATAACTCAGAGTTATGAGTCATGGGTTTCGCGCATGTGACCCCGTTAGGGCACATGACATGCTTTATGAGTTTTGATTGGTTGCGAGATAGGGCGCAGCTGACTCGGACGAGTCAGCTGATGGATTTCACACTATGACTCACTATGAGTCATGAGTCGCGTGACGCGAGGGTATAAGTCACGCAGGGTTAGGGTTGAGGGAAGAACCCCTATATAAGGGCACCCTCGGGGCATGAGATTTGGGTTCTTCACGCAACCATCTAAGTTCCTTCATACACTATACTTTCAATACAAAGATCTTTATCTATCACGCTTTCGGGAATCAAGACCAGACGGTCTTATATGAGCCTAGCGATCAACGTTGCTAGAGAGGGGTCAACGGACTTAGCTATCGCAACAGCTATCGGGCAAGGAAGACGTGATCTTTAGGCGACTATCGGTTACCTGCTGCAAGTATCACCCGGAGAGAAGAGGATTGTAACAACGGGTCAGCTGATGGATTTCACACTATGACTCACTATGAGGCATGAGTCGCGTGATGCGAGGGTACGAGTCCCGCAGGGTTAGGGTTGAGGGAAGAACCCCTATATAAGGGTACCCTCAGTGTTAGGCATACCAAGAATGCCGACCCATAAGGCTCACGCACAGACCTCTGCGTACCAATCAGTCAAGTACGAAAACTTCAAAGAGATAAATCTCGGTCTAGCTTAAGATGATAGTCACGTGCCTCCGACTATAAGGTCACGTGTTAGATTCAGGGCCGCGTCATAGTTATTATTAGTTAAAATATAATTATGCAACAAGTCATATAATGACAGCGATAAATAGCGCAAAGATGTCTGAGAGATTTAAGTGTGCGTTCCCGTTTTAGGATGCCCATAGGGTAGGAAGGAAAGTTCTCTAAGATGACGGACGGAATCAGAATAAACACTTAAGTAAAATATCTTATGACGATACCAGAAGACACATAGCGGAGACCTCCGGGCCCGCTCAGAACCAGTCAGTACGAACATAAGATAGTGAGCGCAAACTGCTATTCGAGCGATTGCTGCCACGAGTCAGTTCGGAAACCTGATGCGTAGACAGTGACAGACTCGTGCTCATTGAATGGTCTGACACCTTTGAAGTTGGCCACTTCATATACTGTTCGATGAAGAGATATTATTACATTGGCATTAGTCGGCTACGTGTACTCTAGACTGACCTATTATCCGCGGGACTGACACACCCTCACGATAATATGGTAGTCTACGTCTTCATAATGTGAGCATGGCTTCGAACAGTTGTCAGAGTCAAGAGGTGTTCGCACTTAGGAGTTCAGAAAACGTAGTTCGGTCGATATTTAGTTAGTATGGTTAGAACATGTAGCCCGCGAACACTCAGACGTGGAATATAAAGATCGAAGTGCCTCCCGCGCTCAAACAAAAATCATCAAGGACGGGAGAAGAGATCTTATCAATATAATAAGTTGAAAAATTATTATATCCTCATTATCTTTATACTACGCAAGTAACTTAGTTACACTTTACTACAAGCCTTCCTAGACAAGATTCTGCAGCTATAGACCTACTCGATCATAAGGCCTAGTCCGGTATCACAGATTTGCACACTGGCTACCCCTAACACTCAGGGCAAGGGATTTGGGTCACGAACCATCTCCTCTACATACCCTGCGATTGAAATCTCAACACCATGAGAATTCACCGTCAACATCCACCACCCTCGCACTCTCAGTGAGCTGCACCCCCCCCCTCCCGCCTTACTTCCCTCATCATGTCCTTGGGCCCTGGCGTCCTTGTTTCTAGGGGTCATTTGGCTCTACTCCCCCCTCTCTCCGCTCGCGCTTCGCTGCCTCGCTTAGCGTTCGCACGGTCGGCAACACCCTCTCGCCCATTTTACAGAGGCTGGGACTACAGTTCACAATAAAAGAAAACTTTTCAACAGGCTACGGTCGATTTCTCCATTCTCTTCACCTCCGCTAGAGGCTGCCTAGTCAGACACGCACACGGTTACCGATAGTTTCCACGGTTATTGGGTCTCACCCTCCTCACCCTCTTCAGGTCTCGTCCTGTTGCTCGGTTACAGCTACAATCCACTCACTTGGCTGGCACCCTACTGCCCCTTCGCCTCACCTTGCGATTTCTCCACGGTCGCGCCTGTCGGCTACGCTCAGTTGTCGTATTGCACTGCCGCGGTGGCGGATGTCAACGCCTTGGGTTCATGAGTAATGCTTCTAACGCCACAACGGTTTTTCGTGGCCCCCACACCCCCATTGCCCTTCTTTCTTTGTCGGTTACTTTGAGTTTCATAAGTGGTTATAACAAATTTGTTTTTTTTTTGTTAGTGTCTAGGGCAAGGGTTTTCCTGTTAATTCCTCCCCATGTATTTATTTGATTTTCTTATTCCACCCCTTTAGTCAGAGTTGGATTTCCTATTTTGCGTGGCTGGTGTGCGGTTGGTCTCGTACCATAGGGACTTGGGTTGATTGTTTTATCCCTGCTGCCGGTTGGTTAGTTATAGGAGGTTTTTTTATGCTATAGCTAGCGCTGCATGCACTTTTTGTACCTAGAAGACGAAACAAATTGAAGATGAAACAAAAAGAGAAAAAAAAAAGAGGGAGAAAGAAAAAAAGGCAAGGGATTTGGGTCACGAACCATCTCCTCTACACCTCCTGTGATTGAAATCTCAACACCATGAGATTTTATCGTCAACATCCACCACCCCCGCACTCTCAGTGAGCTGCACCGGCACTCTCCGTGAGCTGCACCCACACTCTCAGTGAGCTGCACTGGGACTCTCCGTGAGCTGCACCTGCACTCTCTATGAGCTGCACCCCTCCCTCCCGCCTTACTTCCCTTATCATCTCCTTGGGCCCTGGCGTCCTCATTTCTAGGCGTCATTTGGCTCTATCACCCCCTCTTTCCGCTTGCGCTTCGCTGTCTCGCTTAGCGTTCGCACGGTTGGCGACACCTTCTCGCTCATATTACAGACGGCTGGGACTACAGTTCGTAGTAGGAGAAAACCTTTCAACTGGCCACAGTCACTTTCTCCATTCTCTTCATTATCTTTAGAGGCTGGCTAGTCAGACACGCACACGGTTACGGATAGTTTCCACGGTTATTGGGTCTACCCCTTCTCTCCCCCCTCCAGGTCTCGTCCCGTTACTCAGTTACAGCTATAGTCCATTCACTTGGCTGGCACCCTACAGGCGTTGCTACCCTTGCGATTGTCACGGTCGCGCCTGTTATCATCCTCCACTTCTCTAGTGATACTTGCAGCAGGTAACCCAGAGTCTCCAAACGATCACTTCTTCTTTGCCCGATAGGTGTTGCGATAGCCAAGTCCGTTGACTCCTATCTAGCAAAGTTGATCGCTAGGCTCGTATAAGACCGTCCGGTCTTGGTTCCTCAGAGTGTTATAGATAAAGATCTTTGTATTGAAAGTGTATGGTATGCAAGAACTTAGATGGTGGCGTCAAGAACCCAAATCCCGTGCCTTTTTTTTTCTTTTTTCTTTTTTATCATGTGCTTTGTATTAATCAACTACCGGGAATAAAGACTACGTACAGCGCTAGCTATGGTAAAGAAAAAAACCCCGTCCCCTACTTTTCTCCAACCCGGCACCAGGGAAAAAGCCATCAACCCAAGTCTTTCTGGTACGAGACCAACCGCACACCAGCCACGCAAAATAGGAAATCCCCCTCCGACTGAGCGGTCGAAAAGAAAAATACAAATAAATACATGGGGAGGAATCAACAGGAAAACCCTTGCCGTAGACACCAACAAAGTAAATAATTGATAAACCACTAATGAAATCCTAAGTAACCGACAATGAAAGAAGAAGAAAGGGGATGCAGGGGCCACTAAAACCAATGTGGCATTGCAAACATTACTAGAGAGCCCAAGGCGTTGACATCCGCCACCGAGGCAGTGCAATACGACGACTGAGCGTAACCGAGGGGCGCGACCGTGGCAATCGCTAGGGCGGCGAAGGCATTAAGGTGCCAGCCGAGTGAATGAATTGTAGCTGTAACCCAGCAACGGGACGAGACCTGAAGGGGGGAAGGAGGGGCAGACCCAATAACCGTGGAAACTATCGGTAACCGTGTGCGTGTCTGACTAGGCAGCCTCTAATGGAAGTGAAGAGAATGAAGAAATCGACCATGACCTGTTGAAAGGTATTCTTCTACTGCGAACTGTAGTCCCAGCCGTCTGTAACATGGGCGAGAAAGTGTTGCCGACCGTGCAAACGCTAAGCGAGGCAGTGAAGCGCAAGCAGAGGGAGGGGGTGATGATAGTGCCAAACGACCCCTAGAAACAAGGACGCCAGGGCCCAAGGACATGGTAAGGGAAGTAAGGCGGGAGGGGGAGGGTGCAGTTCACAGAGAGCGCGGGTGCAGCTCACTGAGAGTGCGGTGCTGGTGGATGTTGACGCTGAATTCTCATGGTGTTGAGATTTCAATCGCCGGGTGTGTAGAGGAGATGGTTCATTACCCAAATCCCATGCCCTGAGGGTGCCCTTATATCAGGTTTCTTCCCTCAACCCTAACCCTGCGTGACTCATACCCCCGCGTCATGCGACTCATGACTCATAGTGAGTCATAGTGTGAAATCCATCAGCTGACTCGTCCGAGTCAGCTGCGCCATATCTCGTAACCAATCAAGACCCATAAAACAAGTCATGTGTCCTAACTGGGTCACATGCGTGAAACCCATGACTCATAACTATGAGTCATGTGTGAGATACATAAACTACATGACCACAATCGTGAGTTATGTTACTAAACAACCAATATCAATCAGCCAATGAGATGCTATTGCGTCGTCATGCATCAGGAAAATGTCAGAGCGTGGTCCACGGTGGTCCTGAACACTCCTGGTCCACCAAGGGGGGTCGTGGTCCCCCTGGTCCACCTGGTCCCCTCCGATCCGCTCTGATCCACACTTTTCGAAATTTTACCTAAAATCTGAATCAGGGTGGATCAGGGTGGACCAGGAGGACCAGGGGGACCATAAACCCCCTTGGTGGACCAGGAGTGGTTTTTACATTTTGCTGATGATGTGAAAACCTATGAGTCAACTGATCTCATGGCGTGAAAGGTAACAAACCAATAACTAATACCTATTAGTCATGGGAAAGTCTGCCTTTCTTAGTCACCGTTTGTCACAGCGCACCTCTGTTATGCTCAGTCGTCGTATTACACTGCCTCAGTGGCGGATTTCAATGCCTTGGGTTCTCGAGTAATGTTTTGCAACACCATAATAGTTTTAGTGGCCCCCGCCCCCCCTTTGTTCTTCTTTCATTGTCGGTTACTTAGGGTTTCGCTAGTGATTTATCAATTATTTATTTTGTTGGTGTCTACGGCAAGGGTTTTCCTGTTGATTCCTCCCCATGTACTTATTTGATGTTTCTTATTCTGCCCCTTTAGTGGGAGTTTGATTTCTTATTTTGCGTGGCTGGTGTGCAGTTGGTCTCGGACCAGAGAGACTTGGGTTGATGGCTTTTTCCCTGGCACCGGTGGGTTCATGGAGGTTTTTCTTTACCATAGCTAGCGCTGCACGTAGTCCTTGTACCTAGTCAATGAATAAAACAAAGCGCATGAAAAAAAGATGAAAAGAAAAAAAAAGGCATGGGATTTGGGTTCTTCACGCAACCATCTAAGTTCTTTCATACAATCTACTTTCAATACAAAGATCTTTATTTACCACCCCTTCGGGAATCAAGACACGACGGTCTTATATGAGCCAAGCGATCAACATTGCTAGATAGGAGTCAACGGACTTAGCTATCGCAACAGCCCTCAGGCTATGAAGAAGTGATCGTTAGGAGACTATCAGTTACCTGCTGCAAGTATTACCCGAAGAGGAGAGGATTGTAACACTCTACATATGAGATATTCTAGTAAGCCCTCTTTCAAATTACAATTCTGAATACAAATTTCATCTTCAAGGTAGTCATTATTTCAACATAGATACTGCCAGTAAGTCTTAACCCAGGAACCAGAGTAGCAATAGAAAATTAACCTCTAACCAGCTTTTGAACCTCTTCTACCTATCCAAATACAACTCAAATAACAACATATGGGTTTTTACTTTGAACTACCAGTCCAATAACCATTGCACTACAAACAGTAAGAATTCTGCATCTGTTTACAAAAACAGCAAGGGGTTTGCTTCATTTCTTACCTAATTTTTCATAAATACTATCTCTACAGATTTCTTGTTATAAGTAACCAGAATAGTTTTCCTTAACACAAAGCAGACAAGGATAGTCAGCCCAACTAGCAGAAGAGGAATTGCAACAATGATCATTTGGTATATTCTTTATCTAATCATAAATCTTCTCTCTAATATGCATCTGAGTTAGTAAGACAATATCAAAAAATTGCATGATTGTATCTTCAACATCACCAAGATATTATTTGTATCAACTAAGTTTCTGGTAAAAGTTAATTATCAGAAAGGAGCATTGGATTTCAATACTGATGTTCACAAGAGGCTTGCTAAATTAAAAGAAGCAATTGAAAGAGAATTTAGAAAGGTAAATAGTAAAGAAATTAGAATAACTTGAACATTTGGGAACCAGAGAGCATCAGCAAAATGTAAAAACCAGTCCTGGTCCACCAAGGGGGGTTATGGTCCCCCTGGTCCTCCTGGTCCACCCTGATCCACCCTGGTCCATATTTTTGTTAAAATTTGAAAAAGTGTGGATCAGAATGGATCGGAGTGGATCAGGTGGACCATGGGGACCACGACCCCCCTTGGTGGACCAGGAGCGTTCAGGACCACCTTGGACCACGCTCCGACATTTTCCTAATGCAGTTAATATGAGTGAACCTGTACTGATCTTGAAAGTCCTATCTGAAAATCCAAAACATTCAGAATGAAGCTCTTACTATTCTCAAAAATAATCCTTATTGAGATCTCAAAGACCTGTTCTAAAATGCTACTGAATTCAAAAAGCTCTATGCTCAAACCAATACAATTTATTGAAAAGTTGCTTTCCTCCTAAGCAGGTCCAAATTGATTTATAATATATTCACTTATATTTACATGTTTCATGTAACCGCCTCCTGGGTGGTGGTGGGAATCGATAGAGTAACGATACTATCTCTATACCAAAGTGCGGTATATAACGAGACTATGTACTAGAGGCTTAAACTAAGTTGTTGTAACAAACATCTTACTATATCGCAACTACCAAGTAGTTCCTAATAGCTAAGTATGTTTGGTCTTATTGGATTCTCGAAGTGAACTGAAGAAGTAACTGTTCAACCAAGTATATTGAAAACCCTGTCTGTCGAAGTCTGCTCTCTCTAGGGCCGAAAAATAGCAGGTCTTAAATACACTTGTCAGGCTAACCGAAGCCTTGTAAACAATAACCATAAAGACTTCCAACACGGTAGCCTTGAAACGTTACATAAAACATATCAAGTATCAAACAATATCTTGACACAATAAATAAAACATACTGAGTATCAAACGATACTCGAAACCAACCAGTAACCTGTACCGGTTACATTTCAGATATTTACAACTCAAACATCTTAGTTCAAATTTTTTATAAGTAGTTATAAATACACAGACAATTTTCTATCCAAATTTTTTATTCTCATACTTGGGGCCTAAGTTATATGCCTGTAACTTATAATATTTTATTCTATCCTAATATAAATCAAGTTATCACATTCATTGTTAAAGAATACTTATGCACAAATTTACATTTTAAAAAAATAGGTCTCTTCCCAAGCTGGATATCTGCCAAACCATGAAGTTATTGTTTCTAAGTATAATCTACCCCTAAGTATAACGAGATTCCTAGAGGGAAATCCAGCTATACGAAAAGAACAGAGAGCAGAAATATTAATAGAATCTCTACAAGAGATATAATAAAAATGAGTAATAGGTAGAGTAACTATTCAACTTAGGTTATTAAAGTAGAGTATTCCTGTGCTTGAGAGTTTGAATCTTTAAGGGATCTCAAGCTCGTTAAATACAAATAAATCATAACCAACTATCCTGTCCAAATGAAAATGCCAAGCTACACTAAGGTTGAAGCAAAAACAACTAAGTTCTAAAATAAAGGTGTAGATACGACAGAATATAAGTAACTAAACAAGTAATAGAATCAAATAAGGAAGGAATTACTACTGATGTACTAGACCTATAATACCTAGTAGGAAGCACAAGGTTTCCTAATTGAGTACAAAGAACAAAGGGTGAGAATAAGCAAACTAAGGAACATACTACCCAATAGAAAAATATAACAATAGGGAAGGTAGAAGGTAAGGAATGTGTGTTACTAAGAGAATCACAAATAGGCAATATCCAATATCAGGGCAATGAATAGTAGCAATAATAGTAGATTCCATTATACTAAGCCTGCAATTGCACAGCCCCCAACTGGTCCTTAGCTCAGACATCATCTCCCTCTTCATATTAGGGGTTGCCCGTCATTGGGCAATGTTTAGACAAGACGCTGAAAATAAAAAATTATCAATAGTGTAATTAGAGCAATAAATATATTGCTGTACACATTGTTCTCACTTTCATCTAGAGCATCAACTTGAATGCATATGAAAGTACACTTTTCTGAAGAGGTATCCTGCAGCATTTTCACACCACCAGAAAATCACATCCTTAGTCCACCAATAAATTCCATCTGATCTTCCTAAGCCCATACTATTTCCCCCTGTACCTCATCTAGTCCGGCAACAACCTGCCCGAGTAAGGCGCCCAGCACACTTGTGGGTCACTGCTCTTTTTGGGCGGCAAAGTCATTGTAAAAACTTGCTACTTGCAATATTTTATCCTCCAGCCCCATCACAAACTCTCTATCACCAATGATCTAGCCTCACAGCTTGTCAACACTACTAGTCCTTTCCCCCCATTCATCAAGGTTAGACATTGTTACCTAATATAAGTCTTTCAGAAGCCGGAAAATCCATAGCAAAACAAAACCGCGTGCGTTTTTGGATTCAGTACCTGGGTGCCAACTTCTAAATTCCTTGGTTTGCGAAGGGCCATTCCCCAACGTTTTCGAACCTGTAGGCGGCAGCACTGCTGAACTTACTGCAGAGTGCAGTTTGCTATCAATAGTGAAGGCCCATAGAAACATTAATGAACGGGACATTGAGGTAGGTGTGAATCTTTCGGGTTCATTATAAGTTAGCCAGGCGCAACTGTATGATACCGTAAGAACTGGAATCATTTGAGCCTAACGCTAAGACGTCCTTCCATCCTACCCTACCCTCCCCCCACCATACTGTATCGGCCATATTAGAGGAAATAATACCATACCCCAGCGACCAAATCATCAGCAATCATTCGACAAAATAGAGAATAAAAAATACTTTCACAGAGTGGCTTATACCCCAGTTTACTTTTTACAAAATGTGCGTGTGAGCGCACTGCTGTTGAGGGTATGAATCACCATGGATCACTCGTACTACAGTAGAATTTGGCCATAATATTATAGAGACCATTGCCAATGTGGTGACTCGCTTGACTATATATACCATCTTGGGCAGCATAACCCGGCTCTCTAATTAGCTAATTAGCAAGAGAAACCTGGTTTTGATTGCCCTTTCGCTTTGATGTTTTTTCGCTATTTCTTCCACATAATATTATTATAGTATAGTCCAACACGAATTTTACCTACCTCCTACTTGGCAACGGTCCCTATATTATGGCCAGATTCTACGGTAGTCTATCATATACTCCAGTAGGATGCTTCCGAGGAAGCGCTGTAATTGAGTGGATGCTAAATTCCCCTTTTCCCCTACCATTTTGGTTTTGGTTCCATTCGGTGCTTATAATATTATGCTAGGAATAGACGTACTCTCATCATTTAACCATCAATCAACTACCCTGACTAGATAGATCTATGTAGTTTAATGGACAGAAACACGATTTCCCATATATCCGTTTTCTCACGTCCACGGAAACAAAGGGGCAAACAAACAAACAAACTGACAAACCCACAGCACACGGCCCAGTATAAAAAAAAAGCATAGTGTGGCAAAAGCCAACCAACCAATCTACCACTCGTAAACTCCAACCCCACGTTCGCCAGCGACTGCAACAACGGGCCATCCGTCACCCACCTCCGGCCTCAAGAACTTGACCTGACCGGGCGGAACCTTCCCCAACAGATCAGTGCTATCAATGTCGAACAAGTAAACTGCCTTCTCGTTGCTGCTGCTACCGCCACAGTCAGTGCCAATTCCGCCGCCTTCTACAGCCATCAAGCCCATCTCAGGGTAGACGTCGAAACCACCCTTCTTCCCATCGCCATCCGGAACACGAAACCTGGACCCACAGTAACTCTTCCCGCCGGGGGGCAGGCGGTCCTGTCCCATCGCGCGCAGGTCGTATGTGGCGCAGGAGTCTACACAGCGGATGACGAGTTTGGTTTGGCCGAGGCCCTGGATGTGCCGGATGCTGCCGACGTTGAGCACAGTGGGTGCAGAGGTCTGTGGGTTCGTGCGCACGTCAAAGAGGCGGACGGTGCCGTCGCGCCCGCCTGCGAGGAAGCCCGCGTGGGAAGAAGGCGCATCCGGGGGCAGGCAGTAGGCTGCAAAAATATCTGTGCTCAGGTTTGTTATAGCCCCTCGAGGGCGCGCTTGACCGTCAGCTTGTCCAAATGCAATGCCCTTTTCCAGGCCGTAGAATATGGTCTGTTTGTCGGGGGAGTAGGCCATTGATAGGGTTGGCCTTTGGTCCGAGACGTTGGTCCTCAAGGAGTACCGGTGGGTGCCCGCAAGATGGCGGAAGCGTGGGAGGAAATCGGTCGTCTTGCTCAGGAGTTGGTGGGCGAAGGCGCCGGAGAGGGAGGACACGCTTTTGAGATTCACTCTTATTAGCCATCACCCTACAGTGGCTTAAGAGAAAGACCAGTGGAGGGGAAACCATACAGAACTTCAAGATTGTTCTCCCCATTCTCAATGGCAACGGTTCCAGTCACCATCCCGGGAAGTTTGAAATCCCAATTGCGAACGCTCGCATCGCTCTTGATCAAGCGGCCCTCCTGAACCTCCCCGTCCAACTGCATCTTCTGCTCCATCTCCGACTTCCAGAAGTCACGCTCCTTAAACCCTTTAATACCGGCTCCAAGTCCAAGGCCTCCGTCCCCAACCCCATTAGCACAAAAGGACATAATGCTCCCGTTCTCCATCCCAATGACGAAATACACTGTTCCGCCCATTCTCTGAACGAATAAATTGCTGACACCCTGCTTAACCCTCTCAGCAGGTATGAACTCTTTATACACCAACTGTTTCACCATGGACTTCTTATGTGCCGCCCGCCACGACACAGGAGTGCCCAAGCCCAACTCGCGATCAAAGCTCCAATGCAGGTATGGTGTTTTAGAATACGAGCGCCGAGGGCGATATCGCAACCTTAAAAGTTCCTGTTTGGCGTCCTCTTTAAATTTTATCTTCTTTGCTTCTCGTTCGGCAATTGTACTGGGAGTATAAAAGCTCGGACCGCCGGAGGAGGACGAGGGTCCGGCATGGTCAGAGAGAATTTTAAAGTATTTACACCTCTCGGTATCTGCTGCTAGTTAGTTAAGTTGAGCTGCAATACTCAACATCAATTTGTCTATGATAAATAGGTTAGAACTTGCCATAGTAATATCCTGGTATTTCAGGAACATTTGGGGCCGACATTGTGCGCCGAGAATCAAAACCAAGTGTAACCCGAAGGAATCTCAAAAGCAGCTAATATCACGTGGTCAGTGTATGAAGGAGCTTTGATGGTTGTCGACACCAAGTAGTTGCAGTGCGAAGGTTGCTGGTACCGAGGATGGATGGAGAAAATTCGAGCTTATAACATCGGAACATAGTCCTGGCACTTCAAGCCCTACGCAAAAAGGAAAAAATAGAAAAGAAAAAAAAAACCTTCCATAGAACACCAGAGTTCAATTCAAATAGCTAAGAAAACATGAAACCTAATTTCTACAAATGCATAATACAGCTATCGACAGTGCCGTTCCTTCATACACATTAGACGAAAAGAAATTTTCCTGCCACATTAATTTTTTTTTTTTTAACTCTACAAGGAAAACCCTCAATTGTTCAAAAACAAGGCGGTCCCCCTCCAGTGTATACAAAAAAATTAATCTCAAATAAAAAGCATAACACCAACACGCCTTCTATTACGATGATTTCTCGTGCTGGGTTGAGACACGCTGCAGTGAGACCACAAAGTCCTCCAAAGACCGCTTCTTCGAGTCTTTCTTCGGGGTCTTTCCATGCATGAAGTTATCAAATGCAACAGAGTCTTGGAGGAGATCTGTGATGACATTAGTGACGGACAAAAATAAATAGGGTTGTAAAGGTACTCACAGTAAACACCGCCCAAGACACAGAAAATACCAAAAGAGTAGAGCCAAATACGGACAACAGCGACAATGGAAGTATGGCTGTCCTCAAACCAACCAAAGAGGGTGAAAAAGGTGGCAATGATATCAACGAGTAAGATGGCACCAGACAATTGCCAGGAAGGAATGGAAGACCAGAAAGGACCGTTGGCACGAGTAATAAAGATGAGCCAGTTCTCAGTAAGGGAAATCTCCAAGAACAAGACAGCATCACGGTTACCAAAGTTCTGGACGATACCGCGATTGGAACTCCCACCAGCGAACATAGTAGTGAGGGCAATCCAGGTACCGACGGCAAGGACAACACCGAGAAGAATAGACATACCCCAGAGCTTGGGTAAATTCCACTTGACGGGGGTCTTGGAGAAGGGAGCATTGTCGTAGGCGATCGCCAAGGTAGCGATATCGGCAAAGATAGCGATGAAGACAACAAGGTTCAGGTTGAGAGACTCGTTCAAAATAGCGATCCAGAGACCCAAAAATATTTCCAAATGGAGCGACAAGGCAATACGGTAGACAACATAGGCATACATTCGGTGGAAAATCTGGCGAGAAGTCTTGAGAGCATCAATGATGGCGGAGAGACCAGGAGCCAAGAAAACGATATCCGCAGCAGAACGGGCAGCATCGGAGGCACCTTCAACAGCAATACCAGTATCGGCTTTCTTAAGGGAGGGAGCATCGTTAACACCGTCACCAGTCATGGCAACCAAGTATCCACGCTGTTGGAGAATTTCGACGACATTGTACTTGTGTTGGGGGAAAACCTCAGCGAAACCATCGGCGGCCTCAACGAAATCGTAGACCTCAGAACCAGGCATGTCACCGCCACCACTGAGACCTAGCCTTTCAGCATTGTAAACGTTGGTACCGAGACCGAGTTGGCGAGAGGTTTCACGAGCGATACCGACAGCATCACCAGTCAACATCTTGATGGACAAACCGAGAGTCTTGGCCTCATTAATAGTCTTGGCGGTATCGTGACGGGGAGGATCGGAGCAAGGCATGATACCAAGAATCTCCCAAACGCCTTCACCACGCTTGCGGGCAACACCAAGAGAACGGAAACCACGAGTAGCGAATTCGGCGACCTTGTTCTTGTAGTTGTTGGCAACCTCCTCGGGAACGGGATGGTCTTCCTCAACTGTGCGAAGAACGAAGAGAGGGGCACCCTTGACACAGACAATGCGTTCACCTTGGGGAGATTGGACGATAGCGGTAACCTTCTTGGAGACAGGGTCGAAGGGATGGAACTCAAGAACCTTGTAACGGGCGAGAACGTTCTTGGCGCGAGGATAGAACCGGAGAGACTTCAAGAAAGCCTTGTCGATGGCATCAAGACCCTTCTTCTTGCGGGAAGCGGCCAAACAAGCAGTAAGCATAAGATCGTCAGCCTCGACACCCTCGACGGTGTATGGCTCGGCGAGAGAGAGCTTGTTCTTAGTGAGGGTACCAGTCTTGTCAGAGCAAAGAATTTCGACACCAGCCAAGGATTCAATCGCGCTCAACTTCTGGACAATAGCCTGCTTCTTGGCAAGATAAGCAGCACCGACAGCCATGGTTGTAGTGACGACGGCTGGAAGACCAACAGGGACACCAATGATAGTGATAGCAAGAGTGAATTCCAAGATGGTAACAATGCCATTGGATCGGTAAAAGGAGGAAACCCAGACAACGAGGAGAGTAAAGATGACGAGAACCAAGAGAATGGTTCCGATACCGTTAAGAACTTCCGTGAAATGACCAGTACCAGCGGAGGCAGCGTTCACCAGAGCGGCGGCGCGCCCGACGAAAGTGTTATCACCAGTGGCAGTAACGACCATAAAGGCCTCACCACGTTTGATCGAGGAAGAAGCATAACATTGGTCACCCTTGTGCTTGTCAACAGCAAGAGATTCACCAGTAATAGCGGATTGATCAACTTGGAGGAAAGCATCTTCGGTAACGATACGGCCGTCAGCGGGAATAATAGTTCCCTAAGACACGATGAATTCAGTACGATGGTCACGATAAGGTTTAAAAGTGCAGTTTCAAGTCAAGGGTCAAAAAAACAAACCTCTTCGATTTGAAGAATATCGCCGGGCACGACTTGCGGTGCCTCAATCTCAAAGAGACGGCCTTCACGGAGGACAACAGCTTTCAAAGCGAGAGTCTTCTTCAATTCATCGACAATAGAGCCAGCCTGGAATTCCTGAATAAAGCCAACGCAAGCGTTGAGCAACAAAAGAGCACAAATGACACCAAAATCGACCCAATCCTGGAGACCAGCGGCAAGAATAGCAGCTGCCTAGTAGCCGAGAAGAAAGCCAATTAGCAAAAATTGTAGCACAAAAAAGACGCGGTGTAGCCAACCTCCATGACGAACTGAATCGGACCAACAAAGTACATGAGAAACTTGAGGATGAGGTTCTCCTTCTCTTCCTTCATTTGATTGAGACCATACTTCCTGCGGCGCTGATCAACCTCGGCAGAGGTAAGACCAGTGCGGGTGTCGGTCTGGAGGAGATCCTCCGGAACGGGACGAGCGCTAGAGCCGGGAGCGGCGTCACTATCTTCAAATTCATCGTCATGACCATCAAGAGATTCAAGTTCCTGAATAAGTCCATCAATATCTTCATCATCCTCTTCCAGAGGAATCCCCTCAATTGCAGGTTTCTCATCAATTGGTTGTTTTTCAGGGTCGTATTGGCCAGAGGGAATATCGGCACGGATGTGATGATCGCCCGAAGGCGTGTGTTCAGTTACGGTATTCGACATGGTGAAATGTCAATGTAACAGAACTTGTAGGATGGAGGGAGAAAGAGAAGGGTCGTTTGTTCGATCAATTGCCGATGGATAGGAAGTGTGTCGTTCTTATAACAGTGCAGAGTGTCGTGATGAGAGGGAGATGAGAGGGCGAAGAGTTAAGAGGGGAGGGAGGGAGGAGGGTAATGGAGCGAAATATTTTTGGGAAGGGTGAGCGAGATAAATTGCGATTATTTTTTTTCCTCTCTTTTTATCTTCTTTTATCTTGTTTGTCTCGTTTTAAGCATCAGATGCCAGCAGAATCAACCCGTCGGAAGCGACACACAACACCGAATTGCGTGAAACCGTAGAGGAGACACCTGAAGAATTGCCCGCACACACCGTCTCCGCGATTGCCTGGAAAAGATTTTGAGGATCTTTCGGGGCTGGTCGAATCACGCAGAAAGCGGTGAGAGAGAAAGGGAAAAAAAAGAGAAAACAGAACGGGGAGGAGGAGGAGGGTTATATAAAAAACCAAGCCGAGGCGGATTTGGCCCAAAAGGTGATGGTGCCTCTGGGCGTGAATTTGAGATGGAATAGCGCCAAGCTAAGGTAGGGGTGGGCAAGGGTGTAAGATAAGTGCGAGAGCGAAGGAGTGTAAGTGTATGTGGGCTGCTGGGCTGCTGGGTGGGGTGCATGGGTTCGATGGGAACGATCAATAGTTGCCAGACCAGAAGCAAAAGAAGAAAAGAAGAGAGAAAAAAGCTTTCAAAAAATCGAGTTGAGTGGGTTCTCCCTTCCGTCGTCTGCTTGCAGTCAAATTTTTGCGTAACCCTTATTTTTTTTATTTTTTTTCGCCCTCTGTTTTTCACACTTTCTCCACTCCCAAAACGATGGCAACTGGTAGGCGGCGGAACCCAACGAAAGAAAAAATAAATGAAGAAAAAAAAGGAAAGACATGTCTTCACCGATATGATACGAGTACCAGCAACCACCCATCCAATCCCTTCCCTTCAGCAAAATTCAAGCATATGAAATTGCCCACTATTACTGCCCTTGTGAATAAAACGATGATGAGAGTGAACCCGCCGAGGAGGAGGAGGCAAGACGAGAAGAAAAAAAGAAAAAAAAGAAGAAAAAGAAGAAAAAAACCGTTTCGCTAAAACCCGTGTGGCTAACTGAAAACGGTAATAAATGATCGAATCTACCCAACCTCCACCATTATGAGGGAGTATTGTGAAAAGATTAGGATAGGGAATTACCTACGCCTAGAGTAACAATAGTCTCCCAAACGAGAGCCCCCCCTCCTTCAGAGGGAAAAGAAAGAAGAAGAAAAAAGTATTCATTTCAGTGTTCCGTCCAAACAACGGCACAAACTTCCCCAATGAGCAACGGTAGATTACCAACCGCTAACCTCCAAAAAATCGCGACATCGACCGTTATCCTCGTTTTTGGCTATAATAATTTCCTGTAACAAAAAAAAAAGCTCACAAGTACCAAGCAAAAGGAACCAAAGTTTCCACAATTGAGCCACCATGTGAGGGAGGGGTACTAGTACAATAATGTGCAGATGCCATAGTTACAAGTATAATAGGTGTCTACCGCGAATAGTTTGT
>Ga0307507_10006949_pt1 | contig 16839 bp, 13 predicted proteins | sample 7_EM_MG_FD_207223 | JGI IMG/M metagenome (GOLD analysis project Ga0307507, IMG submission 207223) | Populus trichocarpa ectomycorrhiza microbial communities from riparian zone in the Pacific Northwest, United States - 7_EM | ecosystem: Host-associated > Plants > Roots > Unclassified | place...
CAGGGCTCTGTCTGCCGGTACTAAGCTACTATACTGGTTCCCCTATGAACACAGCGCTTGAACTCCTTGGGGTCAATTGGCAATGATTGACTCCTATTAAAATAGCAATTTCATTCGGTAGCTATTTTGATACTCAGTTTTGAAAAGAAAAATTCAGTGTTTGACGAAACCACAAGCCATCCAGACACTCCCTGCTACTTGGAGATACGCTGTTAATTTCCTATAAGGAAACCACCGGCTGAGCTCTCTACTTGTAATATTCTATTAAGCTTGATGCTACTATGGTGGCTATAACATATTGGGATTAATTACCACCGGAAGATTTCTGTTCAAGTTTAATCACCAGAGCGGAGAGAGATGGCTATATTAAGTGGTCTTCCAAACAGCCCCCCACACAAACTTAGTTCGGTCATTAGGGCACCAGGGGTCAAAGCCTGACAGCGCCCAAGCAACCGCCAGGTTAATAGCTAAAGCAAGGGCACTAGTTAGTGCACTGACAATACCGGTACTGCACACTCTCTGAACTTTCTGTTATAATATTGACCTGATGTGGCTCTCATTGATCTCTCTATTCGCTATATACTCCTACTACGCTATGTTTCTTTCTTTTGTTGTCGGAATGCACACATGTGCCACGGATGCATCCCTGCGCTCTAGTGATTTCTTTCTGCTAGCTTTCCCATATAGTTCCCCGCTCCCCTTCCTTCCTTCAAGTTGCCTCCTTTTTCCCCGGTTCCCCCTTTAAGACCACGTCTTCTCCCCTTCGGCCAAGAATGCTCGGTAAAACTCTAGTCTTTTTGTTTCGTATAGCGCAATTCGTAGAATTTTCACGCTTTGAGAAAAGGAGAAGAAAAAAGGGCGACCAGTGTCTAGGCCTCGATCGCGTGCTACAGTACTCGACTAGGAGATCCGGTAATTGTGGGAATGAGTGTTCAAGAGACCACATTTTGGGTTTCGGTCTTTGGGAAAGGAGATTTTCTGCTATTAGAACAACACTGTGGCGGACCCTCTTTGGGAAGTTCATGGCTGAGTACTACTTAGCTCTAACGCATTTCTCAATCATTAAAGTTACAAAGACCATAGTGAGCCCTTCATGGGTTGATGACGTACCTACTTCCGAAACTCGTTTGGCAATAATGACAGCTCACGGTGCATGGCGGACAAGACACACGACTGGTAGCCTTGCTGGGGGGACGCGGTTGTAATCTCTTGTTAGGGTAATGCAGATAACACAGCCGTTTTCTGGAGGTAACATATCATAAACTACGAAATCACTTGCAGTTACCCACGGCTTTCTTTTTTTATCTTGTCCGAAATCCTCCGGGGCCTATTAGAGGACCTCGCTCAGCAGGGAAACTTTCAATACGAATAGGGAGGAGGACCTGGCAGAATACTATCGTAGAGGAGGGGACAGCTAACCATACACCAATAATCCCGTGCTAGTGTCGCTTGTTGTTATTATAAATATTTGATGCTGCTTAGCGGGCTTAACCTATCGTACTCGGCTTATGTATGCTTCATTATTCGGATAAAATGGTTCGGAGATGCGTTTTGGATCGATGCAGCGCCGGAAGCAATACGACAGAGCTAAGGAGTCGGATGCACTGAGTGTCGGACGCACGGAGAGTCGGGTGCGCGGAGGCTATGAACAGTGGGTGTTCTTTATCAAGTACGTTTTTTTATTCGCGCAGGAGTACGCAAAAGGGAAAGGGGACATACGTGGAAAAGAATGGATATGTTTAGCGATCGGTGGAAGGATAGGGGGACGGCTTCGTTGTGATTTATATACTCCTGTCTTTACCGTTAGTCAGTCAGTTGAGAGAGAGAGCAAGTGAATGAGAACAGCGAACTTCACCACTTACCCTAAAGTCGTGCGCTGGCGATCGGAGTCGCCTCCGCTGCTTTAAGTTAACTCTTGGCTTTTAGTTCGTTGCCGTTTGAATGTATGGACTGGAGTCAAAATTACACCACCTTGAGTACTGTAGCCAGCGTTACAACACATGTTACTGTACTAGTACCCTACTCAGCTCCATATACTCGAGTGACTAATTCATTACTACTAAAACTCTAGGGGATAAACACTATGATGTAGGATGGTGAGTGTACCAGGCATTAACCTGTATAACTTGTATTGAACTTTTTTATCAATATTGTCATTCTCATTTCACATACTGTGTTAAGCGGTACATACATTGTGGCGCCGGCTGCCGTTTTCACAGTCGCGTTATTATGACCCCCGTCGATAGTGCCAGTGGCTCGAATAAGTGTTATTGAAGGTGATAGAGACTCAATTTGGAAGGGCCTTTCTCTGTCCTCTCGCGTTCGTTGTCCCCTCTCTTAATGTTATGTTTCGGAAAATTGCCGAAACTACGAGTAGTCTATCGGACAATCCGAAGCTGGCTGTAAGTACCCCACAGTACGGGTACTTGGTGGGCATTACAAAAGTTTCTAGAAATGCGGAGACTAGGCTTGGCACTTTTTATGAGGCGGCACCATCTAAGCTAGCCCCAAGCTGCAAGTCTACGGTACATTTCCGGATATTTTTGCAATGCGCAAGTGCAAGTACGGTACTGTACTCGCTTAGGTATCAGCGGGTTATCCAGTCCGGCGAGGTGCTGAATAGCCAGGTAAGCCAAGCATACAGCACCAGTATTTGACTACCTACTGTGAAAACCCTTGTAGTTCGCTACCTCTGTAGGGAAGCGTATAGGAGAGCCTCCCTCGAGGCCTTGCGCATCGCTATTTACTCCAATACGGTAAGTGTTGGCTTTTCGGGGGGTTTTTTTCTCATGGTCGGATTTTCGCTCACTCATTCACGTGTTTTGCGCTGGGAGTTTCCGCCCTCTCCCTCTCGTGTGCCACCTGCTTTTACAGGGTTGCCACGTTTTTGCAACCTGTGCGGCTCTGTTCCTCGCCTGGAGGAAGAAAGCGAAAGGTCAGGTGGGGCAAAGGCCACCGACAATGCCGGCACCCTAAAGCCTCACGAGATCCACCACATTGTGCAACCCGAATTGCCACACTGAGCCACAACAGGCTTACTAGAGTAGGTCGCTTATATCGTATCGCGTCTGGAAAATACCACTCTCTCGGGATGATCGGTGTGAGCTCAGGGATTGTGGGGTCCAACCGCAGCACGCAGTTGATTGCCCAGATACCGGCACTTGAGAACATTGTGTAAAATTGAATATACTGAATTTAGTAGTTTGAAAAGATGAAGAAGGGGGAAAAACGAAAGAAGAACCTCAAGAACATCAATCAACAATCAACCCCCTTCTTTCTTCATATTCATCCTTTTACATAAAATCAAATTAAACGGTAATAAATGAATAAGATTTTCTCTCTTTGCTGCTACAGATATTCTCTGCTGAGGATTGCCCCCTTTGCCGAAAGAGAGCGGTGCTTCGGGCATGATGTCACTCCCCACCCAACACCCAGAAGAACGGAGAGCAGTCCACCTGATGGTAGATTTAGCGAGTTTTTAAGTTAAAGAAGTGACCTTAATAGCGAACAAATGGAATTTATCTCGAGTTGTTTATTAGTAGGGTCAAGCATAGCACCTCGACAAAAGTCATCGTTGGCAGGCCCACATACAATACAGTACCCCCGAAAACACACCGGAAGTACCAAATCCATAGTTCTTGAAATGCCGATTTGCACCCTCACCTCTTAATCCCTTAACACAAAGAAAATATCGACGAAGAGGAAATATCAATAGATAGCTAAAGTTCTAGTGAATACAAAATTCTCACTTGTGTAGCAGGTTCCTTAGTTCTGTGTGCACCACTCATCCTGCAACCGGGCATCTTATTTTTCACATCTTCCGAATCTTTCGTTTGCGCCTGAGTAAGAAAAGATAATGCCAGTTTTGAAAGTGGCCCATTTCATAACACCACGGTTCATTTAATATTGTGTCATATACTCTAATATTAAAATAACGTCTTTCCCTGGGATGCGGCTCTTGACAGGGATCCAGCTCGGCGCCAAGCCAGCTGTTGAACCCTACCCCGCTCAGCTTAGCGAGGGGGTGGAGATCGCTAATCTCAACAGAACAACTTTAAATTTTCAGCAATGCCAGTTATTAAGGAAAGGAAGAAGAGGGAAGCCGAAGCGACCCTCCAGAAGGCGATAAATCTCTACCAGCATCGTGATGAGCCGTTCATCCGTGCCTCTGCTGCGAAGCATGGGGTGCCTACTCTACCTTACGGCGAAGGCTGCAAGGTAGGGTATCCCGTGAGGTAGGCCATCTCAAGCTTCAGGTCTTGACAGAGTACGAAGAAAAATCCATCATACGATGGTGTGAATGCCTAGATGAGTGGGGGCATCCTGCCCGGATAGCGCTTGTAAAGAGCATGGCGGAGGTGATCGTAGCTCAGCGGATTAAGGACCAGGCTAGGGGGAAAAATTGGATAACGCGCTTCCTGAACTGGCACCCCAACTTGGCTACGAAGCTAAGTACCCACCTGGATCGTCAGAGGGCTCTGGCGAATGATCCAGTAGTCTTTAAAGACTATTTCACCAAGGTATGATGCTAATAAGCTACTCTATGTATTAGTAACTATTAATTTTGTATCTAGCTTCAAAATCTAATTAGATTTTACAATATATCACAATCTAATACTTACAACATGGATGAAAAGGATTTTATGATGGGGGTGGCTTTGCGTTACAAAGTCATCTGTAAAAAGGGACCGCGGTCGGTAAAAAAAAAACCAGGATGGTTCAAGAGAGTAGGTAACGGTGATTGAGACTGTGTCAGGAGATGGCCGGGTACTACGCCCCATGATAATTAACAAAGGGCAGGCCCACTATATGGGATGGTATGCCAAGTTGAAAAGAGATGATGTGGCTACCTTTGGGGTGTCGGGGAAGGGGTGGAGCAATGAGGAGCTGGGACTACGGTGGTTGAGGGAAATATTTGATATTGAAACCCGGGCAAGGTAAGTCTCTTCTATTAGGCTATTACTATATGATATCTGCTTACACTTATCTATTCTAACTGGTTAATAGTGCAAGCAATGAGTACCGGCTACTTATACTAGACGGCCACACCTCCCACTTTAATTGGGAGTTTCTTGATTTTTGCTTGAATGCAAAGATTATTACTCTTTGCTTGCCAGCCCACTCCACCCACCTGCTTCAACCCCTAGATGTGGGACTTTTTAGCCCCTTACAGCGCCACTATAGTAATGGGTTGGATGAGTTTATTCGGAAGGGGCATGCTGGCATGAATAAAGGGGAGTTCTTACGGTTAGTATTCCCTCAATAGGCTTATCTAACAAAATTAATCTAAAAAAAAAAGCAGAATTTTAATGCCAGCCCAAAGGCTTGCACTCACAGCCAAGCATATTCTCAGCGCCTGGGAGGCAGTGGGGATATTCCCCTTCAATCCGCGCCGTGCTGTGGGACATGTAAAGCAGAAGGAACAGAGTGTCTCACATTCTGAGACCTCAAGTATCCACATACCCAAAACCCCCCGCGCTGTAAGTCGTGCTACCAGAACCGCAATATCTCTGGTAACGCCCAATACCCCCTCCTCCCAGAAGCTTAAGGCACTCTTGTCTGGCCTGTCGGAAGGCTTTCAGCAGACGATTGCCGACAAAACTGTGGAGGAGGAAGCCTATCGCCAATACCGGCAATTGGTAGGGCAGGAGAAGAAGGCAAAGACATCCGATCGCCGCAAGCTAACTCAGGCAACGGTAGTGACTTCATAAACAGTCATTCAATTGCAAGAGCAGTGAAATAGGGTTGATGCTGTCAAAGCAGCCCGAAAAGCCAAAAAAGAATCTACCCAGCCTGGCCCATCTCAAAATCCCCAAAAGCTGACCAGGTTCAACACTCCGTCTGCCCCAACTCACCAACAGTACCCCCAACCACCCTTCCATCACCTTCATTCGATGAGGCTGACGACTTCTGAGAGGAGATGGAAGCATTGGAGGTCGGTGGAGATAGTTCTGGTGGATCGGGTAGGGGGGGGGTCTGGAAGGCCATCCGGTTGAGCGGCAAACACTAATTAAGGGTGGGAGTATTGAATTCCATGCATTGGAGTTCACTTATAGTTTTCTTTCATTTCTGGTAATGGCTTACAGCTTTTAGAAAGTATATAATGTTCGGATTTAATCGCTGGTTGCTCGGGAGAGGTGCTAGGACCCCCTCATGAAGTGAGACCGATTGCGCAATCAGGGCCGAGCCGGATCCAGGTGAAGAGCCAGTTCCGCCGGAATGACGTTAGAGCAATTAAGATACCCAGAACCACTATTTTACCAAGAATTGATTTGCCTGCCCTGCAGGCGCGGCAGCCGAGTTCGAGCGCTTGGGAAGCGTGATTTTGGATGTAAAAGTAGCCAGCAACAATAAGTTTTGTCTGGGCGCTGTGCAGTACAGTACTAGTGAAACACACCAAGATAAGCGAAACTGAACTTCACATTCTCCTAGACATATTAATGACAAAACAGGTTTGACACGGTTGAAATTTACATATCGCAAAGTCTAGACCAGTTTCCTATTTCCCAATATGGTGGGTGGTCAATGGGGTTGGAATGGGGTTGTCGCATAGTTACCAAATGGCCATTCCCCGAAAGTGACGCTGTCCTTTGTCATCATACTCCACTAATTACGCACATGAGAGAGCACATTGGAGGGTTTGTAAACAGAATTTCTTTTCCACAGTGAGATATGATTCTCCTTTTTATTTCAATTTACTCCATCACCTAATTAGATCACTTAGTCTGAGAGTTCCCACTGCTCGTGATTAGAATATAATAAACCAACTGAGTCATCATTCCAAGGAAATTCACCCATAATGATATACCGTATTTACTGTAATAATTGAACCACGCGCTAAGACGTCCGAAATTCCCTCTCTTGGATAGGGGGGCGAGCGCACAGCCAAAACTGACTCCTCAGCTTGGGCCTCAGACGGAAAGAAAAAGAAAAAAATTGCCAGACCTTACCAGCAAAGGCAACTCCAACGCCCTAGCGTGAGGTTCAATTATTCCAGTAAATACGGTATCCTACACCAAAATCCAAGTTTAGTTTATTATTAAGCAAGCAAATAGATAAGTAAGAGAGTAGCAGATAGCAGGCCTTATCGGAGAATACCTCTACTTTTTCAGACCCTTAAAATTCTCGAGACAGAAAAAGATTAATGCACTGTATACATTTTCTCAGAGGTGGCTCTGCTATTGTATGCCCGTGCCCAGAGAAACGAGAAGGCCGGCTAGTGTGCTACAGGTAGAATAGAAAACCTAGGGGCATCTACTCAAATCTTTAAAATCGCTTTTACACTATCTACAAACTACAACCCCGAGAAGGGTTTTCAACTCTGGGAAATCGTTCGTGAATCTCTTATCCCCCGGCATTATCCTTCTATCAAGGCTAAGACCTGAATGAAATAGGACGAAGGAAAGCTATCAGTTTGTTGCTTCCTCTACATCTATTCAGAATTTTTTTTCAAACCACCCATGATTTCTATGTTTGATGAATCATGAGTAGTCACTCGGTTATCCAGAGGGTGCGAAGCGGAGTCGGAGGTGGGTTTGGGAATTAATGAGTAGATGTGCTGAATAGTGGGTGGTCTCCCTGCTCTAGTGAAGTGCAGCACGGGTATTTGCCTTTCTCGGAGTTGGCATTGGGTGTGGGGTAGCTTGTTCCGCAGCAGGGTGTTATTTGATGGAGTACGGGCTCTGCGCAATGGAAGCTGCCGATACAAGCACCGCTGGGACGCTACCGTGAGGCTAGCGTCGAGTGAAGAAACCGAGACTGGAGGTGGAAAGGAAAATGTAGTGTTCGTATTCGAACTAGCTAATGATGATGTAGTCTAGTGTAGAGAGAAAGGAACGAACTAGATACGTATACAGATCTGGTGTGGTCACTCCACAGTGGATCACACTGCGCACAAACCCTGGATATGCCAGTCCCCACAACCGTTCTCTCCACTGTGCCCTAAACCCACAATGGGGTTACTCCATCATTATTAGGGGAGGGTTACATAGGAATGCCATGCTTAATACAACCCTGGGCTACCAAACTAGGTCAGCAAAAGTTTTCTCTCTGGAGATTGTAGGAAGTTCGGTTTGGAAGTCTGCCGCTTACCCGTCTATATACGTTGATCCAGGAGGGCCGGAACGAAAACAAACCACAAGTGGAGAAGGAAAAAGACCTTTTCTAATTGATAGGGAGCCTAGGAGTAAAAAGTAAGCGAAGACAAAATAGAACTAAATATTACAAAAGGAGAATATGAGGAGCCTAGTGCCATCACCTAAGCTAGCAGATAACAAAAGGAATGGTCGGCTCTGATGTAAATGCTTGTTAAGCTTGTATGGGGGGGTGAAGGAATGGATGGAGAGGGTTGAAGAACATGAGAGAGAGGAGTAATACCTTACGCTACAACGGATAAATATCATAATGTCATATATAACTGCTATTTTTGTGTCCGGCCTATTGGACAGAATGAAAATACAGCACCGAATAGCAACGGGGCGGATAGCGCGCAATCATTTCTCTTATTCTTGCTTGCTAAACTAACGGTAAAGACAGGAGTATAATATATGAAAACATTCTTCCATTGATCACTACTCATGCCCGCTTTCTTCTATACATGCTTCCTTATCACTTTTTCTACCCCTGTGGTAAGGAACGAAAGAAACGTTCCACATAATCCCTTAACAAAAGAAATGCTTCACAAGGACTTCCGCTTTCCCGGGTCTTTTGTACAATGCCGGACCCTTGTTCCTTTCTCCACAGCATTCGCGCTTTGATCTGATTGCCCATACCCCTACCAGTCCATCAAAGGAAACATCTTTTCAGACTCCTAAACTTTCATGGAATAAGAGATACTGTAGCCAGAGCATGCCGAGCAGCATCAGCTGATTTCCAACACGGAAAAAACTTAGAGGTTCGGTTAAGTGATGTTCTATCCACTCAGTCTCGGGAAATTTCGCGAGGTTGTGGTTGAAATGTCGGGTTTCAATAATCACAGATAGGGTAAAGCGATAACCAGAGTAAGCTACTGCTATGTATTGATTGCTTCTAGGGGAAGAGAAAGTAATTTAGGAACAACAAAAAAATGGGCAAAACTCAGAAACTATAGGCAGGGAACGGAGATGGATCCAAACCTGGATAGAGTATTGTTTCACCAAAGGAGGAAGGCGAAACTAAATGGTAGGCTGGGCATTCCGAGGATAACTGCAAAAATGGTTCTGTGTATCTACACAGGGCGCCAAACTGGGCTACCATAAAATGGGGAATTTGAAGGGAAAGGAAAAGCAAGGAAGGAGGGGACAGCGGTGTCTACGAGGAATTCGCAGGCTCTAGTGGCGGAGGTGAAAGAAATCTGGAGGAGAAAACGGCCGGCAGGATAAATGAGGGTGTCTACGGGAATGCGGGGAAAGTGGCTCATGGAGGTTTATGAGGATCATAAGAAAATTTCTGTGGGGCTGGGGATAAGCCGTGCCGGAATTTGTTCTACCACACTCGTCTGGAATATCGAGGCTTGCGTCTCTTCGCCCTAGGAGTGGCCTCACTACCCCATCGTGCCCCTTCCAGGACGCCAAAGAGGCGGCGTTTGACTGGTTTTGCTGTGTGCATTGGGGTCGACGCCCCTCCGTTCCAATAGTAAGTTAGCCCCACCACTCTCATAGACCAGATGCCTTGTTGGGGATGGCATGTAGCTTTCTCAGGACCATATCAATTACTCGGGGAGTCTTGCTCCACCAACCATAAGGCTTAGAAGATGCCCGGCTAACGGGTACTGAAACGGTGACTTTTGGTCAGAGGAGTAATATCCTCCGGAGAGAGAGTAGTGATGGACACGATCGGATCATGATCGAGCAGAGCATCCATGATCTGATTGATTTGCTCGATCATGGGTAATGCTCGATCATGCTCGACCATCATCGAGTATACTCGAGCATACAGAGTCATACCCGATCACTCTACTAATCTTAGTTATTGGGTGATGCGATGAACTTATATATAAAGGGAGTCTACCCGCACACTAGATACTTATTCTTTCGGGAAGCCTTTACGCTGTTAGTTCTCTAACAAACTGCTATCCTTACTACTGACTTTATCATAATGTCACCACTCCCATTGTTTCGGGTGTGTGGGACCTAGTGAATACCGCCAACTACTCTGGATCAGCAAAAAAGTGCCGTGATACAGTAGGAGGACGATAGCATAGGGATCTTTTGTTCTTGTTATAACACAAGTGTGAATACTCGTAATCTCTATTGAATAAATATTTCATTCCTGATAGACACAAAATAGATCATACTCGAGCATAATCGATGATAAGCAACTATACTCGACTATGCACGAGCAGTGACTATGATCGATCACTCGATCAGGATCTACCCATTTGATCGATCATTCGATCATAAGTCCTCCTCGATCAGATCATAGTCGAGCATATCCCCCATTTTATGCTCGATCATGACCGTGTCCATCACTAAGAGAGAGATACGAACAAAAAGACGGGAGAAAGCGGAAATGATATCACGATCAAGAAACCAAACAGTACCGAATGTGGGCAATCGTTGCTCGCACAAAAGGCAGCCTTAATGAAGTTGATGACGATCAGGGTTCCGAATGGTCGGCCGAGGACTAGCTAGACCAGGTCAAAGTCTAGTCTAGTCTGTTGGTGGAATTTAGACTGACTGGAGAGTCGTGATTGTTGAAACTGACTGGACCGGGCTCAGTCAGACTGGGCGGACTGCGGGAAAACCAAGTGATAGAACGTGCATCGGCTTCCTGCTTATCCGCTTAAAGGCAACCGCCAAATTGCTAAAACCCTTGCAGTGAAACTAGATGAAACACTAAGAGTAAAGCTACCCAAAAGACTTCTACTCGGTGACTTCTTCCACTATTTAATTCGCGTTAAGTCTTTCTTCATTTAACTTATTGTTTCTATGGATTAAACTGTTAAATCTTAGGGAAATTGGAATGCACATATTGCTTCGCTTACATTAGAGTGTGAAAATCCGTTCACGAGTAACATACCTCAAGGTGACCCGAAACACACGGTGACATGAAACAAACTTATAGAGTGGTATTAGAAAACTAGTTTACACTCCCTACTCATGGACTATTTCATGTCTTTTGGCTTCTTGTAGGGTATGTTATAATATCTTCTAGTTCAATAATCGAGTGATGCTTCATGTAGTGAAACTTACTAAGCAAGTTTGCCCCGGGAGCGAACTTGCTTATTAATACACCTTCCTTGCCTTCCATCCACGCCTGGGGGAATAGGGAGACTAGTCTGGGACTAATTCCGACCAGTCCTTGACTACATTTATTGGCCAGGTCTAGTCATGGACATCAATTTAGACTGACCGTCTGGTCGTGCCTCCAAGACTTGACCGGTCGTACCATTCGGAACCCTGATGACGATGACAAAAAAACCCCAGCGGTGATAAAGAAGTCGATAACGACTGATCAAAACACAAAGAAGGGAGAATTCTATGCACACGTTGTCCTCTCGTCTCCGTCTCCTCTCTTCCTCCCTTTATACATCCACGATCCAAGCCCACCCTTAGTTATCCACTTCTGCTGCCATCACAATCCCACCGCTTCATATCTAACTAGCTAGCTAGTAATGGACACGATCAGATCATGATCGATCAATGATCAATCATACAGCGCTCGATCATCTCGATCACAAGGCCCTCTCGATCAGATCATGATCGATCATGGTACTGCTCGACTAAACTCGATCATAATCGATCACTCACCAGCAGATAGCTTCCTTTGTGCAACTTTAAAGCCAACCCTTCATGTATTCCAAATCCTCTCTTCAATAATAATGATAACATCTAACTAGAATATATATACAAGTTTCCAAGTCAAGAACAGCTATCCATTTAAGACTCTTTAATCTCAAGTAACCAAATACTCTTCCAAGAATAAATGTGAAAAGCCCCTAAATTCAAGCCAGATTTTGGACCAGGAATAAAAATGACAAGCCACTCTGTATTCACAGGTAACCCACTCCTCGATCACTGGATCATGCTCGAGCAGTCCTAAGGCGCAATCATGGTCGATCACTCGATCACTCGATCATGCTCGATCGTGATCGTGCCCATCACTATAGCTAGCTATCTAATTTGCTAGCTTAGAAAAAAAAATATAATACAAGAAACAGTTTAGTAGAACGCCTGGTCTATTTCCAACCCCACAGTACCCCCGCCACTCCTCTATTTCCCATCCCAGCAGCCCATGAAATCTCTTTTGGATTAAAGTATCTATCTGATTTGTCGGGGATGATAGTTTGCCGTTCGAATAGTAGTCCCGCTACCTCTCTTGTCCGGATATCCTAGCCCATCTGAGTGGTTCAATACTCATAAAATCCCCTGGCAGAATCATAGCCGGGCCCTATGAGAACAGTTGCGATCTCAACAATGCTGAAAACAGATGCAGAGTTTAGTCTAGTGAGCTCAATCAGGGGACAGTTAGTCTGGATATCGCGGCTATATCGGCCAGCATTGGAGACGACATCGAGCAAAGGTAATTTAGTAAATATACGAGTTTCTATTTGATTAAAAAGCTAGAGCACAAGTGATGTCACATCTTTTGAAGACTGTCTCCGGGTATGGGTGCCCCAGTACGAAGTGTGCTTGCAGAAAGGAGTTGGCAGAGGAATAGCGAGAGGTGTGCAAAATCTCCTATGGTAACTCAGACAAGTTTCCGCCATTACTGAGTGAGTAAGACCGAAAAGATCGCGGAATGTGCAAGGGTACTCCGGGGGAGCGAAGTGGATCAAGTGATGAGCCGAAGCCTTCTTGTCGACAAGAAGCCTTAAGCAACGGTTCAGAAATGCTCCACCGAAGGAATCCTTTCAACATTGTGATCTGTAGATCCTACCTTTTGAATTACAGCGGTCAAAGAATGACCGTCCCGTATATAAGCGCGGTTTTCTTGCCCGGTTCACTATTCCCATAGTGAACCTAGAGAATCGTACAGTATTCAAACATGACACCTTCAGCGCTGATTATCCAGTCTCGGTAAGCATCACGCTTTTGCAGTTGCACGTTTCTTCAATAAACCCCATCAAAGTAAAGGAATACTCTTAGCACATATATTTCTCGCCAAGGAGAAGAGTGATTTATGAATAATAAAAAATAGAAAAGTCAGAATGTATGAGTAGGAAATAGAGCCTAAGCTAATATTAAATGCCCTATTGGGATACAGAAGGAAGAAAATAATAACTAAGATGTAGACTAAACATTCCCGTTATGACTTCGGGAGTAGCGCGCGCGTGCCCGATGCTAAACTGTACTAAGGTAGAATTATAATTAGGAAGAGTAGGGAAGGGAAGTGGGGCTGTGATGATTACGAGAGCACTATGCACATTAGGGAGGGAGGAGACAGTGATAATGGGGAGGGGTAAGAGGCGAATGGTAAGAGGCAAGTGGTACATACGAGCAGACTAGCGGGGATGCGGAGAGAGCGGCGCTGGTAGTCTTGGGGGATGATAGGAAAGATTTTGCGTGTTTGAGGTTAAGGCAGGGTTAGGGTTTGAAGATATGCGGGCTTGTAGCAGTTTCACTACTCCATCATGCCCATACTCGGCGGCCAGCGAGAGGGGCGTTCGGCCATACTTATCTGGTATATTGGGGTTGATGCCTTCCCGTTCCAACAATAGCTTCACTATCCCCTCACTCCCATTGAAGGCAGCGCGCCAGAGGGGTGTTTCGCCATCATTTTCTACTATGTTGGGGTTGACGTCTTCCCGGTCCAACAATAGCTTCACTATTCCCTCGTCCCTATTGAAGGCAGCCGACCAAAGGGGTGTTTGGCCATCCTTGTCTGGTATGTCAGGGTTGATGTCTTCTCGTTCTAATAATAGCTTCACTACTGGCTCACTCCCATTAGAGGCAGCGCGCCAGAGGGGTGTTACGCCATGCTTGTCAGGCTTGTTGGGGTTGACGTCTTCTCGTTCCAACAATAGCTTCACTGCTCCCTCACCCTTATTGAAGGCAGCCGACCAAAGGGGTGTTCGGCCATCCTTGTCTGGTATGTCGGGGCTGATGCCTTCCCGCCCCAACAGTAGCTTTACTACTCCACCATGCCCCTTGCTTGAAGCTAGCGAGAGTGGTGTCTTGCCAGCTTTCCCGCGTACGTTGGGGTTGATATCTTTCCTCCCTAATAGCAGCCCCACCATTGCCTCAGACCCATCTTCAGCAGCCGACAGGAGTGGTGTTTCACCACTTTTGTCCCGCCCATTGATGGTAACATCTTCCCGTTCTAATAGTAGTTTCACTACTTCTTGGCGCCCTTTACTCGAAGCCCACGAAAGAGGAGTGCGGCCGTATCCGTCCGCCGTATCAGGTTTGACATCCTTCCTTCCCAATAACAGCTTCACCACCGCTTCGTGCCCCTCTTCAGCAGCCAACAATATTGCCGTTTGTCCGTATTTGTCTGGCCTATTGGGGTCGACATATCTCCTTCCCCGCACCATATTCACCACTTGGGGCGTCTTGCCCCACCAACCATCAGTGCCATTGGATTTGGCAGTTGCCCAGCCAAGAAGAAGCCTCACAATCCCCTCATGCCCCTTCCCTGCGGCCCACGAGAGCGCTGTTCGGCGAAAGTATCCATCTAACTTGTCGGGGTCGACAGTCCGCTGTTCTAACAGAAGCTTTGCTACCCCCTCTTTTCCACATATAGCAGCCCATATGAGAGGTGTAATACCTAGGAAGTCCCTTTTGTTGAGCTCGAGATTTGGCTGACCAATGAAGGAAGTTGCAATTTCGGGAATGCCGAGAAGTGATGCACAATGGAGTCCAGTAAATCCAGTCAAGGGATCGTGGATGGGGATATCATGACTAGATCGACCGGTCATCGATATGAGGTCCACCAGGAGTAACTTGGTAGATACATGGCTTTCAATGTGACTAAAGAGCTCAAGTGCAAGTGATACGACGCCCCTTGAAGCTTCTCTCCTGGCATGGGCCCCCCAATATAAGGAAGAATATTCGAGGAAGGGAATTGACTGAGGTAGAGCAAGGAGGGTGGGGGCAATCTCTTTAATTGTCTGAAAATTCAAGTATGTCAAGCAGGTTTCCGCCATGATCGAGTGAGTCGGACCAAAGAGGTCGGGGAAGGCACAAAGGTACTCCTGGAGAGTGTAGTGGATCAAGCGGACAGTTGAAGCCTCCCTATCGATGACAACAAGCCCCAAGCAACAGCTCAACAATGTCTCTACCGAAGGAATCCTTCCAGGGTTGAGATCGGCGGAGCCTATCTCCACTGCTAGGGCGTGCGAAAGCTCATCGAGTTGTAATAGCCGCTGTGAATGGGAAATCCACATCAAAGCCGCCATCCCGAGCCTTGCCTTCTCCCCACCTTGTTCCTTTATCCGCGCAAGGGTCGCGCCGTATACACCCTCCAAATCCAACCCTTCGGCCATTGCCTTAAGCTTTTGTCGCCTGCCATAGGCTGTGGTTTCCCCAAGTATAGCATCCATGGTTAGGGAAATCAGTAGAAACCTAAATGTATATATTAGCCCCAGATGTGAAATGTCTTTTTCTATCATGTTGCGTACTCACGTTTCGGGAATGTTCTCAGCAATACCTTCGATGATTTCGGCCTCTAAACCACTATCCATAGCATCTAGAGATGTATCCTTACTCAATCTCATCCGGATATATTCCACGATATCATCATTGTTGGGTTTTATGAATAAAACTACCGTTCTCTCCCCAAGATGCCTGTCAATCTCGCCCCGGATGTGTTGTCTTCCGGTAAGGAATATGCGCGTGTTTGGGGACTTCTCGAGGATTTGTCGCAACGAATCTAGCACCTCAGATCGGTGTCCTTCCACGCATTCGTCTAGTGCATCAACACATATAAATGTCTGCTGTAATGATGTGACAGTCTGCAGCATCTTCACAATTTCCGGCACTCGCAGCCCCCTTCCGCCGATCACCTTTTTGTGATCCTGAAAGGTCTCTCTTATCTCCGGGATCATTTCCAACCCAGCGACAATCTGTTTTAGGAGTGAACCGAGCAAGTTTGTTGGAGACTGCTCCTCCCGCGCCGCAAAATCAACGTAGAAACACGCAACAGCTATATTCTGCTCTTTGGCCCTATCGCACAACCCATCCACTACAAGTGAACTAGTATCATTGAGCGTTAGTACCATCATTTTTCCGTCCTTCGCACGGGATTGTCTCTTACCTGAAATAGGTCTTACCGACGGCCGGGCCACCGCAGCAAAATAAAGTCGCATGGTCAGCTCCCCCCCGTTGAGCACCATCGCACCATCTTTGAAACTCGTCTGTTTGTAGTAGCCATTCCCCGACCTTGTCCGCCCGGCGGGTTCGAATGTCTTGATGTCGGATGCGGGGCTCCAGTGGAGAGAGCCATGCTAGGATTTCGGACTGATCTTCGGCTGCGGCGTAGTGGTTTGACACCTGCGACACATTTACATTCGACACATTGAAAGAGTTGATATTATCTGTGAATGATAGAGACATTTTCCTTGTCCCGGTTGCTTCTAGTGCTAGATTCCGAGTCCTTAGTTGGGGGTATTGACGAACTTCCCTGAAAGCAGATGAAAAGCGGGGGCTGTCGCCCAGCCCTCCCCACCTCCCAAATAGGGAGGTTTTGTGGCGACGGTCGTATAGTCCGCCACTGCGAAGTAACTTGAACAGCTCCCTTCGCCTGTACAATCCCTTACCTTGTGGCCGAAATTCATGGCTGCGTAGCGTCGATTCTCGGCTAACAGGGGATTTTTCCGGTGCCCATCACAACCTATTTTACTACCGGGGATCAAATCTACGCGGCCACTCTCGTTTCCATCATGGCAATGCTGAACAGTACTGGGATGGCGCTATTCTG
>Ga0307507_10006951_pt1 | contig 16836 bp, 2 predicted proteins | sample 7_EM_MG_FD_207223 | JGI IMG/M metagenome (GOLD analysis project Ga0307507, IMG submission 207223) | Populus trichocarpa ectomycorrhiza microbial communities from riparian zone in the Pacific Northwest, United States - 7_EM | ecosystem: Host-associated > Plants > Roots > Unclassified | place...
CGTCTGCCCTGCGGCAGACTGGTTGTAGAGGAGGTCGTCTGCCCTACGGCAGACTGGTTGTAGTGGAGGAGGTCGTCTACTGTGGCAGACTGGTTGTGGTGGAATCGTTGGTTGTGGTGGCTAGCGTCGTGGTGACGTGTCTTTAGGGGGTATACAAACGGCGGCGTCCTTGCGACGACGGACGGAGGAGCAAAGGGGAGGCGACGGACAACGCCTTCTTATATTTAGGCGTCTAGGTAAAATATAGATATATTTTTCTTCCTTTTATAGAAAGGCCTTTTATTTACATTATTACTATAAGTAGTGCTATAACACCTAAGAAGTTATATATAAACTTTTAATAGAAGTTAGCGAAACTAAGGAAGGCTTATATATCCTTAATGCAATTAGGGGTTTGCTATTTAGTAATTATATATACCTTCTTAGGGTCTATATAGACACCCTTAGTAGTAACAATTAGTCTAAGGTATTTTACTTCTATAACTAAGAATTTGCACTTCTTTAAGTTAATATAAAGTCCTATGTCCCTAAGGCGCTATAGGACTTTTTAAATGTACTCAGTATACTTAGAAGGGTCGTTGCTATAAATAAGTATATTATCTAGGTACACAGAGCAGAAGTCATTAAGGTAGTCCTATAAGGCGTTATTAATATAGCTTTAAAAGCTGCCTAGGCTGTTATATACACCAAAGGGCATAATAGTATATTTAAACTGGCCAAAGCGTAATGTAAATACAGTTTTCTATTTATTACCTTCCTATATTTAGAGGCGGTTAAAGGTGGTAATAATATTAAGCTTAGTATAGATTTTAGCTTAGCTAAGCCGCTTAAGAGTTTTATATATAAGTGGTATAGGGTATTAGTTCTTAATTGTAATAGTATTAAGTCCTTTATAGTTAACGCAGAATTAAATACCTCCTTTTAGCTTCTTAGTAAGGAGGATAGAGGCGGCTGTTAGGGATATGCTAGGATAAATAAACCCTTTATTAAGGTGCTTATTAATATACTTTTTAATAACTAGATGTTTGTCTTTTAATATTAGGTAGGGTCTCTTATAGGGTAGCGTTTTTCTTTATTTAGTATTAATAGTATAGTTATCAGGTTAATATAGGGGGAGTATATTTACGCTCTTTTGTAAGTACACATTAATAAAGTCATAGTACTTCTTAGGGAGGAGCTTGCGGAGTTCCTTATTAGTAAGTCCTTTTTTAAGCTTTATAAACTTCTTAAAGTCTAAAGGTAAAAGTTTGTGGAGTTCTACGGGGGCATTATTTTCTAGGAGGTTAACTATATCTATCCTATTACTATAGAGGACGTGGTCCTGTTCTTTGTTAAGCTTATATAGTTATAATTAGGAGGCTATAGCAACGGTCCAGCTTTTCCTATATGCCATGTAATAGAAGGCCGCGGCACTTATATAGTAGCAGTTGGTTGTAGGTAGGGTAATAATGGGTTCCTTAGGTTAATATCCTAGGGAGTAGGTAGAGATGACTAGGCTATACCCTAGGCAAGTCTCTCTGTAGTATTTAGAGTTAAAGGTTACTTTTCTCTTTTTTTAGTTAATAGTGGGGTTATATTATTTAAGCCAGTTTATTCTAAGGATAATAGGGTAGTTAGTAAGTAGTATAATATAGGCCTAGAGCTCTTTCTGGTGCCCATTTATATCTAGGTAGAGTTATGCTATATAGGTAATCTTCTATATAGTATAACTACTATTAGTAAGTTATAGGGCGCGGGCTTTAGTAAGGGGTAAGGTAGGTAGGTTATAAGTGCGCATAAATTAGATATCTATAAATTTATTAGTAGCTCTGCAATTAATTATAGAACGGCTTTTATATTGTTTTTTGGCAGTAATTACTATTATAGGTAAAACTATCTGTTTCCGTCTATTTATCTTTACTAAGTTGTCTATTAAGTAGGCTAATATATAGATCCCCTTATTATTAAGGCGTCCTAGCCTATAACTTAGGGCTAGGACTTAGCGTTTTCCGTTTCTATATTTAACTCTACCGTTATTACTATGTCTTTTTCTTGTATAGTAGTGGTACATAGTAATATATTTAGTATTTAAGGTACTAGGTTAGGTATTAGGCGGCAGCCACTAAACCTAGCCATTAGGCGGTTTAGGCTATAGCTGCAATAGCCTTCTTAATGGCATCTATAGCAACGCTTTAGCTTCTAGAGTAGCTTATATTCTCCATCTAATAGCTTCTGCAGGAAGGTTAGTATAAAGAGGTCAATATTAGGACCTATAGTGTTGCTTAGGGTAGTAGGTGTTAGTAGTTTAGTAGGTCCGGAGGGCTTCTATAGGGAGGTTTTTAGGTAGGGGTTTACAGTAGCAATCTAGTTTAGCTGTCGTTTAATCTTCTATAGGGCTGCTACTATATTATAAATATTATTATAGTTGTGACTAGCGGCTACGTAACTAAGGCAATAAGTAACTTTTTTAAGAAGATCTTCCTGGTCTTTAGCATTATCTTAGGTAAGGGCTCTGGTATATTTCTGGAATTTAATATAGAACTTGTTAAATAATTTAGTGGGACTTATCTTTAGGGCACATAGTTTGGCTTAACTAGTGGCCACTAGGTTATAGTCGCGGTATATTTAATTAAGGTCCTTAAGGGCTTCCTAGTAAGACTGCCACTTTTAAGGACTACTAGTCTCCTATTAAGCAAAGAGCCTATTAAATAGGATGCCCTTTATTCGTCTAATAATATAGCCAATCTTAGTATCTTCTATAGGGAAAAGGTAGGCGCTTTAGGTTAGTTTCTTATAGACTTATATCTTTTAGTAGCTGTATTCCTTGCGGTTACCCTAGAAGATTAGGGGATTAGGGTAACGTGTATTAGACCCTATAGTAGTAGTTTAGGTAGGTAAGGTTGCTAGGGGTATAGAGACTTAGGTAGTGTTATATGCGGTAGAGGAGTGTCTGGTATTATTATAAATATGCTTATTAAGCTAAGATTATAGGTATTTAATTATACCCTCTCTTTCTATAACTGTAGCAATAAGTATAATCTCGGCCTTCTTTAATTATTAGACATCGCGTTTAGATATATAGAGGTTATCTTTAATCTCTTGGCATATATTGTTGGCAAGCGCCTTATAAGCTTATAGGTTTTAGATAATATTATAATCTTAAACAGTATATATCTCAGCTTATATAAGCTTTAGATAATAGTTCTATAGAAGGCGGTAGTATTTATTAGGTTCTTATACTACCATTTTTAAAAAAGTCTTAGTGTTTTATATCTTGATCTTAATAGGTGGTAGCCCTTTAGCTTATTTGTCCGTAATTATATAGTTAATAAAGGATAAGACATTGTTAATGTCTACCTTATTAAGGTTATTATAGTCTTTTAAGCTACTAGGCTTCCCTTTAGGGGTTAAGGCTATAGTTAGTAAATTAAATTCTTTTAGGATTAATTAGCGTCGTGGGTTCAATATAGGCATTAGACTGTTCTTTAAGTTTAACATAGTGGCTAGTAAGGAATTTTGTCTTACTATTATTGGTTCTTTAGAAGTATAAGGTAGGAGATATGCTGCTTCTGGCAGCGCCTATAGTATTATAGAGACGTAGAATTGGTTATAGGCTGAGCGTTAGTAATAAAAAAGGCACAACGTAATGTTATGGGATAGGGGCAATAGCTACAGAATATATGTATTCGGGGAGTCTACAAAACGTTACGCAATTGATTGTAAGGGTCGAGGGCGTAAGGAGGTGATATACCTACGCGTAGCTGACATAAGCTATACGCGAGGTATACGTGAGAGCACGGGGCTTTTCTATAGAGGCCCTTATAGTGGGGTTCTGTAACATATAACTACTTAGAGAGGAGTTAAAGAAAGCTAGTTAGTTAATAAGGGTATAGTCTAGGATAGAACTAGTGGAGCTATATAATAAGGAATGGTAAGTAAGGTTATATAGTGTAATCTATATAATCTATATGGTCTATATAATCTATAATAAAGCAGATAGAGTAGATAAAGTAAATAGAGTAATAACTTTCTTAGGCATATAGACGTGTATTTAAAGGACCACAGTTCCTACCTAGATAGTTCCTTTCCTTATAGTAAATCTTAGAATATAATTAGAGTTAATCTATTAGGCAACCACTCTACCAGTTATTATTTATTACTAATATATTATTAACTTCCTATTTACCTATATAACCTAGCCCATTAGTAAGTCTACTATAGTATTTCCCATAAGGCTTCGTTACAGTTAGGCTTATATCTATACTTATTTGCCTACTATTCTATTAATTTTTAGGCCTTTTTTAAGTTTATATTGGCTACTTTCTAAGCTTTTTTTAAGCGTTTAGCGTAATACTAGGCTTCCTTATAAGATGGTTTTTTATATATAGTCCGTGGCCCTTTTATTTTTTTAATTAAAGCTTATATAGGGTAAGTACCCTATCTCTAGCTAAATAGGTATAAATTCTATAAAGTTATAGGGTATAGTAGCCTAGGTATAGTCTATTAGAGGTAGTAGTTTAGCCTAATTCTTCTAAAAGTAATTAATAAAGGGTTGGAGTCTCTAGTCTAAATATTAGTTTATAATCTCTATCTAGCCGTCTATTTAGAGGTAGTATATTATAGAAAGCTTTAGCTTAATACCTAAAATCTAGGTAAACTTATTCTAGAAAGCTAATATAAACTATAGCCTATAATTAGATATGATAGTATCTAGGAGTCCGTAAATTTAGTAGATATAGTAGATATATAATTAGGCCGCCTCTTTAGCATTAATATTTTTATAATAAGGGATTAAGAATAGGCGCTTACTAAAGTGGTTAACTATAACTGTAGCTATATTATATCCGTTATGGTCTATAGGTAGCTTATAGAAATCTAAAAAGATATACTACTAGGGGCGCTCTAGTATTAGGAGTAGTTTTAATAGTCCTAGGGTTTTATCTTATAGAATTATAGACCTATAGTAATTATTATAGTTTTATATATAGCAATTAATATCTATAACTATTCTAGGCTAGTAGTAATAGTTGCCAATAATCTTATAGGTCTTTTTTTTTTAGGGTAAGCCATAAAGATCTAAGTATATACTTTAGTAATAAGCTAAGTCTATAGATTCTATTCCTCTACTACTACTAGCTGTTTATAGTACTTAAGTAGTCTATTTTTAAAGGACTATAGGCTAATAACGTCCTTTATCTTTTCGTGGTACACCTATAAAGAAGGGGCTATATAGTTTACCTACAGTAGCTTATTAATAAGGTTAAGTTCTATAGAGTTAATAGAATATATTTTAGCGTTTAAAGAGTCTATATTTAGTTCTGCCTATATCTAGGGGTTAAGGTACTCTAGTCTTAGTAGCGCATAGGTCTATAATAAGATCTTTATAGCTATTTAGTTATCTATATCCTATTTACGCCTTATAAGAGTATCTATACAGTTAGTGGCGCCTAGCCTATATATAATTAGGAAGTTAAACTAAAATAGGGTATCTATTTAGCGCGCCTATTAGACTACAAGGGCTTTTATTATTATAAAATATTCTAAGGCCTTATAATTAGAAACTACCTAGATAGACTTAGGGGTGCCTTCTAGTTAGGCTCGCTAGTGCTAAAAGCTAAAGATAATAGCTAGCATTTCTTTATTATAAATTGGGTAGTTTAGCTTAACATCTACTATAGTCTTTAAATAGTAAGTAATAGGGTGCTATTCTTTATCTATCTGCTTTTAGAAGTAAGCGCTAGCTATAATACTATTTAAGGTATTAGTCTTTAGTATTAAGGGCCATTCTAGGTTAAAATAGGCAAGTAAGGGAGTAGAGACTAGTTGTTTCTTAAGCTTATTAAAGGCCTACCTATATATAGTATTAAAGTAAAAGGGCCGGTTCTTATAGGTAAGTAGGCTTAGGGGCTAGGTAATCTTACTATAGTTCTTAATAAAGCGTTAGTAGAAGTTATAGAACCCTAAAAATAACTATACCCCCTTTATAGTCCTTAGGAATACCTATTAGTTAATTATAGCTATCTTTTCTAGGTCTGCCTTAATTCCGGTTATAATAATAATAAACCATAGGTACTTTATATGCTTAATACTAAATTCTAATTTCTTAATATTGGCCTAGAGGCCGGCCTTATAGAGCCATTATAAGACTTTATAGACGTACTCCTTATATTCTAATTTATTCTTAAAGTAGATTATAATATTATCTAGGTAGGCTGTATAGAAGTCGTTAAGGTAGTTAAAGAGTATATTATTTATATATCGCTAGTATATAGCCAGTCCATTAGTTAATCCAAAAAAAGTACTTTATATTTATATATTTTATAATAGGTCTAAAATATAGTAAGATCTTCTAATTTAGGGTCTATTCTAATCTGGTAAAAGGCCTAATAGATATTAAGCTTAGTAAAGATCTTAGCTCTACTTATTTAGGTTAAAGTCTTATTAAGTAAGGGCAGTAGGTAGTGGTCCTTATAGGTTATATTATTAAGTTTATAGTAGTCTATATAGAAATAAAGTCCTCTATTTAGCTTTTTAGTAAAGAAAATAGGTAAGTTAAAAGGGGCTTAACTAGGCTTAATAAAGCCCTTATTTAGGTTATTAATAAGGTACTACTTAGTAGCCTATAACTTAGTTATAAACTGCTAATAAAGGGGGCTATAGCCAAGTGTGTTTTTCTTATTTAGCTTAATCTTAATCTTATAGTTATATAGTTAGTAAGGTGGGAGTATATTAAATACTGCCTTAGAAAATATATCCTTAAATTTCCAGTATTAATAGGGTAGTTTTTATTCTACCAGCTCCTATCTATAAGCTTACTTTCCTTTTCCTTAATTATTTAATTAATTTTATATAAGCTAGTAGTAAAGGCAATAGTATTAGGTTAAACTAAGTTTTAGTAGAATCTTACGGCGCCAATATAGCAGATATTAACTAGGGGAAGGTCTATAAGTTTCTTTACAGACTTTTATTAGGCCGTATTTTATAGTATAGGATTTATAATCTTCCTTAACTCACATTCTATTTTCAATAAGTTATTTTTCCGGTCTATATATTTAGTATAGCGTCTAATACTCCTTATTATTCTTTATGGCTATATAGGGCCTAAGTTTCCTATAGGGAGCTCTACTAGCTTTTTACTAACTTTTTTAATTTTTAGTGTAGGTAGTATAATATAAGTAGTCTAGGGGCGGTGTAGTATATAGATCCGTTATAGGTTAAGCTATACGTCCTTTTTAAAAGCCTAGTCCCTCTATATAGCATTAGCCTAATAAACAGTGTTTATTTATAGCTAAATAAGGTTCTCTATTATAATACTAATTTCTTTTATAAAGGAAGGTATTGGGGGTATAGTTTTAGGCTAAATAAGCCGTCTGTTTTATATATTAAGCTCTAAGCCTAAATAGGCTAGCTGTTTTCTTCCTAAGATTATTATAGCTTTTAAGGTCCATAATAAGGAAGGGGATATTATACTACTTTTATCTATTAACACGGAGATAAATCTACAAGATGGTTATAATAGGTAGTCCTACCCGTCTATTATACCTATAAATAGAAATTAGCTTAGACAGTTCTTTTAATAGCGTATTTAAAAAGTTAGCTAGTTTTATAGTGCACTTTATATTAATTAAGGTAAAGGTATTTGCTCCTAAGTTAGCTAAAGCAGAGGTTAAAACTTAATATTTATTACAGAATAAAGTATAAGGGATAGTGCAGCTTCTTCTACTAACTAGGCAACCTAGATTAATATATAACATATTAATCCCTTTTAACCCTAGAGAGGAGTCTTCCTCTAAGGTTCCTTTTTTTTTAGCTCTATACTATCCTCCTAAATTAATAGGACCTCATTTATCTTTACCGCTATTAGGTAGTCTTTTATAAAGTAGTCTTTTTAGCTATATAAAAAGCAAGCTCCTTAATTACTAAGGGCTTACCTATAGGGGTTGCTATATATAGGCTAGGTCTATACTAGGCCTATAGTAGGACTAGCTGCGTAACTAGCTACTAGATTAATAGTAGGCTAAACAATCGGTGCTATAGGAGTTGCGGCCTATACTAGGGCACTATTAGCTATTCTTATATTGCTTACGGTCTAGTTTAGAGGGTTCCTAGCTTTATACTACTTAGCATATACCTTAATTTAATAGAGGCCTTAATTAATAGCTAAGCACTAGTCCGTTAGTTCCTTTAGTGTCTATATAGTAGTAAAGACTAGTAGTATAGCTCGCTATAGATCTAAGGTAAACTTATTAAATAGGTCTCATAGCAGATCTTTCTAGGGGATTTGGGCCTAGCTGGCTAGGTATAAAATACAGGTCTAAAAGGCCAAAAAGGTCTCCGTTGTTTTCATATTTAGGCCTTTATAGTTAAGGCAGGCGTTTTATATCTTAAAGGGGTCCTTATAAATAGAAGATAGGTAATTAATTATTTCTTCTTTGGAGAGGAAGGGGTCTACTAAGTCCTAGGCGTATCGCGGACGTAGATGCGTCTATACGTCCCTATTAGTACGGCCAAAGACATAGGCTATCTTAGCTTAAGTGGTAGAGAAGTAGTCCGTATTAACTTTAAGCTTATCTTGCAGTTAAAGCTTCCAATTATTAAATATAGGGTTAGTTCCTTCTATAAGTAATAGGGGGTCCATAACCTCCGCGGACTATAACAATGCTAATACTATATATTAGGCTAGGGTTTTAAGAACTATAGTAAGTCTCTAGGTGTCTAATAACTCCTTACTAGGTGCTAGGGTGTCTCTAGTTTTAAGCAGCTCTTAAAGCCGTTTAATTTTAGTATTAGCTGCTGCGAGTTCTTCCTATAGGGTTAAGACGGCGACTATTTTACTATTGGAGGTATTTATAGGTCCTATAGTAGCTTTGCCGGCTATTATATTTCTTGGAATAGTAGTAGGAGTATTAGGTAATTTCTGGTGTTTATTTGTTTTCTAGGGAGGGTTTTAGTCTATACGTGTTCTGTTCTTAGGGTTTGTATTCTATTTATATTGTTTTAGTTCCGTCCTATCCTTAGGGTCCTATTCTATTTATATCCTTTAGGTCCGTTCCTATATCCTTATCCTATCCTTAGTCCATAGATATATTTAAACTCCTTCTTAGGAAGAAAGGATAGATGAGCTTTAGATAATATTAGCGACTTAGATAATTAAGGCATAAGTATAGCAAAAAGGGCGTATGCAAGCCTATATAATTGGATTATCTATAAACGAGGATCTAAAGCTAGAGAACGGAAAGGAGAAGGAGTGTAGCGCCAGTTAATGTAGGGTTCTTTTATGCGTTCCTTTAGTTACGTAACCGCAAGTTCTACCAAGTTCTGCCAGAGCTGTAATACGTTATAGCAGATCCGCCAATATATAAAATCCTATTTAATCTCCTCCTCTTCTAAAAGATAGACTTTTACATTATAATAAAAGGTATTATTTAAACTAGTATTATCATAAATAATAGACCTAAGCTTTTGTATAATACTATAGTCCTTAAAGACTAAGAGAAAAGTAGCAAATTACTTATCTTTACTATAATTTGCTATTGTATAAAGGGCAAGAAAGGCCTTTAATTACTTCTCCTAACCCTAATTAATAAAATAGGCGTAGATCCCTAGAAGAAAGAGCCTAATTAGGGAGGTCTAGATATTAAGTAATAGATAAATACTTAATATTGCTAACTGAGGTTTCTTTTATATAATATCTTTATAAGCTTACTAGGATAGTTTAATCTTTTTTATAATTTAAAAGTATACTATTATAAGAAAGTCGGATAATTCTAGATTAAAAACTTAGTAAAAAGTATAAAATTTAGGCTATTTAATAATACGGAATGGAATATTATTACGGACGCTTTAAGTACGATGTTATAACTACTTGGAGAAGAGACAGAAGAAGCTAGTTGGTTAGTAAGAGCACAGTCCAAGATAGAGCCTGTGGAACTATATGACGAGGAATAGTAAGCAAGGTTATATAATATAATCTATAGGATCTGTATAATCTATGGGATCTATAATAGAGTATATAGAGCAGACAGAGCAAGTAGAGTAATAACTTTCTTAGGAGCACGGATGTGTATTTAAAGGACCACAGTTCCTACCTAGATAGCTTCTTTTCCTTATAGTGAATCTTAGAATATAATTAGAGTTAATCTGTTAGGCAACCACTCCACTAGTTATTATTTATTACTGTTACATTATTAACTTAGTTCTTTACCTATACACCTAGCCTATTAACAAGTCCACTGTAGTTCCTGCTATAAGGCTTTATTACATATTTACTACCTAGTTATAGTATTAACATAGAAGTTAAATAATATGCCACTAAAAGCACCAGTTATAATGACCTTAACGGCAGCGACGACCTTAGGGTCTGGAGGAGACACCAGCATAAGGGATACAGATTTGCAGCTCGTTACGGTAAGTCAGTTATAGAAAATAGTTAATTAATTAACAGACAATACTTAAATACTTAAAGACCGAATTAATAGAATTAAAGCAGTTAAGGTTAAGTTACCCTTAATCAAACGATTCTTAGGGGAGAAGTTAAAGCTTAAGGGATTTCTTATATAAATGCACTTTAAGGTTGTACAAGAAGGAGCAAAGTTAGTAACATCTATAGACCAAGTAGCTTACGCGGGACTATTCTTAACAGAATAAGCACTTAAGTAGTTTAAACCTTACCCTACCCAGATTTAGGCAAACGGAATAACAACAACTAACTAAGAAGTACGGTTTATGTTTATAGGTTAGAACAGATTTGCAGAAAGACTAACACAGATATTTAGGGATCTAGAGGCAACAACTATAGCAGAACGAAAGTTACAGAACTTAGTACAACGCACTTTAGCAATTAAGTACACAACATAGTTTTAGACACTTATAATATAGGTTAAGTGGAACAATAGGGCGCTTATAGCATAGTATAAACAGGGACTTAAGGCTAAAGTCCAGGACGCGATTATTCTAATAGAAGATGCGGAAACTTTATAAGAGTTAATTAATTAGTTAATAAAGATTAATAATAGGATCTATTAGAGGGAATAAGCCAAGAAAGGGCAAGATAGAGTTCTATAGTTATATAAGGCGTAGAGCACGTATTAGTAGATATAGAGTTAAAAACTATAGAACAGTGGGCCGGAACTAATGGACTTAAGCGGCACTAAAGAATCTAGATAATAGAATAAGAAACTATAAAAACCTAGAGGTTAAGAATTAAGTAATTATAGGACTAAGGAGCAGAGGCTAAACTAGGGATCTTAGCAGCAGAAGACATTTAGGCAGACTCTATAATAAGAAGAATGGTTTAAAATAGGAGCTTATATAAACTACAGAAAGTAAGGTCACTATGCTAGAGACTATAGAGGTGGTTAGAGTAACTATATAATTAGAGGAACTAAGTAAGGAGAACTAGGACTAGTAACGCGAAGGTTATAAGGCATATAGGAATACACAGTCAAGCATTTTACGTATTGTTATAACAATATATGCCCAGTTTATAAAAACGCTAAGTATAGCGCAAGCTATTAGCCATAGGAGCCAGAGTTAAGAGAACTTAGAGGAACTAAAGAGTTAAATAAAAAACAAGATCAACTCTATAAGCTAAATTAAGATATTACAGTAACGTGCAGATAAAGATTAGTAATAATAACAATGGAGTTAGAGTACTTATTAATTAATAGCGACAAGAAAGAAAAAGGGACTAACTAGAAGTACCTAAACCTTAATAACGCAATAGAAGTAGAGACTAAGACCACTATAAAACGCGGTTTAGTAACAGGTATTATAACACTATTAAATACGGCATCTATTGCTTTGTAAGACGGAAGGAGCAACATCTAAAGATAATTAAGTAAGTAGATGACTGCTAGTGCTAGCTTACTACTTAATAAAGGCAAAAGGCTAAAGGCTTAAGACTCTTAAGACTCGATGCGAGATGCTTAAGACTTTTAAGACAAGATAAGACATACCTAAGAACCTATAACGGACAAGAACCAATGGGAAAGGGTAGTAGCTTAGTTTACAGATAAAAGAATAAGCATAGGACGTAGATTCCTAGGGAGCTAAGATTTTAAAGAACAAATAAGGTCCGCAGCAGAGAGATATAATGTTCAACCTACTAGTTAAAAAGTTAACATAATGATTAAAAAGCAAGACAACTTTAAGGATCTAACTACAAGACGTAGACAATAAAAAAGCATGGATAAGTTTAGGTAATAAATTATCGCATAATAAGAATAGAAGCTAGATTAGAGATTAGCTATACTAGGACGTATAAGGGATAGAGCACCTATACAAAAAGTTATAAATAGGCTAAGGGTAGGAACGCTAAGAGCTAAGTAGTTAGATAAACTGGAATAAAAAGAGGATCTAGAAATTCCAACCAGATTCATAGAACGATATACTAAAGGTTACAACAATGCAGTAATAAAAAGATACTTCTTTACGGATAAGTTATATATACTTATAGAGCTATATCAGAAGTAGTACAAGCAATACGGAAACGATAAGTAGGAAGATTTCTATATATGGCTAGATAAGAGAGTTATAGCAAACTAAGCACTGTCTAAGAGACAGATAAGTTACATTAAAGGGGCGTTAGTTATAATATTAAAGAACCTAGAAGAATAAGCTGTAGACTAAAGAGAGATAATATAGATATTGGTACTAGCAAATAATATAGTAGTGTTTAGGTTAACGCGGGAGAGGTTTAAACTTAAGGATAAAGATAAGCCAAGAGTTAACCTAAAGCACCCAGCGCATTACACATTGGCGTAGATTATATATGTAGATAATATGTATAATATATATAGGATACCTAAGGACAAATATTACAAGTATCTAATAAGGATGTATTAGATAATAGATAAAAGGTAATATAGGGACGTGAGGTATATATATAGATGGCACCTAGTAGAAGTTTAGGAGTTAGGAGACTTAACACTTTAACTAGGAAGGTTTCTTATAGAAGAATGCCTAAAAGGATAACTATAGTAGGAGTGTCTAAAGAATACTTATCTATAGTATATTAAAGAAAAGAAGCAAACTAAGTATTAGCCAAAAGTGGACTAAGTATAGTTAAAGTGTCATGGGACGGGGGCAATGGCTACAGAGCGTATGTATTTAAGGAGTCTACAAGACGTTACGCAATCGATCGTAAGGGTCGAGGGCGTAAGGAGGTGATATACCTACGCGTAGCTGACGTAAGCTGTACGCGAGGTGTACGCGGAAGCACGGGGCTCTCTTATAGAGGCCTCTGCGGTAGGGTTCCGTGACACTACCCCCCCTCCTATAGAGGCGGAGCTCTGGCGACGCTGTGGTTACTATATATATATAAAAGGGGCACTTAAGGTAGAAGGGACACTTAGGGTGTAGAGAAGAGAAAGGAAAAGGGGGTATTACTAAAGGTTTACAATAATGTTATATAATAAGGCTTAGCACCTAAGAATCCAACTAATTAGATAACTTTAACCGCTAGTTAAAGTTTCTAGATATCTTAATAATATTCTAGTTATGTGATCGCGCTTTACTATCACATAATAGCAATCTGCGGCAATCTAACGGTAATTTGCCCTTACGTAGTAATATATAACGGTTTAACTCTATAAGGGCTCCTATAGAGGATTAGGTATAAAATCTCTGCTTAGGCCCGGTTTCTATAGGTTTATATAGTGGAAGTTGCTAATTAGGTCCTTTATATTTTCAAAGTCTTCCCATAGTTGCCATTCTAGCTGATCTATGTTAAATCCTGCGTAGATAGCTCTATAGTAGAGCCGCCGTCCTCTGCCTTTACTAAAGTATTTAAAGTTAATAATTTGTTTAATGGTCCACTCTTTATAGTTCTTGTCTTCGTTCTTATCTTGGATTAGTACTAGTAGGGGTTTAGGCTATATCTATCCCAGTAAGGGATTAGGCTAGTAAAGGTATAGTAGCTATAGGTGGAATATAGGCTATATCCCACAGGTAACTAGGGTAGGTAGGAGCTCTAGCTTATATACGGCTCCCCTATTAATAACTTGTTTAATTAGATAGGGGCCAAGGTTTTTATAATTAAGTGACTTTATAGGCCTCTATATAGAGATATTGCGTGCATCTAGCTATACCCAGTTGCTAACACGTATCTCCAGTGGTGGCGTTTTATAACAGTTGGCAAAGTAGGCCTGCTTTGCTTAAGCCCAGGCCATTTCTCCCTTATAGTAGTTAAGTAGATTTTTTATACGGTCTACATACTAGTCGGCAAGTAGCATCTTAAGGTGTTTTCTATATAGCAGTTTTTTATTAATAGGTTCTAGTGGCTCTATGCTGGATTAGGGGTAATATCCCTTATTTACAAAGAACGGGGTAAGTCCTATAGTAGTTAAGACGTGGTTATTTGCTATAAATTTACCTAGTAGGAGGTAATCTACCTAGTTGTCTTAACTATAGGCGACTACCTATTGTAGGTACGCTTTTATACTAGCATTAGCGTTTTCCAGTTACCCAGCAGTTTTGTAATAGAAGGATGTAGATATTTTAACAGAGATGCCAAGGCGTTAGTAGATTTGTCTCCATATATTAAAGCCAAACTATATGCCTTAGTCGGATATAATCAAGTTAGGTAACCTATATAATCAGTAGATTTCGTAGAGGAAGGCGTTAGTAATATTACTAACGGCTACACCTTTGGTTAGGACGTAGTGGCGCTCTTTTATAAGTCGGCATATTATTATAAGGATGTTCTTATAGGTACGGCTATATCGTTTACAGGGTGGTAGGTTAATAATAAAATCTATAGCAATATCTGCCCATCGTTATATAGGTACTGGTAGAGGGTGCAGTAGTCCTTAGTACTTTATATTAAAGGCCTTAGCGCGCTTATAACTATAGCAGGCGCCTATAAAGCATTTAACTAAGTCTATTATTTTAGGCTAGAAGTAGTATCGGCTAAGAAGCTTATAGGTTCCTCCTCTACCTAGGTGGCCGCTTAATTAGAGGTTATAGGCCATTTAGATTAGTTGCTATTATAGATTTTCTAAGTTAGGGATAAATAGACGGCCTCTATAATAAAGCCTATTTTCTTTTACTTTTAAGGCTGCTATATTAACCTAGCCTAAGCTTTGGAGGTTAGTTGGCAGTATACAGGCGCTAGCGGTCTTTGCGGCAATAAGTTAATATAGTAATAGGTTAACAGAGGTGTTATATACCGTAGTAATAAGCTTATTAATTTCGGGAGGTAATTTTAGTTCTATGGTATAGAGCTAAGGTATAGTTAGCTCTATTATAGGTAGCATACCTAGGGCCAAATTTCGTGCTTTTAGGATTGTCTATTATTGGAACTAGTTACAGGGGTTATCTTTAGACTAAAGAAGGTCTTATAAGCGGCGTATTAGGCTGTTAGGCTTAGTACCTTATACTCCTAGCCTATATATAATTTTAAAGTTAAAACCAGAGAGGAACTCGTTCCAGCGTGCTTAGCATTAGTTTAGCTGTTTTATAGTTATAAAGTACTTAAGATTACAATAATCTATAAGGACTTTAGTTGGCTGGTTAGGTTCTACTAAGGAGAGTTCCGGTTAGAATTCCTTAAACGCTTATATAATTGCGAGAAGTTCCTTATCATAGATCTTATAGTTATATTCTTATAGTATAAGCTTAAACAAGTAGAATGTAACTAGGTAGAGGAGGCCGTTATTACCTATTTAGGAAAGAATACCTGTGTTAACGTGGTCTAAGGAGTCAGTCTTAAGATAGAGTTATTGTCTTAGTATAAAGTAGGCTAAGATAGGTGCTTTAGTAAAAGCATCTTTAAGGTCTTAGAACGCCTTCTCATATTTAGGCGTCTAGATAAAATATAGATATGTTTTTCTTCCTTTTACAGACAGGCCCTTCGTTCGCATTATTGCTATAAGTAGTGCTATAACACCCGAGAAGTTGTATATAAATTTTTAATAAAAGTTAGCAGAATTAAGGAAAGCTTATACATCCTTAATACAGTTAGGGGTTTGCTATTTGGTAATTATACATACCTTCTTGGGGTCCATACGGACACCCTTAATAGTAATAATTAGTCTAAGATATTTTACTTCTATAACTAAGAATTTGTACTTCTTTAAATTAATATAAAGTCCTGCGTCCCTAAGGCGCTGTAGGACCTTTTAAACGTGCTTGGTATACTTAGAGGGATCATCACTATAAATAAGTATATCGTCCAGGTACGCAGAGTAGAAGTCATTAAGGTAGTCCTATAAGGCGTTATTAATATAGCTTTAAAAGCTGCCTGGGCCGTTATATACGCTAAAGGGTATAATAGTATATTTAAATTGGCCAAAGTATAATGCGAATGCGGTTTTCTATTTATTACCTTCCTATATTTAGAGGCGGTTAAAGGCGGCAATAATATTAAGCTTAGTATAGATTTTGGCTTAACTAAGCCGCTTAAGAGTCTCACGTATAAGTAGTATAGGGTATTGGTTCTTAATTGTAATAGCATTAAGTCCTCTATAGTTAACGTAGAATTAAATACCTCCTCCTAGCTTCTTAGTAAGGAGGATAGGGGCGGCTGCTAGGGACATACTAGGATAAATAAATCCTTTATTAAGGTGTTTGTTGATATACTTTTTAACAACTAGGAGTTTGTCTTTTAACATTAGGTAGGGTCTCTTATAGAATAGCATTTTTCCTTATTTAATATTAATGGCGTGGTTATTAGGTTAATATAGGGGGAATATATCTGCGCTCTTTTGTAAGTACATATTAATAAAGTCATAGTACCTCTTAGGGAGGAGCTTGCGGAGTTCCTTATTAGTAAGTCCTTTTTTAAGCTTTATAAACTTCTTAAAGTCTAAAGGTAAAAGTCCGTAGAGTTCTATAGGGGCATTATTTTCTAGGAGG
>Ga0307507_10006952_pt1 | contig 16836 bp, 11 predicted proteins | sample 7_EM_MG_FD_207223 | JGI IMG/M metagenome (GOLD analysis project Ga0307507, IMG submission 207223) | Populus trichocarpa ectomycorrhiza microbial communities from riparian zone in the Pacific Northwest, United States - 7_EM | ecosystem: Host-associated > Plants > Roots > Unclassified | place...
ATTCAAGCTATTTATTATATTAATTTTATGCAGAATTATTTTGATTTTTCAATTATGGTTTTTATTAGAATTATTTAACGGAAATCGTTAAATTCTCTACAGAATAATTTTTCTTTAAATACAATTCGGAAGGAAATCTGGATAGAATGCCTTGAAAATGGATGGAAGTCCATAATTTTGGAAAGTTTGCAAGTAAAATTGATATTAAAAATTATTTAATAGCAAGAGGGTATTTTTGAAGTTTCCCTGATTTTATTATATGGGTTCACAGATGGTAGGTACTGCCGTTGAATTTACTATGCTTCACAGACAATTGGAAAAAATCAACGGTTTTAAAATTGCCATAGAAGCATGTGCAATCCGCGAAGACGGAAGAAGTCATTTTATATATATATATATAAAGAGGGGTGGAGGGGGTTTTATATTAAATTGAATTAAAAATTGACTTAATTAATTTAATCGGTCAATCCATCAATCGGTGAGTTAGTTAAAATTTAAATGAGACTTGGATTTAATTTTTTGAATAAATTCTAAAACTAGAACTAAAACATTTTGATTTTTTTAAAATATTAAAAAAAATCATTTTAAATAGATTCAAGTTAATTTGTTACACTATTAACCCAGGTCTCAAATTCTACCGAAATTATTTTATCTATTTTATCTACAATACTTTTAGGATATTTAAAAATATAGTTGTGTTGTTTTTCAAAGTATTTTTTGTTTGGAAATATATTAAAATAATATTTTTTAAAATTATTTTTGACATCAATATATTAAAACGATCTAAAAATACTAAAAAATAATTAAATTAAAATAAAAAATAATTAAAAATTTTAAAAATACTTTAAAAATATAAAAATAAACAAAAGTTTAGTGGCATTAAATCAAAAGTCGTTGGCATGATCGGTGTAGTTAAACATCAACTAAAGCCTTGTAATGTGGCACTAAAATCGTCGTTGATAAAGTATTGAAAGCACTAAAGTATTCAGCACCTTTTGATCCGTTCCAAGTCTAAATGTCGATCGTGGTGCCAATACCATTAAGCAAAGAACTCACATTAATGGTGCCAATACCATTAAGATACAATTTATAAGCACACCAACATGATGATGAGATGGCAGAGGTGAAATAGCAAAAGACTAGACGGCAGACAAATATACATATAGCGAAAATAGGTCAGATTTTTTTTAACCATCTAGGTGGTACAGTGGTAAAAACTTGGAATCAAGAGGTTTGCTCTTTCTGTGGTCTCAGGTTCAAGCCCTGTGGTTGCTCATATAATGGCCACTAGAGACTTACATGGTCGTTAACTTCAGGGCCTGTAGGATTAGTCGAGGTGCACGCAAACTGGCCCGGACACCCACATTAAACTAAAAAAAAAAAAGTCAGATTTTTATATTATATATTGTGAATCCAGTCATTTTACAAAGGATGGTTTTCAAGACAATTATGCTGCATTTTGATGCCACCATATGGCCTAACCAAGTACACAACATCCATTGAAGTAAAATATATTTTAAAGTCCTAATTATTTAGGACAATAATTGTATAAAAAGCTAAACGAGATCACTAATAAAAAAAAAAATTTGTGTAAAGACAATGAAATGTAATTCAGGAATTAGACTTAATAATTAATTTTAATTTGGCTTTTATAGGGTTATTGTTGTATCTAAAAAAACATCTCGACATTAGATTAATACTTGATTTTGTAAAAAAGAATTCAGTTTTATTGCTTGAGAAAAATTGAACACGAGAAGACTAAAATTGACAGTGAGGCAAAAATACAGGCTTTTTTATAATGTTTATGGGGCATCTTTTTTAAAAAATTAGCCTCCAAAATTTTTTCGTTTTCATCTCTAGTCCTTTTGGTTTGAAACTTTTATGTTTTAGTCTAAAATTATATTTTGTTAACATTTTAGTTCTTGAGATTAAGAGAAGAGAGAGAGAGAGTGTTCTTAAAAAAATAATGGGGGAGAGAGAAAGTAGTTGGTTTCCTAGATCACTTGATAAAAAAAAAAACCAAATTTAGTATCAACATGTTTCTCTTGACAAAAAGAGTGTCATTGGAGAGTTTTGAGTTTTATAAGGGTTTAGAAAGATTTTTTTTAAGTCTGATTTTGTATTTTAGAATCTATTTAGGGGTGTTTTGAGTTGAAAAGTTAGTCCATTGAGATTCCAAGGTGTTTATCGAGTGTTTTTATATGAGAAATATATTTAAAAAGGGTCTTTTTTCCAAAACACCTCACTCTGATTTTTCGGCCACCTCTTCGGTGACTAAAATATGAGTAAGCATATGACACATCTTCTACTTTATTTAAAAAAACTAAAAAAACCAAACAAAGAAGGCCAAGTGCATGGGCCTAGCATTGTAGACTCACGTGAGCCAAGTCTTCCGTCTATTTAGTAGGTGCAATGAGTTCATCTATTTGACCTAGATGCCCAGCCCCTTTCTATGTTTATTTAAAAAAAAAATTGTATTTTGATTGAAATACACTATAAAAAAACAAGATTAACATGATATTTAAATTACTATTCAATCTTGCTAGGCACTCGGGCCTGGCAAACCAGACCAAAAAATGCCTGACAACTTTTTCTTTTTTCTTTTTTTCTTTCAAACTTTTATTCAATCCTTTCTTCTTTTTATGTATTTTTTAGTTTGCAATAATTTTTTTAATTTTAAACTTTGATTAAAACCCTCCCTTTTATTTTTTAAATTGTTAATCGTTCAATTAAATAAATAAAAAAAGATTTCAAAAGACAAGGTTAATAAATCAGATAACGGCTATGACCTGGATCACAGGTTTAGTGAGTTAACCTTGTTTGACCCGAGTTTATCCAAAATATCATCATCATGATATCTTTTTAATAAATCAAATGTTGGATCAACATCATTTTAATTTTTTTTTAAAGCAAATTGAGTTTTAACCTGGTTGATTGATGCTATAACCTAGATCATAGGTTTAGTGAGTTAACCTTGTTTGACCCGAGTTTATCCAAAATAACATCGTCCTGATATCTTTTTAATAAAGAAAATGTTGGATCAACATCATTTTAATTTTTTTTTAAAGCAAATTGAGTTTTGACCTAGTTAATTGAGGCTATGACCTGAATCACAAGTTTATTGAGTTAACTTTATTTGACCCATGTCTATTCAAAATATCATCATCTTGATATCTTTTTAATAAAGAAAATGTTGGATCAACATCATTTTAATTTTTTTGAGAGCAAACTAAGTTTTGACCTGGTCGATCGTGTAAGTTGGGCCACACCGTAAGACCTAATTCCACTTAGGCATTGTCATGTTAATATCTATAAAATAAAATAAAATGATGGTGTCTAAAATTTATTTTAGTTAAAATTGGTTTTGACCAAGTTGACCGGATCATAGTTGGACCCATTAAATCAATCGGGTCATATTAGTGTAACTCTCACACGATTTAATTTGAAATCCATGTTAAGCAAGGAACTAGGTTGTTGGGCTTTTAGGTTGATCCACACAATTTAATGAGATATTTTTTTTATTGGACCAATACCTTTTTTATCCTTATTTTAAAGCATCTAATATTTTTTTTTTATGTTAGTGGTAATTGCTTTTGATTTTTATTAAATGAATGAAATAGAACAACAATTTTTCTTTATTTGTGTGAAGGTAATAAATATTAATAAGATAAGGAGGTGTTACACTAGCAAATTATTTTATTTCAATTAAATTTAAATTATTGCACTAGCAAATTATATATATATATCCTTGTAAAAAAATAAAAAAACTTTGATGGCTCTTAGCATAACATAATCAAGTGTTATGATCTAAATCTATCTCTCAAATTTATAACTTAACATATGGTTAAAACAAATAGCATTATAATAATATTGACATTTATTGGCACATAGAAACCTTGTTTATTTTTAGTAAGCTTATGCTTTATATTTGAATTCATAACTAGAATTTTTCTTCTAGTTAGAAAAACATGTTAACAATGGTTACATGATTTTTGCATTAAAAAAAATAAGAACAAGAGGGGAAAAAAGGTAGGGAAACAATTAAAATAATGGTTTGTAAAAACTTCATTTAGTAGCCTCCTCTAGTACGGAAAATTATAGGAAAAAAAACTTTTCTAAACTACAAGAAAGTGGTTAAACGCTAAAGGAATATTTCATTGGCATTTATGTTTGTTGCTGGTTGGCAATTTAATTATCGATGGCTTTGCCCATTAATTCATGTTGTAGGTTAGCTTATCATTCGGGATTTGATGTTTGCTGATAATATCATCAGCAAACTAAAATGTTGATGAAATATTCATGCCAAAAAACAATTATTAACCGGTGTTTGTCGGCAAGTCTATCGGTATAATAATTACCAACAGATGTTTTCATCGCTAATTTGTTAACTAGGTTGCAAATATCGCCGGCGACATCACCAATAAAATACCCTACATAGATTGTCATTACTTAATTTATTGGCGAGTCCAAAATTGAATAATAAAATTTTATAATATTAAATTAAAAGTTAATTTCAGTATTTCATAAAAATATCTTTATTACATTTCAAAAACTCCTAACAAGATGGAGCTGTAGGTGGAAGGGGAGGAAAAACTCCTAAACCAGGAGGTCCAGGATGGGAAGGATAATATGTCGCCATATATGCATGTATTTGCTCTTAATTCTTCCTATTTTGTTCTTCCATATCGGCCTTCAGAACATATAATCATTCCATAACTTGTTCTTGGACCATCTCTTCAATGATCAATTATGGTTGGCTTGGGTTGGATTGTGGTTTGCCTATAGTCGAAACACTACAACTTGCACTTATATCTGGAGTCGTAGTCATAGACATACCATAAACCCGATGCTTATTAGGTCCATTAGCTTCTCTAACCTCCAACTACAACTAAGAATCACAAGGAGGATGAGTTTAAGTGTCTTTTTCATATTTCATAACCATGTCGACGTTATATGTTTCTAACAAAAAAAAGTCAAAATCCAAAATTTATATCTAACTAAAAACATTAGCAAGCCTATTATAACTATCTAAAAAAACTTACAATGAACGTTTCGACAATGCTATTGACAAACTATTGAACCTTTTTTTTTCTGTCTATCCTGCTTTTTTATACGTGTTTTCACTAATAACTTTATCGAAGTTGGTTTGTGCCCAAACTATGAAGCCTGCAAAATAAATCATTTTAAAGAAGTCTCACAAATAAACACTAAATTAACATTTGAAAAAATAATAATTATAGACATAAAATGAGGTCTTACTAAGCGCTTTGCATGGTTCACAAAAAGGAAGCAATCTTTTGGTGTATTTGCTCATGAAACCATGAATTTATTTTTTTGTCTGTTCCGCAACTTGGATCCTAGCTGCCTCATAAATTCTTGAATTTTTTCCTAGTTATTCTCTATGACATGGCTTTATCTAAAATGTTTTCATAACATGATGTCATTAAACTTGGCTTTACCTTCTGCATATTTATGGGTGTAATACTATAAATCACGTAATCTTATTCAGGAAGTTATCAAACAACTATAAGGTAATGAAAAAACAATTGTGCACAATAATATAACAATTTTAGCTTAAAACTTACCATTTACGTTGTGATTTTCCCATACTTTCCTAACCACCCTCTCTTTGCCTCGTCCTACCAAAAGTTTTTCTTATTGTCAATTTTATAAACTAATTAGTTTTCTAAATTTTGAAAACTATATATTAACTTAAAGTAGGGCATATTTATCTAACCTTAAACTTTCCTCACCAAGCCTTAGCCATACTCATCCATTCAGGATGATCTTGAAGCTAACTCTATTGAACAGTTCTTCGAATGATGATTTCATCATTAATGTTATCGTACAAACAACTTTCATATTTGTAAACTTGAAGATCATTTCATTGAAGTCATTTTCATTTTCATTAATGAAAAACTTACAATAATTTAATACAAAGAAATAACATCAATAGTGAGAAATAAATTACTTATATGATGTGGTCGGCCTTCTGCTCTACAATAATATTGTCGGAATAATCATATCTGAAAGACAAGATTTAAGCTTTGTGACCCTTATTGAACGAGCCTTGGTTGATAAATGTCTTTTCATGTTCGATACCTAAATACATAGCTGGCTCATCGGCACTACTGCTTGATGAAGTAGTAGCGTTTTTGTTTGATTTTAAAGGTTTTCTTAGCATCTCCAAAATATAAAAAACCAATTCATGTTAGATTTCACTTGACCTTAAAACCATGAATTTGAATCGCAACACATTCATTGATAAGTTGAACATGACATCAAAATAACATGGATTCCATTCATGAAATAGATTAAGAAAACCTAAAGACTAACATTTTTAAAAATCAAGTGGTATCTCATACCCACCAAAAACTATTCGTAAGGTTTTCCTATAATCTAAATTAAAAAAGAAGTTTAATTATTATCCTTTAGATTATAGAAAAACCTCATGCTTGTATTAATTGTTTCTAAAAGAAATATATATTAATATATAAATTAATAAAAAAATATATATTTCTTTTAGAAACATAATAATTCTATTAATATCAAATTATGTTTGAGTTCCTAGCTACTTCCTTATATCCATGCACATATTTGAATGCTCCACCACACTTTTGTTGATATTTAATGTTCCATTTGGGATCTCGAGTAAATATGTTTAATGAGATAATATAATCAAAAGACTTTAGATTAAACTATATTTTTTTATTTATCATCTTTAAAAAATTATTCCTTGATAAAGTGTGTGAAGTAAATGAGTGTTTAGCAGTGAGTTTCAAGTTGTTTTTCGTTAAAATTTGATTTTGTTTTTGCTTTAAATTATTTTTTAGTATTTTTGGATCGTTATGATGTTCTGATATCAAAAATAAAATTTTAAAAGTAAAAAAATATTATTTATATGTTTTTCTAAGTAAAAAATACTTTGAAAAACAACTATTAACATACTCCGAAACACCGAGCATGACACACTCAAAATTGGGTATCTCTATAAAAGCATGTACACGTGTCTCCACCAAGCATGTTTTTAACGTTAACCCAAGGTACCATACAGATTTCACCAAAAATTCAATTGGAAAGCATACATTACATATGATAAAATTAATCACCAAGGACAAAAAAACAGGAACTATACGCCAAGACAAGTCCTTTTCCATGTCCTCCTCCCCCTCCTCCCCCGTCAATTCATAAACAATATTCCAAAGACAAAAGCACCCCTACTAAACGAAATAATTACTCCTCATGACATGGCATTCCTTGACACCCGTGCCTGGTCCCCACCTACCGAGTATAAAAATGCCCGGACACGCGCAGCAGGTCGCAATTTCCAAGTAAACAGAAACCCAAATCCGTAATTTAAAAAACATCCTTATTTTTTTGTCCTCTCTCTTATGGGAGAGGAGAGGAAGGGGGTATTAAAGGAGACTCGTGGAGGCTTCAAGGGAGCGATGCGTGGACGGAAAACTGGACAGGTGACGAAGACATATAGACATTGATGCCTACAACACACACACAGATCCTTTCTTCTTCTTCACATGACCGATCGTAACGCTTTCTTTCTTGTTTTGCGGTCTTGATTCTCTTTTACATACTTACAGGTCTGAAAACCTGCATTGCCCTTTCCATTTTCTTTTCTCCCTTTTCTTAGATTTCTTTTGTAGAAAGAAAGAAGGAAAAGAAGGTTTGAGTTGGGTTGCTCAAAGTTTTTCTGTGTTTTTTGTTGGTTGCAGAGAAGAGAGAGGGGGAGGAGACATGACGACGATGGAGGTTGGAAAAGTGCTGTACATAGTGGTGGTGGATGAGGAGGAAAAAAGAGATAAAGGGAAAGGGAAAGGGAAAGGGAAAGACTCTTTTAGATATACGCGTCCGGTTTTGCAGAGTACTCTGCAACTCATGGGATGTAAAGCACGTCATGCTTTTAAGGTAACACAAATACCCTTTTCTTTTCTCGTCAAATTTATCTTGGAAATTCGCAATGTTATTTGATTTTCTTTTCGAAAGATTTGCGATTCATAGCTATGATTATTAATAATTATGATGATTACTTGTAGATTACAATCGATCGTGGGGAAAGAGGGAGGGTGATAGATCTGCATTTCTTTTCTATCTTTCTTTGTATTTTGTTTTTTTCCAAATCTGCAAGTTTTTTATTACTTTTTATTTTTGTTTGAAATGGAAATGGAAGTCATTTTCATTCATTATATCTATTTTGACTTTCCTTGAAATTGATTTTTTATGTTAACATAACTTGTGTTAGAGTTTGGCATGGTAATTTATGTTTCTCGTGTCATGTTTTTCACCCTTGGTGAAAACACAATCTGGTAATTACCTTTATGGTTTTCTTCGGTATCTTCTTATTTATTGCCTGTTTGAGTTCTGATTTTTTTTTTCTTGAGAAACAATTAATCATGCATATAGCATCTTGACCTTTTCTGCTCATTGCATTTATAAATTCTGATATATTTTTGGAGTTCTGGTATGGTTCTCCGTTGACTGATCTATTTTATATTTGCCTATTTATTTTGTACCTCAAGTGGTTGTGCGCATAATTATTTGACTAATTATTGCTTTTGACTAGTGACTTGATTCTTGTTTTTTCTTAAAGAAGTGGACACCTTGCTGAGTACGTTACTCGTCTTTTCAGATTAGCCAAAGGGTTTTTGAGCTCATGAGAAGCGTTTCACATTCGAAAGAAATTGAGATAACAGGAGTGGATGCTTCAAATGGAAATAACGAAAAGGAAGATGGTTTGTCCAGTGGAGTTTTCTTGGGTAAAACAGAGGTTGGTAATAGTTTGGTTTCCGAGGAAGACAGATACAAGAGCATACCATTTGAATTGTACAAAAGGCGAACCACTGTAGTCGTTAGAAGAGAGGCTTTCTTGAATTTTGTTTGTGATGCTCTGACCGAGTACAAGTATGTGGGGCCTAACCAGAGGGAAGACTTGGTTTTGGCTTGCAGGTAATTGTGTAATCTTTTTATTCCTTTTCATATACGTTGCTTGTATCCATGATAGGTAGATCAGTGTTTACTTACCTGCATCTATTCCTTCACAAGGTCTTTACGTTGCTAATTGTCATTCTTTGCAATTCTTGGAAGCTTTGAATATTCTTTTATGGAGGTCTACTTGACATTTGCTGCCACATGTTGCTTGAGGTTTTTTGTATGAAGGAATAATACTACACGTTGAAATTTGGTCCTCTGAATGAAATTAAATAAAATCTGTTCATTTCATTGTCGAAATGTTCTGGGCACTCGCTTAAAAAAAATGTTTTAAATGTAGATGATGACTATTGTTTGAGTTCCACTCTCCCTTCTGTAATCTGTGCCGGTGGACTATTTCTTGAACCTGTTCTGTTGTGCAAGCTTTATCACAAGTCGTTATTATTAGATAGCCCTATTTTTCAGGTTTGTATTGAAAAGGCAGTGTTGTCCAAGCATGCATGTGGAAACCTGTCTCATTCTGATTTTGAGATTTTTTTCTGGCTTATTTTATTGTTTGATATGAACTTGGTTTAGTGCGGTTTGCTTTATGTTATTGTCCAGGAGGTCTTTCCCACAGAATTCATTTGCTTCTCTTTTTTATGCATTGCATCTTGTCTGAATTCTATATTCAATGATGTGCCATCTTTTTATTGCAGAATCCGTGAACGGAAGGAATCCGTAACAGTGCTGTTGTGTGGTACTAGTGGCTGTGGAAAATCTACTTTGTCTGCATTGCTGGTATTCATTTTACCATATAGCCATGTTTGAGTTTGAATCTGTAACTTGAAATGATAATGGTTTTTGTCTTCTGTCATTGTTTCTTGCTATAGTGGGTTTTCTTTCAAAAAAAAAAATGTGTGGGTGTGTGCGCGTGTTTAATGAAAGAGTTGGATTTCTCTGTGTATGTTCAGAATTCTGAGTGTTTTCCATGGTTGATACAGGGTAGCAGGTTAGGAGTTACAACAGTGATATCTACGGATTCTATTAGACACATGATGAGGAGTTTTGTAGATGAGAAGCAAAATCCTCTACTTTGGGCCTCGACATACCATGCTGGGGAGTTTTTAGATCCTGTGGCTGTTGCAGAAGCAAAGGCTAAAAGAAAGGCAAAGAAATTGGCAGGCACTGGAACTTTGCATTCAAAGGATGAAGTATCTGATGGCTTTACAACTGGGAAATCTGGTAGCGGAGCACCAAAGGTGAGTTCTGGTGCTACTGAGGTTATTAGTCCAAAACAAATGGCAGTTGAAGGTTTCAAGGCACAAAGTGAGATGGTGATTGACAGTCTTGATCGTCTCATTACTGCATGGGAAGAGAGGAAAGAATCAGTAGTGGTCGAGGGTGTTCATTTGAGCCTTAATTTTGTGGTAATAAATTCCTTCTTATCAGATGTTCTGCCAACTTTGTTTCTTCTTTTGTATATTGCCATAAATATTTTTTCTTAATTTTAATTCTCATATGCAGATGGGGCTTATGAAGAAACACCCTTCAATTATACCATTCATGATATACATTACAAATGAGGACAAACACTTGGAGCGATTTGCAGTTCGTGCAAAGTACATGACATTGGACCCAGCTAAAAACAAATATGTAAAATACATTCGGAACATCAGAACAATCCAAGATTATCTTTGCAAACGCGCTGACAAACATCTTGTCCCCAAAATCAACAACACAAATGTCGATAAGAGTGTGGCAGCTATTCATGCAACAGTCTTCAGCTGCCTTCGAAGGTGGGATGCAGGAGAACAGCTTTATGATCCTACCACAAACACTGTTGCTCTTGTTGATGAGGAGTACAGGAACCAGTGTGCTGCAAATTCATTGAGCTCCAAGGGGATGTTTCAGCTTATTCAGAGAAAAGGTTCTTCAAGGCATTTGATGGCTCTTCTTAATACTGATGGGTCTGTTGCAAAGGCTTGGCCTGTTGATTCAGTAGATGGTAATGGGAAGCTTGGAACAGGCCATGGGACTGACAGTGGAATAGGGACTCCAATGTATGGACCATTGCAGATAGGCAAGGCTGAACCAGTTAATCTTCAGTTTGGTAACTTTGGAATCAGTGCTTGGCCTAGTGATGGTGGCACAAGTCATGCTGGAAGTGTTGACGAGTCCAGGGCTGATGGGACTGATACAGGGAGCAGATATTACTCCTCTTGTTGCAGCTCGCCAAGGAAGCCTGATGGGGCTGCCAAGGAGGTATTTGAATGCTTGTTATTAGTCTCCTCTAGTTTGACTATCTTTGTTGAGAAGTAGATGGATAATTTGAAATTGAAGGGATACGAAACTTAGTGACAGTCTAGCCATCATTGATATCAGTATACAGCTGTTCAGGTTATTAGCATTAAAGATGAAAGATCTGCTATTGATTTTCTATAGACTGCTTTTTCCTGATTGGGAATTTATACTTTTTAATTGTTCAGCTGAAGGAGGAGCATTCAGTGAATGGCAGTGATGAAGAAGTTGACGATCCACCTGAGGTGGACAGTGATGAGGATCTTAGTGATGATGATGACAAGCATGACCATGAAGAGGTATGCGTTAGTATGTTTTATTATAATAGCTACATTTTAACATTATTCATAAAAAAAAATACTATATATCAAAATTTCCAGGATAAAAAATACTCGCATTCATGAACTTATACTCTGCGCAGTAATTGGAATGGTATATTATTAAGTTGGTATGAATCCTGTTCGCTAATTGTACATTATGATGTAAACTGTGAAACGATCTAGTCACTTGCACTATTCCTCAGGAAAGTACAATTAGGAAACCCCTAAAATATGCCTTGACCAAAACCAAGACAGACATTTGTCTTTTTGATCATTTTAATTTTTGTTAGTCCTCATATGCATGTTTTTTTCCCCTGCTGCTCAGATTGGCTCAGTTGATGAGGAATACACAAAATCAGATGAAGAATATGATGATCTGGCAATGCAGGATGTGCAGGAGAATGGTTATTGGTCAGACGATGATGAAGAGCCTAAAGATAGGCTGCCCCCTATTTCTGGGGGTAATGTAAGCCCCAACAAAATAGACAAGTACAGGCAGAATTTAGAGCGCTTCCTTGGAACTAGAAGTGAGCAGTTGGCTGAACCACTATGCTCCTACTCTTCTCTGCTTGTGGAGCAAGGTGAGAGGAGAATGTTGAGTTCAGGCAGTCTCAAAATAAGAAAACGTTCACTCAGCATTCCTGCCATCAGAAAGCATGGGTCAGTAATTAGTGATCCCATTCTCTCCGGAGCACCCCAGAGGTAAAGAAATGATTTTGCCCAACCCTTCCCTTCTCTGTAATGTTTGTTTTTTCCTTGTTCATTTTGTGTCTCTTGGTGAGAGTAACGTAGGCATTTCACCAGTCTCGTGTGCGGTAATGCATAGTAGAGTTGCATGACTGGGAACATGTTATGTGCCTTTTTTTCTATTCCAGCAAAAGCAATCAAGCAAATGAATATAACTGCAGTTATTTGAAGGATGGATGGATGGATGTTTTCAATGATAGTTGTGTTTATATCTGCTAATCTGCTAGACATAACAGGGCAGGGCTCCAAAGTAGATTAGGTGTAATGGTGCAAATGAGACAAGAAGCTTAGTGGCATGTTACAGGTTTTGATCATCTCAACGCTCTATAATCTGCGACTTTCTTAGTGCTGTTGAGTTTAGTATGTTAGGAATTCAGTTTTTCAAGATAAAAGTGAATTTCTAGCTTAGTTTAATGAGTTCCATCTTTTTTATTTTATAATCTCAAGAAAGAAAAGACACCCAAAGTCCCATGAAAAAAGAAAAAAACAAAACAAAGTATTGATAATTTTTTGAGGAATTAGGGAATTGTCATATCTGTCTTGATCAGCAAACGATAATATATCAATCAAAAGTCTGGGGCCTCGCACAGTAATAGCTGGCTGCATGCATTGCATCTCCCATGCTTGTCCAAGTAAAAACATTTCTGCATCAAATTCTATTCCATGCACGTCTCTTGCAACAACTCCAAATACTCTACTCAACTAGTAAAAATTATTTTGACGAATCGCTCCTGATGGATATGATGTCTTCTTGGAGACTGATTCTGGACAAGGCTGTCGGATTATTTAATATGGTTTGATTCTAATTTAAAAATGGAGCAAATTAATTCTAAATATACACAAATTATTTATAAATAACTTCAGATGTTTTTTTTTAGTAATACACAGGCAGAGTACGTTCTCCCCCTTCGTTTGTGTTCACAGCCATGCCAGCACAGTACACAGCAACCGGGTCTTGCGTCTGCATGGAACCAGACCTTAGAACATCGCCATCGTTGAAGAAGAAAGAGAGCATGGCCATCATCAAGAGAGCTTTCCTATTGCCATGCCACCCTTTGGTTTTAATAAAATCTAATGCCCTTTCATCAAAATCTTTATACCTGTTGTGCATCCTCGATTGACTGCAGGCATTTGAACAATTTATATTACGGTTTTATTTGAAAATGTAAAATATTTCTGAATACCCAAACAATTTCAACCTTACAGGGAAAGAAAAATTGTAATTACAAAGAAATCAATATTACAAATTATGATTTCGAAAAGAACAACACTCTAAATTTAATTAATGAACGATACACTCTCTAAATTTAAAAAGTATCATGCTGCAGCCATTTCATCATTAATTTATGATCGTTTTGAGTGCATTTAAAGAAATAAATAAGCTTTCTCTAAGAAAAGTATGGAATAATAAAAAAGGAGAGCAATTTAACGTCACCAAAAAGACTTTGTATTGGCATCGAAGATCATACCAAGCTATATATTTTTGTTCCTCCTTCTGTTCAAATTGTTTTCAAATAATTTGTAGGCAACTGATTTTTGAAAAGCCATTCTCACTTGTTCTAATTCAAAATCAATGAAATCCATATATTGTAAGTGTTTAACAATTACAGATCACCAATGCAAGATTTGTAATGATTGACACTTCTTATTCATAATATTTCTAATAAAAATTATAATCATAATAGTAAGAAAAAAATATAATTTCTTGGCCAATTTTATTTTGACAATATATTTTATAATAATAATCTCTTTATTACAGATGTCTATGTCTCTGTTATTACACATGATAATACCAGAAAGAAAGTTTTTTAGTTTAATTAGGTGAAGACTCGACTGAGCTCTCCAGAAGGCTCGGTCACAACATTGAGTATAGGAGAAAATTGTTTAAAAACAGCAACATGTTAATATTGTACTTACTGAATAAAAGGTTTCAATTCATCACAGTTAAATAATATATAATTATATGCATGTCAAAATTCAAATTATGTCAAGTATCTTCCCTCACTGTTTTCTTGGATAAAAGTCGTCTATAATGAGAAAATATTGTCAAATTCCCACTCGAAGACAGTTCCTTACCATCATTATGTTTTGAAACACGGTTGATTCTTGTTCTCAAATGAGACTCGAAATAGTACGAGATAAATTTTGAAATCTCTTCAATAATATAAGCTTCGTATATTGAAGTCTCAACATGCACCTTGTTTTTATTTTTATTTTAAGGTTAAACAAGTATATGAATGGAATTAAACATAAATTGAATAAATGAATGTTTTAAATTAAAAAAAAAAGATAATAAAAATTTACTTAGGATGCGTATGTAATCCCTAGCTCTCGAATTAATACATCCATCTATATTGGACAAGAACTTCAACTTTTTTCTCAAACAGTAAATGTATGAGTAGATGCTCTATTAAGTCGAAGAAGGATGAAAGGAATGTTATCTCAAGTTTGCAGATTGTCTGGACTATATTCGTTTCAAGTTTCTTCATGTGTTAGGTATGCAACTTGTTAAAATATATATCTTTAAAAAAACTGATTAATTTCTGTGAGTGCATCTCATATTCTTTTTGGCAATATGACAGACATTGCTCTTCATTCCATACAATCTATCATCCTACAAATTCATTAATCTAGATATGTTCAAAGCATATCCATCAAGGAAACATAAACTCTTAAGTCATTGGTAAACAAGTAACTGTGCATTCTTGTTTAAGACAAAACTGATTTTGAGCTTTACGACATGTGGCCTATCATAAACCAGCTCCATATTCTTACAGTGACAAAACAAAGGTATATCCATTTCAGCCTTCATATTGTCCTTTGTCTATCATTTCATGTCCATCACTGTGTTAAAAATATTTTCAAACATGTTCTTTTCAATATGCATGACATTTGGATTATGACGGAAGAGATTAGTCTTTCAATAAAGAAGCTCTAAAAAAAAAATACTTTGTTTTACCTAATTGTGGGTCATACCAGAACCAGAAAACTTCTACTTATTAGATTGAAAACCAAAGATAATGCCTTCATATTACTAGACCACATTATGCACTAATGGTATCAGCGATACAATATCCTTTTCAACTCTATCTATAAAAAAGTCATTTCTATTCTTTATATACTTATGATTGGTTAACAAGAATCTCTAGTGGCGATCAAGAAAAGATGATCTACCACTATTTGTTAATGTGAATGTGTTGTTATTTTCCATATAGCATAGACAGGCTAATTCTCCATACGTGCTCCAATCATATACCATTTTATACATAGAAAAGTCATTGAAAGTCCACATCAAAGCTGTATTTATCTAAAATTTTTATTTCCCTGAGACATCAGACGTCAAAATCTTGAATGACCACATCTGATTCAACTCATCAATCAATGATTGAAGACAAACATCTATACTCTGACCCAAACTATTGTGACCAAGTATGACTGTAGATAAGAACACGAACTCCGACCTCATACACATTCTAATGGCTAGTTGTAAACTATGAGTATCACCAGCCAACTAGAGTAAGATGCAGTAAATGCACCAAATAGATTGAATTTAACTGTATATAACCTAATATGTGTGTTTCATGGTTCCATTAAAAACTGATGATGTATCTTATTAAACTACTTTTGAGCTTCACCATCTAAAAGGTGCACCATGACTCCATCTACCGCATCATGTGAATTATTCCATATCATGTGCTCAACAGTATTTGGAGACATGAATAATCTTTACATCCTATGAGTGATTAACAAGTGTCTTAATTTTTTTATTTGCGATAAGAATCATTTCCCTTCCAGTTTTGTATTTATACCAAGTATGCCTACAAGTTCTACACTCGGTAAAATCTATATTTTCATGGTACCAAAACATATAAAAGTTTGGACACATGTTAATTTTCTAGTATCCTAGGATAGGGGGTTTCATCATGGATATAACAATATAAAAGTTTTCTTTTAGCCTATTCCCTTTAGGTAAAATGCTTCTAGCCTATTCGATGTTTATGTCATAACCAACCCCACTCAGCCTATGATTTGACATGATGATGAACACTCGTGCAACAACTGATAATTTACTATGATTTGTGCACCAACCCCATAATGGTTCATCAAAATCTTTTAAAAGTTTAAAAAACATAATTGCATTTATGATACAAACCAAGTCAGGTCTGAATTTGGCCTTAAAATATCTGAAGCTACATGTGGAATTTTGTTGTGATTCATATTTTACTAGAAACTAGCCATCTCATGATTTCTAACCATATCCATTAATTCATCAAGACGAGAGAGAATGATGTGTTTGAAGTTAGGACTAAAAATCTACCAAGAATGTGCAAAAATTGAAGATCTACATGGAAGAATTTTGGCATGAAGACTTTGTTTTTATTATCCTATTTTATTTATTTATTTAGTGTTGAATAATTGTTTTTTATTTGGGTATGTTAATTGATTTCTAGTTTAGGCCTATTAGTTTGCAATCCAAATGGGGTTTATTAGGGTTAGTTAGAGTAGACTATATTATGTTTTTTTAGCTGAAAATTTCAACAGCATG
>Ga0307507_10006953_pt1 | contig 16832 bp, 21 predicted proteins | sample 7_EM_MG_FD_207223 | JGI IMG/M metagenome (GOLD analysis project Ga0307507, IMG submission 207223) | Populus trichocarpa ectomycorrhiza microbial communities from riparian zone in the Pacific Northwest, United States - 7_EM | ecosystem: Host-associated > Plants > Roots > Unclassified | place...
GCAACGCCGGGAACGCCGCGGTGCCGGCGACCGACGCGCTCTGCGGGACGCGGGATTCGTTGCGGGTCACCGAGTCCGCGCCCAGCGCCGGGGGCGCGACCAGGAACACCGCCAGCACCGGGACCAGGAGCAGCCACGCGGGACGCGCCGAGTGCGCATGCCCGGCATGGACGTCCTCGGGCTCCCCGCCGCGAGCACGCGCGGACAGCACGTCGCGCAGGATCGCCACCCCGCCCAAGGCCACCATCACCGCCCCGCCCGCGATGATCCACGGCTGCTGGGCGGGCTTGACGTAGCGCAGGTAGTCGCCGTTCAGCGCGATCTTGACCAGCGCCCCGCCGAGCAGGATCAGCAGGATGTTCTGGGTCTCCCGTTTCACGCGCCACCCCCCAGGAACAGGACTCCGGACACGACACCGCAGGCCATCGCCACGGCCAGCGTCGCCGGCGCGAAGCGCAGCGCGAACGACCGCCCGAACGTCCCCGCCTGCAGCGCGAACAGCTTGACGTCCACCGCGGGCCCGACCACCAGGAACACCAGTTTCGCCGGCAGCGGCATCGCGGTGAGCGACGCCGCCACGAACGCGTCCGCCTCACTGCACAGCGCCAGCACCACCGCGAGCGCGGCCATCACCAGCACGCCCAGCACGATCTGGTCGCCCAGCACCCCGAACACCTGCGCCGGGACCAGCACGTTCAGCGCCGAGGAGATCAGCGCGCCCAGCACCAGGAACCCGCCCGCCTCGACGAGGTCCGTCCTGGCCGTCTCGACGAACACCTTCCACCGATCGCCACCGGCGACATCGGGCAGCCGCCGCAGCGCGCGCTCGGTGATCCATTCGAGCTTGCCCCAGCGGGCCCACAGCCAGCCCATCACCATCGCCGTGGCCAGCGAGCCGGCGAACCGCGCCAGCACCATCTCCGGCCGGCCGGGGAACGCCACCGCCGTCGCCACCAGCACCACCGGGTTCACCGCGGGCGCGGCCAGCAGGAACGTCAGTGCCGCCGCGGGCGCCACCCCCTGCCCCATCAGCCGTCGTGCCACCGGCACCGAAGCGCATTCACACCCGGGCAGCGCGACCCCGGCGAGCCCCGCGACACCCACGGCCGCACCGGCCCGCTTGGGCAGCACCTTCTCCAGCACGCGCGCCGGGACGAACGCCGCGATCGCACCGCTGATCAGCACGCCGAGCACGAGGAACGGCAGCGCCTGCACGCAGACGGCGACGAAGACCGTCGAACCGGTCCGCAGCGCGGGCACGTCGAACACCTGCTGCAGCCAGCCCTGGGCGAGGATCGCGATCAGCAGGATCGCGCACAGCACCTCGACCGAGCTGATCTTGAACCGGCGCCTCGGCGGGCTTTCGGTAACGGCTTCCACGTCGCAGATGATGCCAGCCTGCCCCGGCAAGATCACACCCGCACAAGGTCGGGACCAGCGCCCGACCGGCGTTTTCGGCCGTTATCCGCCGTTCGCACCGGTTTCGCCCGGGGACATTCCGGGCAGTTCGGTCCGCAGCTGCGACGCGGTGGACACCACGAGCATCAGCAGCGTGCCGAGCGCGGCGACATCGAGCCCGGCGGCCGGGAAGGCGTACCGCAGGGTGACGTCGAGGCCGCCGCGCGAGTGGCCGACGCCAAGCGTGCCGAACAGACCGGCCCCCGCGCGTTCGGCAACCGCCACCGACAAGGCCGGCTCGTCCGGCAGGTCCCAGGCGACCACGCAGGTCAGCGAGAGCACGGTGAGGCCCTCGCCGAGCCGGGTCGCCTGGATGACGCACGGGACGTCGCCGTGGCGGAACGTCAGCGCGCCGTCGTCGTCCACATGCACTTCGAGATAGCGCTCGAGGGCGTCCTTCGCCTGTGTGAGCAGCTCCGCGGTCTCGGCCGCTTCAGCGGTACTCACGAAGACTCCGTCTGGTCGACAGCGCCGCCGAAGCGGCGGTCCCGCTTCGCGAACTCCAGGCAGGCCCGCCACAGGTGGGTGCGGTCGAAGTCGGGGAAAAGCGTGTCCTGATAGACCATCTCGGCGTACGCGGACTGCCAGAGCAGGAAGTTCGACGTCCGCTGCTCGCCCGAGGGCCGCAGGAACAGGTCCACGTCCGGCATTTCGGGCTGGTAGAGGTACTTGCCGATGGTCTTCTCGGTCACCTTGTCCGGGTTGAGCTTCCCGGCCGCGACGTCCTGCGCGATCCGCTGCATGGCGTCGGCCAGTTCGGCGCGGCCGCCGTAGTTGACGCACATGGTCATGTTCAGCGCCGTGTTGTGCTTGGTCTTCTCCTCGGCGACCTGCAGCTCCTTGATCACCGACGCCCACAGCTTCGGCCGCCGCCCGGCCCACCGGATGCGCACGCCGATCGAGCCGAGGTAGTCGACCTGGCGGCGGATGGTGTCGCGGTTGAAGCCCATCAGGAAGCGCACCTCCTCGGGGCTGCGCTTCCAGTTCTCGGTCGAGAACGCGTACACCGAGAGCCATTTGACGCCGAGCTCCACCGCGCCGCTGGCGACGTCGATCATCACGGCCTCACCGCGCTTGTGCCCCTCGATCCGCGGCAGCCCGCGCTGGTTGGCCCAGCGGCCGTTGCCGTCCATGACCAGCGCGACGTGCTTCGGGATCAGGTCCTTCGGGATCTCCGGGGGCCGCGCGCCGGAGGGGTGCGGCTCCGGGGCCTTCAGCTCGTAGCGTGACGCCTTGGTCTCGCGTCCCCTGCGCAGCACTTCGAGCCTCCTGGATGGGTGAAACTCCGATCGGCTCGACCTTACTGCCCGGGTATCACAGTCTCCCGGGCACGTCGCTCGACCAGGGGAAGGGAGCGGAGCTGCCGCTCCAGATGCCACTGCAGATGGGCCGCGACCAGCCCGCTCGCGTCCCGGCGGGTCAGCCCCGACGAGGCCTCGGCGGCGGGCCATTCGCCGTGCAGGAGGGCGATCATCAGGTCCAGCACCTCGGGGGCGGGGTGGACGCTGCCGGCGATGCGGCAGTCCGGGCACATCAACCCGCCCGCGGCGACGCTGAACGCGCTGTGCGGGCCGGGGAGTCCGCAGCGGGCACACTCGGTGAGCGCGGGCGCCCAGCCCGCGTACGCCATGGCCCGGAGGAAGAAGGCGTCGAGCACCAGGGAAGCGTCCCGCTCCCCCGCGGCCAGTGACCGCAGCGCGCCGACGACGAGCAGGTACAGCTTGAGCACCGGCTCGCCCTCTTCGGCGGACAGCCGGTCCGCGGTTTCGGCGATCGCGCTCGCGGCGGTGTAGCGCTGGTAGTCGGCGACCAGGGGCAGCGCGAACGCGTCCACGGTCTCGACCTGGGTGATCACGTCGAGGGTGCGCCCGGTGTAGAACTGGACGTCGACGTGGCCGAAGGGCTCCAGCCGCGCACCGAACCGCGAGGAGGTGCGGCGGACGCCCTTCGCGACGGCGCGGACCTTGCCGTGCCGCCGGGTGATCAGGGTGATGATCCGGTCGGCCTCACCCAGCTTGTGCGTCCGCAACACCACGCCGGTGTCGCGATAGAGGTTCACCACCCCGACATCGTCCCACCCGGGGACGACATCGGGGTGGTGCGACCCCGGAAATCAGCAGTAGTAACCGGTGCAGGTGCTGGCGGCGACCGCCACGAGGATGATCCAGAGGATCCCGAGCACACAGCCGAGGGCACCGATGATGCTGGCGATGAGGCAGAGCGTCTTGGTCGTCTTCGACGCCTGCTCCGCCATCATGTAGTTGCCCTGCATCTTGTACGTGTTGACCTCGTTGGACTTCATGATCGCGAAGATCGCGAGGATCCAGCAGAGGAAGATGCAGCCGATCGCCCAGCCCTTGTAGTCCTTGATCTGGCTCAGGTCGCCGCCGCCACCGGGGGCGCCGTAGCCGGGGGCACCGAAGCCACCCGTGGGCGGCTGACCGTACGGCGCGGGCTGGCCGTAGGGCGCGGGCATGCCGCCCGACGGCGGGCCGTAGCCGGGCTGCTGGAACCCACCGGACTGCGGCTGCTGCGGCTGTTGCGGCTGCTGACCGTAGGGTGGCTGCTGGCCGTAGGGATTGGTCATGACGGTGTACCCCAACTATTCGTGAACTTCCGGCGGGCAATCCCCACCGGTGGTGCGGAAAACGGTCTGTTACTGCTGTGGCGGATCCTGGCGGCCCAGCTGGTCCGGCTGGATCTTCTGCGTTTCTTCGGCCTGGCCCGGCGTTCCGGGACGCAGCATCTGCGTGCGCTCGGCTCCCTCGTCGAAGCCGGAGCCGGGGCCGGCCTCCGGACGCAGCATCTGGGTGCGCTCGGCTCCTTCGTCGAAGGCGCTCTGCGGCTGCGGCGGAGCCTGCGGGCCGGTGCCCTGCGGCGGCTGACCAGGCTGACCCGGCTGGCCGAAGCCACCCGGCTGCGGCGGCTGGCCGTACCCGCCGGAAGGCGGCTGGCCGTACCCGCCCGAGGCCGGCCGGCCGTAGGCACCCTGCGGCGGCTGCCCGAACCCACCCGGCTGCTGCTGCGGGAAACCACCCGAGGGCGGCTGGCCGTATCCGCCGGGCTGGCTCGGCGGCGGGTAGCCGCCACCGAACGGCTGCGCGCCCGGCTGGCCCATCCCGGGCTGGGCGAACGGCGCGGCCGCACCGTCCATGGTGATCACGACGGAACCGACGATCTTGTCCGCGAACGTCTGCGATTTGTCGTCCCAGATCGGCCACAGCCAGCCGATGTAGCAGGCGACGTTGTCGACGACGTGGGCGAGGTCGCGCACGAACGCCATGGCCGCGCCGAGCGGCTGGCCGGTGTCCTCGCGGACCATCTTGATCCCGGCCACGCGCTTGCCCATCGACTGGCCGGTGTTCCCGCCCTGAATCCAGCGGTTGTAAATCGCCCAGCCGATCGAGGCCAGCCACAGGATGACGCCCAGCAGCACGAAGATCGTGACGCGAGCCTCGTCGACGGCGAAGATGACGGCGAAGATGATGTTGACGATGTAGAGCGGGCCGATGTCGATGAGCCAGGCGAGCGCGCGCTGGCCCCAGTTCGCGTAGGTCCGCGGCGCACCGAAGGGATTCCCGCCGGGCTGGCCGAACGGCGCCGGCTGCCCGTACGGGGCCGGTTGCCCGTACGGCTGACCGGGCATCGGCTGCTGGCCGGGCCCGTGCTGTCCGAACGGCTGCTGGCCGCCGGGCTGCTGCCCGAACGGCTGCTGGCCGCCCGGCTGCTGCCCGAACGGCTGCTGGCCGTAGGGATCGGTCATTGGGTCTCCCCCTCAGTGGTCACTGTCTGCGCGCGGTCACCGGTCCGACCCCCAGGACTGGTGTCCGTCTTGGACGGACCGGTCCGCGGGAGCGTACTCGGTCCCATCACGGTCGCGCCTGCCAGGCGTCCGCTATCCGGGTGAGTCACCACCCCGGTGCGACGCCCCGGCCCGCTCATCGGTTCCCACTCCTCGGTTTTCACACATACAGGCTGGTGAACGGCGCGAACGGCAGGTTGCGGACGACGAACCAGCCGATGAACGCGATCGACATCACCAGCGGCGTCCACCGCCAGTGCAGCCAGCTGTTCACCCAGCGTCCGCGCAGCCGCCCGATCGCCCAGGCCACCGTGCTCCAGACACACAGCAGCACCACCACGAGCGACACCGCGTTGTAGTGCAGCGCCGCCGGGATGTCACCGTGCATCAGGCTGTAGGCCATCCGCATGCCGCCGCAGCCGGGACAGTCGATGCCCAGCAGCGCCTTGGTCGGGCAGATCGGCAGCGGCCCGCCCGGCGTGGTCGGGTCGCCGAGCCACACCGCGACGCAGCACACGCCGGCGCCGGCCGCGACCGCCAGCGGCGGGGCGAGCGCCCGCAGCTTCGCGCGCGCCCCCCTGGCCGGGAGTCCCGTGTAGACGGTCGTGGTCACGACGGGACCCAGCCGGCCGAGCTGCCCACGATGACGAGCATGACGACGATGAAGATGATGTACAGCAACAGGATGATCCCAATGGAGATCGCCGACCACATCGCCCATTTCTTGGCGTCGTCGGCGGCCTTGCGGGCCTGGTCGTGGAAGCCCTGGAACCACAACGAGTTCACCTGGCTCGACTTCACGATCGCGACGATGCCGAGCGGCAGGCAGCACAGCACCGTGGCGAGGATGGCCCACACCAGGTTGTTCTCCGGGGGCGGCCCGTAGGGCGGCTGCCCCGGATAGCCGTACTGCCCGCCGGGCGGGTAGGGCGGCGGGTACTGGTAGGTCACCGGGATCCTCCTGTTGCTGGGTTCGTCACTACGACGAGGTGGTGCCGCCCATGGTTCCGAGGGTTATCAAGCCGGCGACCAGCAGGATCACGAAGATCACGTAGACGACGACACCGAGAACGGCGGCGATGATCGCCCACTTCCTGGCGGCGTTGGCGGCCTCCTGCGCGGCAGCGGTCTGCCCCTGCGCCCACAGGCCGTTCACCTTGCCGGCCTGGAGGATGGCCGGGATCGCAAAGGGCCAGCAGCACAGGAGCGCGAGGATCGCCCACACGAGGTTGTTGCCGGGCGGTGGTCCCTGCGGAGCGCCGGGGTACGGGGCCGCGCTCTCCGTCATGGTCGGATGGTTCCTTCCCTCTTTGGTGGTGGCCACCGATCCGGGGTTGCCCGATCAACCCGGGGTGGCCGAGCTGAGACTGTAGGGCGGCCACCACCGCGCCGCCTGCGGAACTGTCGCGCCGCGACCGAATCGAGACAATTCGTCGGCAACGACGCAGGTCAGAAGCCGAGTCTGCGCAGCTGGCGCGGGTCGCGCTGCCAGTCCTTGGCGATCTTGATGTGCAGGTCCAAGTACACTTTGGAGCCGAGCAGCGCCTCGATGTGCTGGCGCGCAGTGGCGCCGACTTCGCGCAGCCGCTCGCCCTTGTGGCCGAGGATGATGCCTTTTTGGCTCGGCCGTTCCACATAAAGGAATGCGTGGATGTCGATGAGGTCGTCGCGGCCTTCGCGGGGCAGCATCTCCTCGACGACGACGGCGATCGAGTGCGGCAGCTCGTCGCGGACGCCTTCCAGCGCCGCCTCGCGGATCAGCTCGGCGACCAGGGTCTGCTCCGGCTCGTCGGTCAGCTCACCGCCGGGGTAGAGCTGCGGGCCCTCCGGGAGCTTGCCGACCAGCAGGTCGGCGAGCTCGCCGACCTGGAAACCGTCCACAGCGGACACCGGGATCAGCTCGGCGAAGTCCATCACCTGCTGCAGCGCCAGCAACTGCTCGACGACGTCCTGGGGTTTCACCAGGTCGGTCTTGGTGACGATGCCGATCACCGGGGTGCGCTCGGCGATCTTCTTCAGTTCGGCCGCGATGAACTTGTCGCCGGGCCCGATCTTTTCGTTGGCGGGCACGCAGAATCCCACGACGTCCACTTCGGACCAGGTGGCGTGCACGATGTCGTTGAGCCGCTCGCCGAGCAGGGTGCGCGGGCGGTGCAGCCCGGGCGTGTCGATGAGGATGAGCTGGGCGTCCTCACGGGACACGATGCCGCGAATGGCGTGCCGGGTGGTCTGCGGCTTGCTGGAGGTGATCGCGACCTTGGTGCCGACCAGCGCGTTGGTCAGGGTCGACTTGCCGGCGTTGGGGCGGCCGACGAAGCAGGCGAAGCCGGAACGGTGCTCGCTCATCGGCCGAGCACCTGGAGGACGTCCCCGGCCGGGTCGGCGAGGATGATCGGCGCGTTCTTCGCGAGGTCGCGGACCGCGTGCACGGATGCCTCCTTGAGCAGTCCTTCGCCGCTGACGACGGCGGCGGCCTCGATGCCCTCGGCACCGCTGGAGACCGCGGCGGCGATGGCGGCCTGCAGCGCGGTGAGCTTGAAGGAGGGCTGGTCGACGGTGCTCGCGGCGTACGTCCGGCCGTCGGTGTCGCGCACCGCCGCGCCCTCGGCGGCCTGGGTGCGAGCCCGCGAAGACCGGGCCAGCGTGACGAGCTTCTGGTCCTCGGCCTGCAGGTCAGGCATGTTCGACGCTCCTGTCGCGTTCATCTGGGTGGGGCAGGCGGGTCCGCCGGCGAGTGGTCTTGTCGGCCTCGGTGACCGCGTCCGCGTCGGCCGGGTGGATCACCACGGAGGTGATCCGCATCCGGCCTCGCCGGTCCTTCCCGCCCTCGGCGAACAGCCGCAGTCCCGCGACCTCCGCTTCGGCACCCGGTAGCGGGACCCTACCCAGTCGCTCCGCGAGCAGCCCGCCCACGGTCTCGACGTCGTGGTCCTCGAGGTCGAGACCGAACAGTTCGCCCAGGTCGTCGACCGAGAGCCGGGAGGACACGCGGACCGCGCCGCCCTCGAGTTCCTCGACCTCGGGCCGCTCGTCGGCGTCGGACTCGTCGGTGATCTCGCCGACGATCTCCTCGAGGATGTCCTCGATGGTGAGCAGCCCGGCGGTGCCGCCGTACTCGTCGACGGCGATGGCCATGTGGTTGTGCGAGCGCTGCATTTCCTTGAGCAGGTCGTCGAGGCGCTTCGAGTCGGGGACGAAGCTGGCCGGGTTCATCACGGTGTCGACGACGGTGCTCGGGCCGTCCGGATCCATGTAGGCCGACATCAGGTCCTTGACGTTGGCGACGCCGACGATGTCGTCGACGGATTCGTCGATCACCGGGAGCCGGGTGAAGCCGGTGCGCAGCCCGAGTGCCAGCGCCTGGCGGACGGTCTTGTCGCGTTCGATCCAGACGATTTCGGTGCGCGGCACCATGACCTCGCGGGCGACGGTGTCCCCTAGCTCGAACACCGAGTGGATCATCTCGCGCTCGGAGTCCTCGACGACGCCGCGTTCCTGGGCGAGGTCGACGAGCTCGCGCAGCTCGACCTCGGAGGTGAACGGGCCCTCGCGGAAGCCCTGGCCGGGAGTGATCGCGTTACCGATGATGATCAGCAGCCGCGACAACGGGCCGAGCAGCAGGCCGAGCACGCGGACGACCCCGGCGACGTAGCTGCCGATGCGGTAGGGGTGCTGGCGGCCCAGGGTGCGGGGGCCGACGCCGATGAGGACATAGCTGACCACGATCATCACGATCGCGGCGACGGCCAGGGCGAGGCCGACCGGCCGGATCCACTGTACGAACGCGACCGAGACCAGGACGGTCGCGGTGAGCTCGCAGCTGAGCCGGAGCAGGAGCAGCAGGTTGATGTGGCGCCGTCGTTCGGCGATGACGGCGGCGAGCTGACGCGCGCCGGGGCGGCCTATCCGGACCAGCCCTTCGGCGCGTGCCTGCGAGACCGTGCTGATCGCCGCGTCGGCCGCCGCGAACACGCCGGCGAGCAGCACCAGCGCGATCGCGATGATCAGCTGAGCCATCGGTGCCTAGGGGGCTTCCTCGGCGGGGGGCGCGGCGGAGGCGTCGAGCCCGGCGATGCCGAGTACGCGGTCGTCGGCGTCGCGGACGGCGTCCCGCTTGTCGAGCGCGGCCACGGCGGACTGGTACTCGCCGAGGATGCGCTTCTGCAGGGCGAACATCTCGCGTTCCTCGGCCGGTTCGGCGTGGTCGTAGCCGAGCAGGTGGAGCACGCCGTGGACGGTGAGCAGGTGCAGCTCGTCGATGAGGCCGTGGCCCGCGGTCTTGGCCTGGTCCTTGGCGAAGGCCGGGCAGAGCACGATGTCACCGAGCAGCGCGGGTGACGCGTCGGGCGCGTCCGGGCGGCGCGAGGAGTCGAGCTCGTCCATCGGGAAGGCCATCACGTCGGTGGGACCGGGCAGGTCCATCCACCGTTCGTGCAGGTCCTCCATGACCTCGAGGGTGACGAGCAGGATGGACAGCTCCGCGAGCGGGCTGACCTCCATCTTGTCCAGCGCGTAGCGGGCGGCCGAGACGATGGACGTCTCGTCGACGTTGACGCCACTTTCGTTGGCGATCTCAATACTCAACGCCGGTTGCCTTTCCAGCCGTTGCCGCCCTGGTCCTGGGCGTCCTGCACGGCCTGCCACTTCTCGTAGGCGTCGACGATGTCGCCGACGAGCTTGTGCCGGACGACGTCCTGGCTGGTCAGTTCGGCGAAGTGGAGGCCCTCGACGCCGGCGAGGATGTCGCGGACGACGCGGAGGCCGCTGCGCTGGCCGCTCGGGAGGTCGACCTGGGTGATGTCGCCGGTGACGACGATCTTGGAGCCGAAGCCGAGCCGGGTGAGGAACATCTTCATCTGCTCGGGCGTGGTGTTCTGAGCCTCGTCGAGAATGATGAAGGCCTCGTTGAGGGTGCGGCCGCGCATGTAGGCGAGCGGCGCGATCTCGATCGTGCCTGCCTGCATGAGCCGCGGGATCGACTCGGGCTCGACCATGTCGTGCAGCGCGTCGTAGAGCGGGCGCAGGTACGGGTCGATCTTCTCGTTGAGCGTGCCGGGCAGGTAGCCGAGCCGCTCGCCGGCCTCGACCGCGGGGCGGGTCAGCACGATGCGGGTGACCTGCTTGGCCTGCAGGGCCTGGACGGCCTTGGCCATGGCGAGGTAGGTCTTGCCGGTGCCGGCCGGGCCGATGCCGAAGACGACAGTGTGCTTGTCGATGGCGTCGACGTAGCGCTTCTGGTTGAGCGTCTTGGGCCGGATGGTCTTGCCGCGGCGGGAGACGATGTTGAGGCTGAGCACCTCGGCCGGCGAGGCGTCGCCGGTGGAGAGCATGCCGATGGTGCGGCGGACGGTGTCCGGTCCGACCTGCTGACCGCCGGTGGCGAGCTGGACGAGTTCGGTGAACACGCGCTCGGCGAAGGCGACGTCGGCGGGGGTGCCGGTGAGGGTGACCTCGTTGCCGCGGACGTGGACGTCGGCTGCCAGGAGTTCCTCGGCGACGCGCAGGTTCTCGTCGCGGGAGCCGAGCAGGCTGAGAGCGGCGGCGTCGGGAATGGGGAATCGGGACTGGGCCGCCTGGGTCTCGGTGGCGTCCTCGGCCTTCGGGACGTCTCGGGGGACGTCGGGTCGGGCGGCTCCACCCGGTGCGGTTCCGGCCACGTGGCCTCGGCCCTGCTTTCTGCGGTGAGGTTCTCTGGACCCCACCGATGCTACTGGCACCCCTGCCACCGACGCAGGCCGGTTTCGCCTACTCAGCCCTTGACACCACCGAAGTGCCCGAGCAGCTCGCCACCGAGCACATGGGCATGAACGTGAAAAACCGTCTGCCCGGCGTCCGCATCGGTGTTGAAGACGACCCGATACCCGCTCTCCAGCACGCCCTCGATCTCCGCGACCTTCTTCGCCGCGGCGATCACGTCCGCCAGCAGCTGCGGATCACCCTCCGCAAGCTCGACAACATTCCGGAACCGTTTCCGAGGCACCACAAGCACATGCACCTTGGCCTGCGGATTGATGTCCCTGAACGCAAACGTCGTCTCATCCTGATACACGACGTCAGCGGGAATCTCCCCCGCCATGATCCGCTCGAACAACGTCTCGCTCATCCCCCCACCCTATCGACGCACGCGGGGAGGCCAGAGGGTCGGCACGCTGTGATCAGCGGGGCATGACACGTGACTGGATCGGCATCACACGTGACTGGCAGGGCATCACGCGTGACTGAAGGGGCATCACACCCAAACCGCGACGGCCAGCCGCCCCAAGCGATACGACGGGGGTCTGGGGGCTTGGCCCCCAGAAGACACGCGGAACCGCGAGCGGCGAAGGGGGTTGCGCAGGGAGCGAAGCGACCGAAGCGAACCCCGAGTAGACGCCGCAGCGCGGTGGAGCCTGGGGGTCGCTCCACCGCCGCTGCGGCTCCGCCGGACCGAGGGGGGAGGTGCCCGGCGGGGTTCATGATTCCCAGTGGCGCACCGAGTCCGGCCGGAACCGTGTGTGGTGCGTTAGTAAACGAGAGTAACGGGTCGGAGTGTGATCGCGCCATAACTGGGCGCAAAATTCGGCCTTTTTTTAGGGGTGTGATCGTTTCACTGCCAGCGGGTCGTGAGGGCGCCGAGTGCGCCCAGTGCGACCGCTGCAGCGGTGGAGGTACGCAGCACTGTGGTTCCGAGACGGACCGCCCGCGCGCCTGCTTCTCGCAGTATCGCCAGCTCTTCATCGGTGATGCCGCCTTCGGGTCCGACGACGAGGAGGAGGTCTCCGGTGTCGGGGAGGGTGAGGTCGATGAGCCGTTCGGGCGTATCGGATTCGAGGACGATCGCGAGTGACATCGTGGCGGCGAGGCCGGCGAGTTCGCGGGTGTCGACGGGTTCGGTGACGTCGGGGACGTGGGCGCGGCGGGCTTGTTTGGCGGCGGCGCGGGCGGTGGCGCGCCAGCGGGTGAGGGCTTTGCCGCCGCGGCCGCCGTCGTCCCATTTGGCGATGCTGCGGGTGGCGCGCCAGGGGACGATGGCGTCGGCGCCGGCTTCGGTGGCGAGTTCGACGGCGAGTTCGCCGCGGTCGCCCTTGGCCAAAGCCTGCGCCACGAGCACGCGCAGCCGCGGCGGTTCCTCGGTCCAGTGACTTTCGACCGTCAGGGTCAGCGAGGCGTCGCGGCCGGCTTGGACGGCTTCGACGACGCACCGGGCCATGCCGCCGGCTCCGTCGGAGAGGACGAGTCGCTCCCCCGCGCGCAGGCGGCGGACGGTGGCCGCGTGCCGGGCTTCCTCGCCGTCGAGCACGGTGCGCCCACTGGTGGGCACGGCGTCGGCGAGGAAGACCGGCAGCGTCGTGTCGGGCACGGTTTTAGCGGTGGTTCTTCGCGCGCAGCTTGGAGAACAGCCCGCCGTGCTTGGCGCCGTTGGACGCGAGCGTCGGGACTTCCTCGCCGCGCTGCTGGGCCAGGTCGATGAGCAGCTCGCGCTGGGCGTCGTCGAGCTTGGTCGGCACCACGACGTCGATGTGCACGTGGAGGTCGCCGCGGCCGTCGACGCGGCCGGAGGAGCGCAGCCGCGGCATGCCCTTGCCGGTGAGCACGAGCTCGGCGGCGGGCTGGGTGCCCGCTTCGACGTCGAGCTCGTAGTCGCCGTCGATCAGCGTCGAGATCGGCACGGTCGCGCCGAGCGCGGCGGTGGTCATCGGGATGCGGAAGTTGCAGTGCAGATCGTGGCCTTGCCGGACGAACACCTCGTGCGGGGCCTCGTCGATCTCGACGTAGAGGTCGCCCGCGGCGCCGCCGCCGGGGCCGACCTCGCCCTGGCCGGAGAGCCGGATGCGCATGCCGTCGCCGACGCCCGGCGGGATCTTCGCGGTGACGTTGCGGCGGGCGCGGATGCGGCCGTCGCCGCCGCACTGGCGGCAGGGGTCGGGGATGACCTCGCCGAAGCCGCGGCAGACCGGGCAGGGACGCGCGGTGACGACCTGGCCGAGGAAGGACCGCTGGACGGACTGGACCTCGCCGGCGCCGCCGCAGGTGTCACAGGTCTTGGTGGTGGTGCCCTCGGCGCAGCCGTTGCCGCGGCAGAGGTCGCAGACGATCGCGGTGTCGACCGCGATCTCCTTGTCGATACCGGTGGCGCACTCCTCGAGAGTGAGCGCGAGCCGGATCAGCGCGTCGGAGCCGGGCTGGGTGCGGCTGCGCGGCCCGCGGCCACGCCCGCCACCGCCGCCCGCCGCGCCGAAGAAGGCATCCATGATGTCGCCGAGGCCGCCGAAGCCGGCGAACGGGTCACCACCCCCGCCGCCACGGGCACCGGAGTCCATCGGGTCGCCGCCGAGGTCGACGATCTTGCGCTTCTGCGGGTCCGACAGCACCTCGTACGCCGTGGTCACCTCGCCGAAGCGGTGCTGGGCGTCCTCCGACGGGTTGACGTCGGGGTGCAGCTCCCTGGCCAGCTTCCGGTACGCGCGCTTGATCTCCTGATCGCTCGCGTTCTTCGCCACCCCGAGGATGCCGTAGTAGTCCCTCGCCACCGTCTCTGCTTCTCCTTCTGCTCTGCCCGGCCTCAGCGGCCGGACAGGATCTGCCCCACGTAGTTGGCGACCGCACGCACCGCGGCGATCGTGCCGGGGTAGTCCATCCTGGTCGGCCCGACCACCCCCATGCCGCCGAGCACCATGTCGTCGCGGCCGTAGCCGATCGAGACGACCGAGGTGCTGCGCATCTGCTCGTCCTCATTTTCCTCACCGATGCGCACGGTGACGGCACCGGGGTTGCGTGCCGCCGCCAGGAGCTTGAGGACGACCACCTGCTCCTCGAGCGCTTCGAGGACCTGCCGGAGCGATCCGGGGAAGTCCGCGACGTTGCGGGTGAGGTTCGCGGTGCCGCCGAGCACCAGGCGTTCCTCCGGGTGATCGGCGAGCGATTCCACCAGAACGGTACAGACCCGGATGAGCGCGTCGCGCAGCTCGCCCGGTGACTGGTCGGGCAGCTCGGCCACGCGCGCCGCGGCCTCGTGCACGCGGCGGCCGGACATCGCCGTGTTGAGCACCGTCCGCAGCCGCGAGACGTTCTCCTCGGTGATGACGTCGCCGAGGTCGACGGTGCGCTGGTCGACGCGGCCGGAGTCGGTGATCAGCACCAGCATCAGCCGGGCCGGGGTGAGCGGGACGATCTCGAGGTGGCGCACCGCGGCGTTGGTCAGCATCGGGTACTGCACGACCGCGACCTGACGGGTGAGCTGGGCCAGCAGCCGCACCGAGCGGCGCAGGACGTCGTCGAGGTCGGTGCCGCTGTCGAGGAACGTGGTGATCGCGCGGCGTTCGGCGCCCGAGAGCGGCTTGATGTCGGAGAGCCGGTCGACGAACAGGCGGTAGCCCTTGTCGGTCGGGATGCGCCCGGCGCTGGTGTGCGGCTGGGTGATGTAGCCCTCTTCTTCGAGCGTGGCCATGTCGTTGCGGACGGTCGCGCTGGACACCCCGAGGTTGTGCCGCTCGACGATCGTCTTCGACCCTACCGGCTCCTGGTTGGAGACGTAGTCGGCGACGATCGCGCGTAGCACGTCGAAGCGTCGTTCGTCCGCGTTGGCCACCGGCACCTCACCTGTCCGTCTCGCTGCTCACCCCGAGTTTACGGAAGCCTGAGCCCATCGTGCTCAACCCACCGCCCGAGGGCCGCACCGGCGTAGGTAAAGGAATTCCCAATAACGGTCAATGAATTGTTCCAGGAATGATTTCCCGGCTTGAGCGCGGAACCGAAAAGCGGTTTGCTCCCTCTGATCCACATGCTCGCCCGCCACGTCTCGAGGTCATCGTGAACGCATTTGAGCCGGCTTCGGCCGGTATGCCCGAAATCGCCGATATCGGCCGGGTCGCCGCCGAGGCGAAGGCCCGGCTGCAGCGCATTGCCGCGACGGCCACGAGTGCCGACGGCGCGGTCACGGTGACCGTCAACACCAGCGGTGCGCTGCAGGAACTCAGCTTCGGCCCGCGCGCCGACGAGCTGGGCCGCGCCCGGCTCGCCGCCGTCGTCGTCGCCACCACCAAGCGCGCCCAGGTCGAGGCCGCGCAGCAGATGAAGGGTGTCATGGCGCCGCTCATCGGCACCGACAGCGACGCGATGAAATTCCTCGAAGAACAGATTCCGGAGCCGGAAATCCCGGAGGAGCCGCCGGTTCCCGGGCCGCCGCGCTGGGAATTGAACGACGAACGGACAGCCGCTCCGCCTCAGGCTCCCCCGGCCCCGCCCGCTCCGCCGCGACCGAGGCCGACCCGCCCGGCGCCGCCGGACGACGACGGCTTCGACGGCGGGCCGATCCTGCGGAGGGGGTACTGATGGCCGGGGACTCGATGAACCTGGACTTCGCCGCGCTGGGCGGGCACGAGGACGAGATCCGTGAGATCGCGGACAAGGTCCAGCAGGCCGCGGACGCCTCGCACAGCGCGCAGGCGCTCGGCTCCGACGCGTTCGGGCTGGTCGGGCAGATCTTCGCGATCCCGATCCAGGCCTGGGTGGACGAAGCGGACCTGTTCCTGGCCGCGGCCGTCGCGGCGGGCCACGAGGTCGCCGACCGGGTCAAGACCACGCACAAGGCGTTCACCGAGCACGAGAACACCACGAAGTGCACCATCGAGAACATCGGCAAGGGGCTGCCGGCATGACCGAAACCCAGGAGAACCCGCTGGTCGCGACCAGCGAGTCGAGCGGTGGCTTCACCACGGGGATGGGCGACCCGAGCAAGGGCGAGCTCGACAACCTCAACGCCCAGACCAGCGGCTCGGGTCTGTTCAACGACGCTGCCTCGACGCTGACCGACATCCGCAACGGCGACTGGGGCAACGCCGCGTTCGACATCGGCACGGACGCACTCGACCTCCTCGGCGCGGCGATGGACCCGCTCGGCACCCTCGCGAGCGCGGGCGTCGGCTGGCTGATCGAGCACATCAGCTTCCTCAAGGACGGGCTGGACAAGCTGGCCGGCAAGCCCGAGGCCATCACGGCCAAGGCGGTGACCTGGGCGAACATCGCAAAGCAGCTGTCGGAAACGGCGGACCACTACGACGAGTCGGCGAAGAAGCTCGGCGAGTCCTTCCACGGCTGCGGATCGGCCGACGCCTACCAGAAGACCGCCGAGAGCTACGTGAACGTGCTGCGCGGAGCGTCCTCGCACGCACAGGGCGCGTCGACCGCGATGAACGTCGGCGCCGCGCTGGTGGGCACCGAGCGCGGGCTGATCCGCGACATGATCTCCTCCTTCGTCGGCGAGCTGATCATCAAGGCGCTGGCCGCGCTGGCGGCGTCGTGGTGCACCTTCGGCGGCACGATCGCGGCGTTCATCGCGGACACCATGGTCGAGGGCGGGATCCTGGCGGAGAAGATCAGCACCAAGATCGCCAAGGTCGTGGAGAAGCTGGAGACGCTGGCCAAGAGCGCCGGCAAGTCCAAGGCGGCGCTGGAAGGCGCGGCGAGCGCGCTGAAGAAGGTCGGCAAGGGCGTCGACAAGATCGTGGACAAGAGCGTCGACATCGGCGTGCAGATGGAGAAGCGTGCCGGGGAGATGAAGCAGGCCGGTCGCGAGGCGCGTGCGGCGGAGACC
>Ga0307507_10006954_pt1 | contig 16831 bp, 6 predicted proteins | sample 7_EM_MG_FD_207223 | JGI IMG/M metagenome (GOLD analysis project Ga0307507, IMG submission 207223) | Populus trichocarpa ectomycorrhiza microbial communities from riparian zone in the Pacific Northwest, United States - 7_EM | ecosystem: Host-associated > Plants > Roots > Unclassified | place...
TATATTAAATTATCTAAAATAATAATATTTATTTTGCTAGCCTTATAAATAGCCTTAAAGTAGCTTTTATTTATTTAAAATATGCTATTAGTATAAAAGAGGTAAATACAATTGTGGTTGCCAAATGCGCAGATTGCTGGCAGGTTGCGCGCAGGTTGCGCGCAGGTTGCTCGCAGGCTGCGCGCAGGCTGCGTGTCAAAAAAACACGACATAGGCTAGTCGGTCGAGTTGCCAAATGCCCTTAACTGCGCGCCAATTGCGTCAACCACCAACCATTGAGGCCATTGGTAGGGTACCATATTTTGCCGATGTAGATAAATGCATAGCTCCCTTATTATTAGCATATATACACTAGGAATGCAAAAACTTCTTATCTAAAAAGGAATAATTATAAATGGCCTTATATACAACATAAGGCTCTACAACTATAGACTACGCCTAGAACAATGCTATTGCTGTGTATAATAGGGACACACCTAATCCATATACGTAGCACAGGTGTGCTACAGCCACTATATAGGCCCCTACGATATAAGACACTGCTTAAATTAAGACTAAATAAAATGCGCAAACTACTACCAAAGCACACATAAGGCGTGGGAGAGAGAAGACTATATTAAATACAGGAGATAGAAGGTAAGGGCTTAATAGCTATAGAAATAACTGCATACTAGGTTATATAAATAGAAATAACAGGCGATAAGCTAGTGGGACGCAGGTGCCTTTCTAGCGTTTCCTACCTTTAATACTAGGGGGCTAGGCCAGCCATCCCAAGCCTTAACAGGCCAGAAGCGACGCCGCGCGATATTACTAGACCAAACAGGGACATAAGGGTTACAGGGGACACAAGGGAGAGGACGCCCTATAGGTAGACCCTTATGGACAGCCACAGTAAGCTCAAGACTAGGATAATTAAGAATTAGACTTAACGCGGCAAATATAACATTCGCAGCCAACTTATAAAGGGTATATAGCTAACTAGTAAGAATAAGGGAAGAACCAGAGATAATAACAGATTTAGATATAAAAGCGTTAATAGGAACATAAGATATGGGAACGGAAAGCTCCATATAAAATAAGTAGGGACTAAGATATAGATATAAGAAATAGAAGTTCTAAATATCCTAGAGAAAGTAGAAACAAAAGAAGTAAGGAATAAAGGAGAGACAAAGGACCCTTACTAGGGGTCCGCCACCTATCTATTATATAATATAACTGCGGTAATACAAATCACCGTCTTATAAGGCCCCTACTAGACAGTCTAGATATAGAAAACACTATATCCTTGCTATATAAGAACCGTACTATAATACCTATATATAATTAACATACTGCCCCTAAGGATTCCAGCTCCTATATAAACTAAAAGCAGCTATACGCGTGTGCTTTATAATTAGTAAGGCTATTAGCCTGTCCTTATAGTTATAGCAGGCAGTTAACCTAGATATTACAGTTATAATAATCCAGATATATAGGGGACTGGTATAAATTATTAATGTGTATAACCCTAGGGTCAAAGGGGTCCCACAAATAGAGAATATTATATTGGTAATAAGCTTACTGGAAACTAAAGGCATAGAGTTTATCCTACTAGAAGACATAAACCTCTACTACCTATAGTAGGGGGGTATCTATATTACTGCTAAATAATAGGCAGAGTGCTTACTAAGAGCTATAGATATCTAGGGCCTTAAGCTAGCCACCCCCCCAGGAGCAACTATATGGCAATAAGGTACCGCCAAAAGTACAATTAACCTTACATTTATGGACGAAGGCCTATACTAGAGACTTAAAAGGTATAACCCTAAAGAAGAATGGGCACTCGCTTTAGACTATATCCCTATCTAGATACAGCTAGATCTAGATATTAAAGCATAACTAAATAGTAAAAGATACGCAATAAGAAAGCTTAAGATAGACAATTTCCTTAATATAGTTAAACAATAACTTTAAGACCTAGAAGAAATCCACCTAATACCAAATAAGTAAGGCTTATTAGCCACCCCTAAGGAAATTAACTGTAGACTAGAAAGGATCCAGGCAGCAATTAAAAATAGGCTAGAAGAGCACTGCCCAGTCTTATAACTAGGCCCCTACGCGCGACACGCATAGTCCGCATAATGCGCGGTTCTTATCGCCAGCTAACAATAAGCAAGAAGGAAATATATAAGTAGCTATAACCCTAAAGACAAGAGATAATATAAAGATATAAGAAACCAGTTAAAGAATACCCTAAAAAAAGAAGTAAGGAATAACTGGAGACGGTTTATAAATAAGTATACTTCTAACCTAAGCCTCCCCCATAACAAAGGCCTTTAGGCTATAGCAAAATAGGCAAAAAAAAAGGCAGGGCGCCTAGTAGAAGACTTATACCTACTACCCCTATAAAGAGCAGGGGAATTACAGGCCACTAATAATAATAATAAGAAGGCAAAGATCCTTATAGAAAGGTTCTTTCCCTAACTAGCTCCAGCAAACCTTAGTAATATTACAGGTAAAACACCAGTGACTTGCCTATAGGTTAACAGCGATATAATAATAGAGGAAATAGCCAGAACTATTAGCCGCCTTTTAAATAATATAGTACTAGGACTAGATAGGATTCTAAATAAGGCCTTAAAGACCTATGGACCACTTATAGCACCCTAGCTTATAGATGTAGCTAAAGCATACTTCACCATAGGCTACTACCTATAACTTAGAAGATCTATAACAACGGTTGTCCTATAAAAAGAAGGTAAAGCAGATTACTTAGTCCTAGAAAGCTATCACCCTATTACCTTAAAAAACACCCTTAGCAAGATCTTAGAAAGGGTAATAGCAGACTATATAGTAGATATGGCTAAAGAACACGCCCTACTACCATAAAGCCAAATGGGGGCAAGAAAGAACCGCTTAACACTATTAGCACTTACGCTACTTACTACCATTAAATATACATGGGCGATGCGAAGGGACTTTATAGTATTAATGCTTAGCCTAGATATTAGTGGCGCCTATAACAACGTGCCCTATAAGCGTCTTTTATATATCCTTAGGGCAAAGGGCTTTTTAGAATAGATTATACAATTTATCTAAGGGTTTACAGGCCAGAAAGAAATATTACTAGCCTTTAGTGGATACCAGAGCCCCCCTATTATAGTTATAATAGGAATACTATAAGGATTACCCCTCTTACCTATACTCTTCCTCCTCTTTATAAGTAACCTGCTTAACTCCTTTAAGGAAGAAGCGACCTAGGGGATAGGCTTTATTAACAATATAAACCTAATTATATACGGGCCAATAGCCGCAGAGAATTATAGAACACTAGAGAAAGCCTATAACACCTATATAGAATAGGCAAGACAATATAGAGTCTAATTCTTACTAGAGAAATACTAGCTAATCTACTTTATAAGAAAACACAACCAATTTATAGATCTTTAGCATATAATCCACATCTAAGGCTTTAGGGGTCAACCGGTTTAGGGCCTAAGGGTATTAGGAGTATAGGTAGACAGCAAGCTCCAGTAGAGCGCATATATAGCGTAAGCGGCCCATAAAGGCCAAGTACAGTATATCGCATTATCTAGGATTGTTAATTCTATATAGGGCCTATACTTCTAGAGGTTACGCCTATTATATACAGCAGTTGTCCGGCTAACCATAACATATAGATTCAGTGTTTAGGCCATTAGAGAAACTAAAAAAGGCCCCCTTAAATCGCTTCTTAAACTACTCCAAAAGGTCCAAACTGTTACGGACGCTTTAAGTACGATGTTACGACTACTTAGAGAAGAGTCGGCGGAAGCTAGTTAGTTGATATAGGCACGGTCTAAGATGGATCTGGTGGAACTATGTGACGAGGAATGGTAACTGAGGTTACGTAGTGTTAAACGTATTAACTGTGTTAAACAGAAGGGACGTTATATTTAATACAGACAACACGTACCTTACGTACAAGAGAGGATTTCTTAGGAGTATAGTTATGTATTTAAAGGACCTCAGTCCCTACCGTAGATAGTTCTCTCCTTGTAGTGAATCTTAAAATACAATTGGAGTTAATCTGTTGGGCAACTACTCCACCAGTTATTATTACGTTGTTGTTTTTGTTGTACCTACATACCTAGCCCAATAATAGAATCTACCGTAGTTTAAGCTATAAGGTTCCGTTACACATTCACTACTAAGGTTACGGTATTGGAATAAACTCGAATAACATGCCACCAAGAGCAGCACTAGTTATAACGGCGTTGATAGGAGCCACAACCTCAGGGCTAGGTAATACTAGTATGGACAAGGGGGATTCTTAAGTGGTTACGCGAGGTTAGTTATAGGAAATGGTTGATTACTTACAAGATAATAATAGGATACTCAAAGAACGCATTAATGGAATTGGAGTAGTAAAGATTAAGTTACCGTTAATTAAACGATTTTTAGGAGAGAAGTTAAAGCTTAAAGGATTTCTTACGCAAATGTACTTTAAGGTAGTACAGGAAGGAGCGAAGTTAGTAATATTGTTAGATTAAGTAGCCTATGCAGGATTGTTCCTGACAGGGAGGGCACTTAAGTGGTTTAAGCCGTATTTTACGGAAATATAGGCTAATGGCATGACAACTACTAACTAGGATGTACGGTATATATTTACCAGTTGGAACGGGTTTGTAGAGCGACTAACGCAGATGTTTAAAGACCCAGAAGCTATAACCACTGCGGAACGAAAGCTTTAAAACTTAGTACAGCGCACTTTAGCAATTAAGTATACAACACAGTTTTAAACACTAGCTATATAGGTTAAGTGGAATGATAAGGCGCTTATAGCATAGTATAAACAGGGACTTAAGGCTAAAGTCCAGGACGTAATTATCCTAATGGAAGATGCGGATACTCTAAGGGAGTTAATAGATTAGTTAATAAAGATTAATAATAGGATCTACTAAAGGGAATAAGCTAAGAGAGGGCAAGACAGAGTTTTATAGTTATATAAGGCGCAGAGTACGCAGCGACAGATATAGAGTTAAAAACTATAGAATGGCGCAGAGCTAATGGACCTAAGCGGTACTAAAGAAACCTAAAGGTGGGAAAAGAAACTATGGAAACCTAGAGGTTAAAAATTAAGTGATTAAAGGACCCTAGAGTAGAGGCTAAACCAGGGATCTTAATAGCAGAAGACGTTTAGGCGGACTCTATAGCAAGAAAAATGGTTTAAAGATAGAGCTTGCATGAATTGTGGAAAATAGGGTCATTTCGCTAGAGACTGTAGAGGTGGTTAGAGTAACTATATGATAAAGGGAACCAGACTAGTAGACGGCACGTACGTATAAAGGGATAATAGTGCACTATAAGGAACAAAAGAGTGTTTAATTAATAGTTTTGCGTATTGTTATAACAACGCATGCCGAATTTATGAAGACGCTAAATACGGCGCAAGCTATTGGCTATAAGAGCTAGAGTTAAAAGGACTTAAAGGAACTAGAGAGTTAGATAAAGAATAAGATTAACTCTACGAGCTAGATTAAGATGTTATAGTAACGTGTGGATAAGGATTAGTAGTAATAATAATAGAGTTGGAGTACTTATTAATTAATAGCGACGAGGATAAAAAGAAGGCTAGCTGGGAGCACTTAAACCTTAATGACGTAATAGAAGTAGAGACTGAGACTATTACTGAATAAGGTTTAGTAACGGATGTTATAACACCGTTGGATACGATTTCTATTGCTTTATAAGACGATAGGAGTAACGTTTAGAAGAAACTAAGCAAGTAGACAACTACTAGTGCTAGCTTATTACTTAATAAAGGTAAAAGGCCATAGGCTTAAGATTCTTAAGAAGAGATAAGAGAAGCTTAAGATTTTTAAAGTAAGATAAGATATACCTAAGGACCCATAACGGACGAAAACTGATGGGAAAGGGCAGCAACTTAGTTTAGTGACAAATGAATAAGTATAGGACGCCAGTTTAAGAACTATAAGTTTGGAGAATGAGTAAAAACGTTAGCAATCCTAGGTAAACGTAGTGTTTAACCTAAAGATTAAACAGTTGATACTAGGATTAAAAAACAGGATAGTTACAAAGATCTAGCTGCAAGACGCAGAAAATAAGAAACTATGGATAAGTTTAGAATAAGAATTATCGCATAGTAAGAGCAAAAGCTAGATAAGAGATCAGCTATGCCAGGTTGTATAAGAGACAGAGCACCCGTATAAAGAGTTATTAATAGGCTAAGTGCAGGGACACCTAGGGCAAAGTGGTTAGATAAACTAGAACAAGAAGAGGATCTAGATATCCTAACTAGGTTTAAAGAAAGACATACTAAAGGATGTTATAATGTAGCGATAATAAGGTACTTTCTAATGGATAGACCATATATACTAAACTAGTTATACGGAAAGTGGTATAGGCAACGACACAGTGACGAATAGGAAGACTTTTATATGTGGCTAAATAAAAAAGTTGTCTAAGACTAACCCATTACGGAAAAACGCATAAGTTATATTAAAGGAGTATTAATTATAACGTTAAGAAACCTAAAAGAAAGGTCCAGGGACTAGAGAAGTAAACGACAAATTTTAGTACCCATAGCAGAGATACCAGTGGTTAGGTTGACTAGGTATAGGTTTAAACTTAAGGATAAAGATAAACTAAGAGTTAACCTAAAAAACGCAGCGCATTATACACTATTGTAGATAGCTTGTGTGGATAATATATGTAACATGCATAGAGCACCTAAAGATAAGAACCGGAAGTACCTATTAAGGATATATTAGGCACCAGAGGAAAAGCGGTTTAGAAATGCTAAGTATATATATAATTAGCACCTAGTAGAAGTACAAGGTTAAGGGGACTTAATACTTTAACCAGGAAGATTCCTTATAGAAGAATGCCTAGATGGATAATAGTGGTGGGAGTGCCTAGAGAATACTTGTCTATGGTATGTAGAGGAAAAGAAACGAACTAAGTATTGGCTAAAAGTGGACTAAGTACAAGCAGGATTAAGCAGCCAACAGTTGGGAAAAGGGGAGGCGTATAGGACCAGAGGGAACTAGTGTTAGAGCCTTAGACCCTTAAAGGAATTTAAGGATAATACCTAAATTTAAGAGCTAAGTGGCAAGATTAGCAGTTTAAAGCGTTGGTAAATAGTGGAGTAATAAGGAACCACATGTCACTAAAGGTAGTAGAAAGGATAGGGTTACTGTATAGGCAGAAGGAACACCTGTATCCACTTATAACAATTTTAGGAGATTAGATAGCCTATAGAGGAGGTATTATTAATCTTAAAACAGGACCTATTTAGATAACTATTAAAGGGAGACTAGTTAGAATGTCTTTTGATATCCTACTATTAGGATAGGATAAGGCGATACTAGGAATGCCTTGGTTACAGGAGTACAATCTAAAGATTGATTGGGTTATAGGTTAAGTTAATATTAAGGATATATAATGACACAAAGTGCGATAGCAAACTAAGTTGGTATAGTACTAAGTTAGAGTGACGTATAAAGAGACTAAGCGAGGCTTAAGTTATATACCAAAGAGATACCATAAGTATAGTAAAAAGTTATGGTTACTAGAAAGTAAAAAGTTGTTAAAGCATGCAGCTTGGGACTATAAGATAGAATTAGAAGAGGGAATAAGTCTAAAGTTCTTTCTAATCTATAAGCTTATTAAAACAGAGTTAGTAGCGCTTAAGGAGTTTATTTAGGAGAACTTATAAAAGGGATACATTAGACTGTTATAGTTGTTAGCAGGATATCTAGTATTATTTATCCTAAAGAAGAACGGAAAACTTAGGATGTGTATAGACTATAGATAGTTAAACAGTATTACCAGGAAGGATAGGTATCCTTTACCCTTAATTAGCGAAATCTAAGATAGGATAGGTAACGCAAAGATCTTTACAAAGATAGATCTAAGGTAGGCGTACCATTAGATTAGAATTAAGGAAGGCGATAAGTAGAAGGTAGCCTTTAGGTTAAAAGAAGGACTATATAAACTATTAGTTATACAGTTTGGGCTTATAAATGCACTAGCAACGTTCTAGAAGCGAATTAATAGTGTATTAGGAGAACACCTAGATAAATTTGTTATAGTATATCTTAACAACATTATTATCTACTTAGAAAATAAGGAAGAACATAGAGAACATATTAAGTGGGTCTTAAAGAGATTATAAGAAGAATAGATGCTAGTAGTAATTAAGAAATACGAGTTCTTTACTAGGAAGACTAATTTTGTTAAATTTATTATTAAACTAGGCCAGCTTAGTATAGATCTAAAAAGGATTAAGGCTATAGTAAATTGGCAGGAACCAGAGAACGTTATATAGTTAAGATTGTTTCTAGGGTTTTGCAATTACTGCAGAAGGTTTATAGCGTAATAGTTACAGGATATTAAGCCGTTTATACGGTTAATAAAGAAAGAAGAACTGTGGGTATAGAGAAAGGAGTAATAAGAACTATTTAAGAAAGTTAAAGAGTTATTTACCTAGGAGCTAGTTCTTAAGATCTACCAGCCAGGTCTAGAGACGGTTGTAGAGATAGATGTATCAGACTTTATACTAGGGGCGTGCTTCTTATAGAAATATTAAGATAGATGGCACCCAGTGGCATACTATAGTTGGAAGATAACACTACTAGAGTTAAACTATAACATTTACAACAAGGAGTTGTTAGGTATAGTTATAGTACTTAAGGAATAAAAAGCATTCTTACAAGGCATAGAGAAACCATTTATAGTTAAAATGGATTATAAGAACCTTACAGGATTTCTAATAATAAAGGAACTCAACTAAAGACAGGTTAGATGGGCGGAAATGCTTACAGAATACTATTTCAAAATTTAGTATACTAAGGGTATAGACAATGCACGAGCAGACGCTCTAAGCAGAAAAGCTGAACTATAGAGTAGTAAAAAGCTATTAGGAGCTTTATTGCGAAAGGATTAAGATGGATTAATTAGGTATAATTATTTAAAGGTTATAGTAACTAAAGAAAGTTAGATCTATAAATTACCAGAGAGTAATTAGACGCAGAGAATCTAGAAGGCATAGGTAGAAGATCTAGACTTAGAGCAATATAAAAATAGAGAGGTAACATATATGCCTAGGTCTATTATAGAAGAGTTTATTAAAGAATTCCACAAGGGAATAATATAAGGACACAATAGAGCTATAGGCTTAGTGTTAAGACTTTAAAAGGAGTACATTATTTAAGGAATCTGGGGACTAGTAAGGTAAGTTATAAGGGAATGTTTAGATTGCTAAAGGAACAAACTGACGAGGTATAAGCCGTACGGAGGGCTACAACCTATTGAGACACTAGGAAGACCATAGGAAGTTATATTATAGGACTTTATTATTAAGTTACTAAAGTTAAGAGATCCTATTACGGGATAAGATTATAACGCGATTTTAGTAATAGTAGATAAGCTAATAAAGTAGGGATACTTTATAGCATGCACCAAAGAGATATTAGTAGAAGATGTCGCTAGAATCTATATAAAGGAAGTATTTATAAGACATAGAGTACTAGATAAGATTATATCGGATAGAGATCTAAGATTTATAGTAGTATTTTGGGAAGTGTTTCTGGCAGAATAAGGGGTTTGCGCAGTAACGTCTATAGTATATTATCCGCAGACGGACAGATAAACGGAAAGACTAAACTAGACACTGGAACAGTATTTAAGGCACTATATTAATTACGCATAAAATAATTGGGTATTGTTGTTACCAGTTATATAGTTCGCATATAATGCAACACCGTAGGAAGGAATAGGGATATTACTATTTAAGGCAAATTACGGGTATAAACTAAGAACATTGTTATCGCCATATTAAGCAAAAAGGACGAGTAGCATAGCTAAATAAAGAATGGAGACGTTAATGAATCTTTATGTAGACCTTAAAGAAACAGCTAAACTAGTATAAGAACAAATGAAAAAGTACTATAATGCTAAGAGATCTGAGGGACCAGATCTTAAGGAGGGAGATAGAGTGTGGCTACTATACAAAAACTTTAAGAGTTGACGACTAAGCAAGAAGTTAGACTATATTAGACTAGGACCTTTTAAAATTAAGTAAAGAATTTTATTAGTTACGTATAAGTTAAACCTACTAGCCAAAATGAAAATCTACCCTATATAGCATGTTGCAATGCTAGAACTAGTATATGGGAATATTAAGCCACCAGTCTATAAGGCAGACACGTATAGAGGATAAAAGGAAGATAAATAGTAAGTTTTAAAGATTATTAGTTATAAGGATGTGGATAACGAAATATGGTATAAAGTAAAGTAGATAGGCTATAGTGAGACTACCTAAGAACCACTAAGCAACTTAAAAAACGCTATGGGAAAGGTACGGGAGTATTAAAAGAAAGTAGGTTAGGTAATATTGATAAAGAAGAATCGCTAAAAAATAAGTCACCTAAGGGGGACCTAAGAGGAGCAATTGCCGAGCTACTTGGAGTTATTTCCCTTATAGGAGGAGAGCCAATCCTTTTATTACCTAGCTTAGACAAACTCTGTTAAACTAGTTTCTATTTCTTAGAACAGACCTTCTTACGGACCCGTTTAAGGCGTTAAAGATAAGTATGAGCTAAATGTTAAGCTTTAAGGATGTGTGTGGATTCTTCTAAGGCACGTTAAACCTTAAGGAGTGCGGAGGCTAGCTTACTATTAAGCTTTATAGTGGTAGATTAAACACGAGACCCTATAATAAGTTACTTAGGGAACTTAAAGACTATTAAGAGTTATAGGATGCGCACACTTAGCGTTAGAAATAGAGCGAACATTATAGGACGATTAAACGTTTGCTTTAGTACACTTAGAGTAAGAGGAGGGTTATTAAGATAAAGGACTTGCTAGCGCAACATAAACTAATCCCTCTTTAGCACACCTAGAGTAAGGAATCGCCATCACTTCACCTAGTAACAGTATGGAGGAGACTGTATAAAGGCGACGCTTAACCCAGGAAAGAGAAGAAGAAGCTTTAGGTATAGTAAGTATGGATATTAACTAGAGTGGTTAAACGGATATTATACCTCTAGTGGATAACTTGGAGATGTTAGGAATCTTTAAGGACAAAGATAAAGAGGAGGGAGATGGTGTTATAGACGCTTTAAGTACAATGTTATAACTACTTGGAGAAGAGTTGGTGGAAGCTAGTTAGTTAATACAGGCACGGTTTAAGATGGATCCAGTGGAACTATGTGATAAGGAATAGTAACTGAGGTTATATAGTGTTAAACGTATTAACTGTGTTAAACGGAAGGGACGTTATGTTTAATATAGATAATACGTACCTTACGTATAAGAGAGGATTTCTTAGGAGTATGGTTGTGTATTTAAAGGACCTTAGTCCCTACCGTAGATAGTTCTCTCCTTGTAGTAAATCTTAGAATACAATTGGAGTTAATCTATTAGGCAACTACTCCACCAGTTATTATTACGTTGTTGTTTTTGTTGTACCTATATACCCAGCCTAATAACAGAATCCACTGTAGTCTAAGCTATAAGGTTCCGTTACACAAATAGCCTACCTCTAAAGTATAACAGGTAGGTATAAGCAAACGGTTATAGCACTGCTAAAGAAGGAAGCCAATATCCCCCCCCTATAACTATATATTAAAGCCGCTGTAATATAAAGGGCGTAAAATAAACGTAACTCTAATATTATAAAGTATATTAAGACACGCCTAAATAAACTATAGAGGGACCTAAGGGTGCCCTATAGGAGAATAAACCAATAACCCTAAAGTAGGGAAGATATATTAGAGAAACAGGCAAAGAAAGCAGAAGAAGAATAGTACTGCTTTAGGGCCCAGGCCTATATAGAGGAGGAAGGGAAACGCGTAAGAGGCTAGTAAAAATAACAGCAAAAGAGAGAAAGGAGCTAAAGTAAAGCATAAAGGAATACTAGAAAACCATCTACTATAATATAATACTGGTTAGACCAACGCTAGAGAGGCGTATAGGAGTTAAAGGTATAGAGGCTAACTTAGGCAAGAGGAACCCAAGCCATAGCATAGTTAACGCCATAGGGGGTAAACACTTAAGGGCTCCAAAAAGGCCTAACAAAGGCAAAAAATACAATAGCAACACTCTTAAGAACAGGAATAATAGGACTAAAAGATTAGCTCTACTAGGTAGGTATCCTAGTAGGTAGCCTAAGATGCGAATATAGCTGGCTAAGATAGACACTAAAATATATAATACTATTATACCCCCTACGCACCAACTAAGAAGTAATACTCTTAGTAGCTAGTATAGAGAACTATACTACACTACTCTTAATATAAAAAGGCCTTAAAGCGGTTACCTAGTGGCTTATTAGCTAAAACGTACTAAACCAGTTCCGGGTTATAAAGGAAATAGTAATAGAGGGCAAAGGGGCGAGTTATAGGCGCCCCCTAATAACTCTACAGTAGTAGAGTAAAGTTTATGATACTAGCGCGTCTATAGGCTTGTTACAGCAGCAGTGGTTCCCAAGGAGGTTAAAAAGTAAGGTAGAAGAGTACTACTAGTAACTCGTAGGCGCTAAGTAGGCAAGTCCTAAAAGGCGGGGAGATAGATTACGGGGTTTTCTTAAATAGAGTTTTCTCCCTATATATAAATAAGAAGTAGTCCGCGTGGGCCCAATAGGGATCCGAATCGGACGTTAAGTAATAAATAATAATATAATAGTATCTAACCGTAAAAGCTAGTTTGTTTTAGACTTCTGGCAAGCTTTATATAAATAATTAAGCATTTAAATATAACTCTTAACTGTATTTTATCTAGAGATAGATAGCTAAACTAAAATCGCGAACGTGATTATAGAATAATACTTATAAATATACTACTCCTACCTATAAGACAACTGGGAAAAATAGCTGCCTTTAGCTGAGTTTACCGTAAATAATACAATAAACGTATTAATAGGCGTAACGCTGTTTTACGCAACCTACTGATAAGACCCTTAACTTAGATTTAAACTATAACCTAAAATTAACACAATAGGACCCATGATTAAATGGATTTAGTTAATTAACGTATATAACTTCGCTAATTAAATAAAGCAGTTAACGGAACTATTACAAAGTGAATTAATATATGCTTAAATGTTATAGGAATAGCATGTAAATAAAGAACGAGCTCCCGCATGGGACTTTAAGGAAGGTAATATGGCCTACCTAAATATACGAAACCTAAAGACTTAACAGCCCTTAAAGAAACTTAATTGGAAGTTTATAGGCCTATACTAAATTAAGAAGAAACTAAGCCTGTACGCCTATAAGCTTAAACTGTTAACTAAGATAAAAATATACCTAATGTTTTACGTAAGCTTATTGCAACCTTTAAAAGATAATCCTATAACTCGCGAAGTGCCGCTACTACCTCCTATAATTATTAACAATGGTAATAGTTCTTACTTTATTAACTTAATTAATAATATATAATGGAAACCATAATTTAAACAATTTAAACTTCTTATTAAGTGGGAAGGATATAAAACACGAACCTGGGAAACCTATAATTAGATTAAGGCCAACGCGCCTACCTTGGTAAAAGAGTTCTATAAGGACCATCCTTTACGGCCTATTTTGGCTAGATAGACACGATATAAAGGTAAATAACTGCTACCTAATATAAAGACACGAAACACGATAGCAGGAAACTCAAAATTAAAAAGAACTTAAAATACGTCACGACGCTTATAACGCGATAAGTTATAAATTCTTAATTAAATTGAATTGTTTTAGACCTTTAGCTAAAAAGGGGGGGTACTATAATGGGACTAGCCCAGTTACAGTAGGAATGTCTTAGCGAAACACTTAATAGATAACTATATAAAACTGTTTATAAACTATTTACAACTATTTGCAACTGTCCGCGATTATCTGCCGTAATCTACCGTTTTCCACTAAGTTCCGCTAACTTGATTAAATTCCACTAAATTCCACTAACGTAATGGAATTTGGTTGAAACTTGTTAAAATCCGCGTGGGCTTATGCCTACGCGTCTACTGCTAAGACCCCGAATATTTAGTTATAAGTTTCCTATATTCCTTTCTCTTCTTTACGCAACGTCTTGTTCTCTTTAAGAGCTATATACCCTTAGATTTAGATAGAATTTATATTATTTCTTTAAATCTTCCCTAAAGCCTCTTCGCGCCCTTATAGGTGTTTACCTATCCGCAATTTTATAAGAGTGTAGTATATTAGTTCGCTATATATTAAGGGTTTGCCGTTAAAGCCTTATAGGCCTTAGGGCTTATTAAGTTTCTTTAATTTTAGGCATTAAGTTTTTGTGTAGTTTATATTAATAAAGCCTATACTAGTAGCTCCGCTATTTATAAGGATTTATACTTCCTTCTATTTTCTAAATATTTGAATTTCGCTAAGTATATTAAGGGAATTGTGTTATATATTAGCGCTAGAAAAGCCTAGACACTTATACTCTTCCACTTTTTATCCTAGGGCGCGACTTAGCCTTAGGATAATTCGTTTTCTAAGTTAACTAAAGGCGAGGTGCTTTATAGCGTCCGAGTACAATTTATAGGGCGGGTATAATTTAAGGGATAAGTACAACTTAAGGAATAGGTACGGCTTAAGAAGCGGGAGGAACTACGGCGGATCTTTTTAAAGGGGTAAGTTTGGCAGTGCTTTTAAATATATCCTTTTTTACTATATCTAAAACATTCTCTATTTATGGCTTATGTTCTTCATTTATTGGTTCCTAAGGGTGTATAGGATTAAGCGGCATTAAGGTCCATAGGGTTATATATAGGGCTTTTAGGTCTTAAAGAAGGATTATACTTTAGGGTATATACTAGGTTTATAGAGTTTTAAACGTAAGGTATAGTTGGCTTTAGAGAATAAGTCTATTTATTATATTAAAGGTCCTTATTAATTCGTTAATATATTATAGCAAATTCGGATAGGTTTTTCGGCAGTTCCCTACCTACTAACTAGGCTCTAATTTTATCTAAGATAGCTTATTAAAGGGCAGTGACTCTAGTGGCTTTATTCTAATCTAGTTTACTAATAAGGCTTAAAAATTCTAAAAAGAAGCTAGTAAAGTCTTAGTTTCGTTATTATAGGTTTTTAAGTTTAGTAACAGCTATATATTTACGGCTGGCGTTATTATATATTCATTCTAGTAGAGAGATAAAGATTTTAAAATTAATAAAGGTGCTATTATAGAAGAATAGATCTATAGTATATATAGCGTCTTTACTTAAACGAGATATTCTATAGCTAACCTTGCTAGCTTTAATAGGATATTAGTTATAGTTTATTAAAAGTTTAAAACGGAGCTTGGTTATAAAGGGACGTAAGTTATTTTAATTTCTATTAAATATTAGAGGATTAGGGAGCTTTTTAGATTTTATAGTAGGTATTAAATTTATTATAGACACGGGTTAAGCTACTATTGCTAGCTTAGTATTTGTATTTAACAGGCCAGGTTTAGATACAGTTACTTTAGTCTCGTTTATAGGCGTTATTATTAGGGTCTCTAATATAAGTGCCTTAATGTTGCGAAGTTCTTCGCGGAATACTTCTATTAATTACTAATATTAGGCTTCTAGTATAGCCCGCTACTAAGCTAGGGCATCTATAAAGGATTATTATATTATAGTTAACTGTTCCCTGACTAGGGATATAATACTTATAGCTATTAAAGTGGATTTGGGTTCGTTTGCTATTTTAATAATATTTATTTTAACGTAACATAATATAAGGACACGAAGAGGCTTTAGGGAAGATTTAAAGAAATAATATAAATTCTATTTAAATCTAAGGGTATATAGCTCTTGCAGAGTATAAGACGTTGCGTAAAGAAGAGAAAGGAATATAGGAAACTTATAACTAAATATTTAAGGTCTTGGCAGCAGACGCGTGGGCACGAGCCTACGCGGATTTCAATAGGTTTTGACCAAATTCCATTATATTAGTGGAATTTGGTGGAATTTGATTGAGTTGGTGGAATTTGGCGGAATTTGATCGACTTTGTAGAACTTGGCAGAATTTGATTAAAGCGTTGGAATTTATCTGTTGAGTGTTTCACCGAGACATTCCTACTGTAACTGGGCTAGTCCCGTTACACGGTTAAAGTCCCTTAATATCCTCACGCCACGCATATATACTACCTATCTCTCTATGCGTAAAATTAAGACGCTTTTTCCCCTCTAAATTTTTTCCTTATTAAGGTTTTTTATAGGGTTTTATTAAGGCTTAAGTATATAAAGGATTGGGGATAATCCTTTTAAAGGGGGGGGGCATTGTTAGGTAAAACCTAAGTAGATAGTTATATAGCTGTAAGGTATGGGCGACCCTGGGGTAACCCAGGGGTGACTCGCCCGTAAGGTACGTGCGCTGTACGTGCCTAAGGAAAACCCTTCCTACCTTGCACACAGACTCCTCCTTTTCCCTTAAGGATTTGTCTGTCTATACAATATACCCTATTATTCCATTATTAAGCTCCCTATCCACATCCTTACCTTATAATAAGACTATTAATAGCCTTGTTCTTCTCCTTTAGCTGCTCTGTCTTATTATTCTTATAGCCTTTCTTCTTTTAGTTTATAAGCTAAATAATAATATTCTATAAAGGCTAATTTATAGTAGACTCTCTATTTAATATCTTATGGTTCTAATATGCTAGATTTTCTAAGCTAATAGGATAATAATAGAGGACGTAATCTGGTAAGGTTAATAACTAACTATTACGCTAATACGTTGCAGGATAATTATTATAGTGCTTATTTAAATAAGACCACCTATTAGCTATCCTAGGGATATAATTACCGGTATCTTCCTTAGTAGCAAGCAGCTTAGGTAGATTATTAAGTTAAGCTTATATA
>Ga0307507_10006956_pt1 | contig 16829 bp, 19 predicted proteins | sample 7_EM_MG_FD_207223 | JGI IMG/M metagenome (GOLD analysis project Ga0307507, IMG submission 207223) | Populus trichocarpa ectomycorrhiza microbial communities from riparian zone in the Pacific Northwest, United States - 7_EM | ecosystem: Host-associated > Plants > Roots > Unclassified | place...
TGCAATATATTAAAATAGTAACCGAACTATAGAGAAGACAAACACAAGAGATCAAAGAGAGCTAAAAATAGCTACACCAGCTATTACCATGTGCACATCAATACTGATGCATTCTGTGAATACACTATGAAATCTGTAGTGTTCCCTGAGAGAGACTACAAAATATTATGATACCCTAATAAAATGACTCAGTTATTCAGCTTTCATGTTTGTACCCTGAAGAAACACATGTAAAACGCATAGATAAGGATTTTTATAAAAGGGAAACATGATAGACACATTGTGTCATGTCCTACAATGCACTACACGAAAAGAAATCACTAAGTGCATGGTTTATGGCCATAGAGAAGTCATGTATGGCAATTCCTGTGCGCGCATCAAAAGTGATGTGTTGTCAGCCACAACTGTGAGAAAACTCAAATATAGAAAGAAACCTGTTCCGGTTGCACCCCACGCAACAGGATGTCTTTGAGAAACATATGATACAATAATTCAGAGGGATCTATCATACTCTGATGAAGAGATAAGGATTTTCTATTGAAAATCTATTGAGAGAATCATGAGCCCAAGGTTGATGGCAATGTGGATCAGTGCATCAGCATACCTATCAAAACTCGGATGCAATATATTAAAATAGTAACCGAACTATAGAGAAGACAAACACAAGAGATCAAAGAGAGCTAAAAATAGCTACACCAGCTATTACCATGTGCACATCAATACTGATGCATTCTGTGAATACACTACGAAATCTGTAGTGTCCCCCGAGAGAGACTACAAAATATTATGATACCCTAATAAAATGACTCAGTTATTCAGCTTTCATGTTTGTACCCTGAAGAAACACATGTAAAACACATAGATAAGGATTTTTGTATTTAAGGAGTGTGTGGCTGGGTCAAATATGCAAGGAATCGTCCTGCATTGACCAGTTAGCTGCACTCCAAGTAGAGACTTAGGAGGTGGGCAATTGTATACAATAAGGAGATTACTTTGTGGTCAGATAGTAAAGTGTGAACGAAGCCAGCATGCTTGGGAGTCAACTTGCTTGAAGACATTTGAATTAAGAGTTTGGAACAGACTTAGAATTTGAAGGTCGAGAGCCCCAGAAAAGTCAGAACTTTGTTCTACCTATTTATCCTATACCACACCCTTCATGTTAAATCATTTTCAAAGTCTTAGGACTACGATTTGCGATTAAATACAAATAAAACTCGTATTAAAACAATACTATTGAGACTCTTGAGAACACAAGTGATATTTTTCAATATCAAAGGCCCCGAACTCTTGTACTGGGATTGTGATAGTGTGTGTGTGTTAGTGAGTGAGTGTTAGGTGTTTTAGGGTTTTTCCCAAGGCACTTGATCCTTGTTTCACATTTTGCGCACTTTCACGTTCATCCCTGTGCAACACATATCAACAATATTCTCTCTTCAATGCAAAATCAATATAATGTGGTAACAACTTTGTAACTAAATTGTGAGGTGGTTGCTGGATTATAAAAAAATCATATATGCATGTCAGATGTTAGACAGTTGATAGGTCATTATCATCCTTTGGTAGGATTGTAAGCTGGATATGAGATGTGCATAATATGGCATCAAAATTACATTTAATTACCCTTAAAAATATCCATTGGGCAGGTACTCTTCATCAAAGTTCCATTGTTTCTCAGTCAAACAAGCCTGCCCTAAACCAAACTGTGACCTGTTCATATTCCAAAACTGGCAACTTTTCAAGCCTATCACTTCCTTTCCTTCCACCCTCATTGTCCCCTAGGACTACTCCTCATAAGCATACCAGTGTTGCCACTGCCTGCCCAAACCACCACCTCCTGCAACCATCATTCAACCACCCCCAACCACCACTGCACACCACAACAATGACAACAGCATACATCACCAGTGCAGGCTATTTCAGTGGCAAATGTTGAAGATGACATGGCACATCAATGGATGGGCTACGCTGTCCAGAAGGTGATGACACCTGTCATCATCGCTTGCCACATTCATCCAGGTGAGCAACATGACTCCCTTCCCCTCTCCTTTCTTTCACACCAGAAGCAGGGGACAGTGATGTGGCAACCAACAACAGATGAACAATGACAATGGATGATGATGACTGTGAGGAACTGTCTAAGAAGGAACCTTTCATGCACCTGAGGGTTCAGTAAAGGTGCAGAGGGGGTCACAGCCAGAGATAACTTGCAGACAAGGAACTCAGAGTTGAGTAGGTCTTTGGAGTTAGGTAGGTCGTCAGCATAGGGTAGGTCACCAGCATAGGGTAGGTCATTGGCATAGGGCAGGTCTGGCATAGGGCAGCATAGGGTAGGTCTGGCATAGGGTGGTGTAGGGTAGGTCACCCATGTAGGGTGGCATAGGGTAGGTCACTGGTGTAGGGTAGGGCATTGGCATAGGATAGGTTGTCAAAAAGAGATAAATTTGTAACAGGCCAAGTTCTGAACAGAATGAGGTGTATGAGGGGTCGTCAGAAAGGTAGAATGGAGGAAAATTCAGATACAAGGAAAGCAAGAGGCTAGGAGGTGAGGGGATCGAATGCAAGTGAGATCACAAACTGAATCAGACCTAGGTTAGTAATAAAATGGGAGCAAGGCTCAACCAGAGCTGGGAGCTAGAGGCTCAACCATGCAGGACTACAACTGAGAACAGGGCTCCACCAGGAGATAGTGACAAGAGACAAGAAACAGAGAAACAAGTCAGAGGTGCATTTGTAATATCAAGGATGAGGTAGTGAGTACATGACAAGCTACCTAAATACCTAGGATAACTGTACAAGGTAACTGGGGGAAGGACAATGAGTACAATGAAGAATAAGGGAGATAAGGAAACAAGGGATAACAAGGTAACAACATCACAAAAGGTAGTGATGGAGGGATAAGGTATCATGGTGATGGAAATACAAGGGTGAAGGGTTCTTCTCAGGGTTGGCTAGGTTGGGGCAGGGTGTTCCCAGGGTAGGGTATGGTTGGGAGAGTGGTTGGGATGGTTTGTGACAATGACCTGGCACATCATCCAGATGGTGATGACACAGGACATCATCACTGTCCTCATTATTCCAGGTGAGCAGCAACATGACCCCTCTCTTTTTTTTTTCACACACTAAGTAGGGGGCACATCACTGACAGATGAATGATGGACAATGTCCAGGTGAGCAACATGACTCCCCTCCATCTCCTTTTTTCACATAAGAAGCAGGGGCCATGACACCATCAGCAATGTGGCAACCAACAACAGATAAGGTCCAGGTGAGCAACATGACTCCCCTCTCCATTTTCTGTTCTCACAGAAGAAGCAGCAGCCATGTGGCAATCAACAATGCATGAACAATGATGACACATGGACAACATTGAGGTGAGCCAGCATGACTCTGAGTTACCTTATAAGGAAATTTGGGGGAGGGGAGGGGTCAAAACCTGGTGATTTCTTTTTTGAAAAGTGTGCAGAATGATAAGAGAAGTTGACAACTTTTGAAAAAATGGGGTGTAATTTTTATTCGCACAAAACATGAAAGTGGCCATAAATTCTCAACCAGAGACTTCAGCAACAAACTGACTTCAGGTTTGAATTCTGTGTCCTATTTAGCACCTAAAAACAAGTTCATGTCCTTAACCAACTTTTACATACCCCTTGACCCCCACTACTGTTGTCAATACCTACCCACACATTCTACCCTGCCTGTTTCAGTGACCACCCTATTTAATTACTAATGTACTTGCTGTTCTCCTGTGTGGTTGATATATACTGTATATCTAATGTATCCATAATACTGTCCAATAAATTTGTTTTCATCTATTTCATTGAATGTGAATGCAGAGATTATATAATGAGGTCAGGATAGTGCTTTAAGATAACATGTAGATAATTTATGAGAATATCATGGTCACTCTGTCATCATGCAAATAGATGATATCAGTCCAACAGTAATGCAACATTATGTAATATATAAAGGGAGTACACTGACAAAGGAGTACATAAAGGGATGATGATGACTAGGATTTGTAAGATTAGCTAATATTACTAAGCCACCGCTCTCCCTTTATCCTGAGCAGCATTTGCCAGAAACAGCAGAAACAAACACCACTGACAAACAAACCTTTTTCTTCTCAACCACCACCATCATCGTGACCATGTACATCCCATCACCTCTGCCACCACCACCACTCGCAATCACTGTTGGACTGCCCACCCCAATGATGACAACAATGTGCAATGACATGTCACCATGAGTGCATGCCGTTCAACAGCATGGGTCAAAGATGACATGGCACATCAATGGACATGCCATCTCCAGACGATGACAACACAAGTCATCATCATCATTCACATTGATCCAGGTAAGACACTCTCCCCTTCCCCATTGCTTTTTTATAACAAGAAGCAGGCAACATGGCAACCAACAATGGTGAAGGAATGACAATGAAGATGGCAAACCCCCAGGTGAGCAATGTGACTCCTCTCCCTCTCCTTTTCTCACACAAGAAGCAGGGGCCACATTGCCATTGGCAACATGGCAAACAACAATGGATGAATGACAACACAAGAACAATGAACAATGAAACAATGGACGATGAACAACATTTGTCATTTGTCATCATATATTGTAGGACCATGGTAAGTCCCCCCCCCTGTCCCACATTTGTCCGAAAGCGCCACCACCACCAATCTGTCTAGCATGGAATCCAGGTGCCACATTGCCACCAGCAATGTGGCAACCAAACAATGAATGCCTTTGTCGTTCATCACCATGGAGCGACCTGTCAATGGCTGAAAAACGACCACACACAACAATGAATGACACACAACAGCCAGGTGAGCAACATGTGTCCCCCTCCCCTCTCCATTGTTCACACAAGAAGCAGGGCCCACGTTACCAACAGGACATAGCAAACAACAATGGATGAATGACAATGATCCACCATGGCTAGTGATCGTCACGGGTTTTGAAACCTGCACAGGTTACAGGTAGGGGTACACTGGGGTATGGGTACAGGTTGGGTTTCTTCAACCCTCATTGTACCCATACCCCTGGTGCGGGTTGGCAGGTTACCTGCCAAGTTGAAGGTGGGTTTTCTTCTCGGAGTTTGAATCGAGATCAACGAGATCAACCATGTTGATCACGGTTGATCTCGCTTTCCACTACATCCCTCTGGCCCCAATGAACGTGTCAGGATGCGTTGAAAGGTAAGTAATCTTCTTAATATATGTATGCTAACCCATTCATCACTTTTAGATCCCTCGACACCCAAACTCATTTCCGCCTGGCCTCTCCCCTCCAGCGAGGGATGTAGGCCACCTAATATTGATGTCAATGGATTTCGGGAGGTTGTGTAGATTGGAGGTGGGTAGTAAACACAAGGGGAGACCCATATTGTGGGAGACCCACGAGGTATGCAAGGAGACAAACCATAGTCAGTTTGCCTCCTTTTACCTATGTCCCCTGCTGCCTGCTAACGTCAAAAATGCGCCAGGACATCCGCCGTTTACTTATGCACCCCAGAAGACATGCCAATCTCCCATGACACCAACCACCCACACACCCTCAACTCTCGCGCTGGCACTTGCCACCAGCCAGCCCAACGCCATGTTGTAGGTAGTGACACACGCCGTCAATGCCATATATGTATTTAGTATTTGACCCATACCTCTACCCCCTACGGGTTTTTGACCCTTGCAACCCTGATAGTGTTTGGAAGTCTGGTCACAGGACTGGAAAAAGACTGTGACCAGACCGGACTGTGACCGATCAAGACTGCAAATTATCAGGACCGACAAAGACCATAACCGCGGTCTGGTCTACGGTCCTCTATGGATTCAAATTTTTCAAGACTGAGCAAAAACCGGTTTAACCGGTTAAAGACTGGTCTTTCGAGCCTGGCCTCGAATCTTGGGGGCCAAACTTAGAATATATTTATTTACCTCTGTTTTATGTTTTTGATGACCAAATAATGAAATGAAAATGCGTGAATAAACAAACTATTTCCTCTCAACCACCACCACACCACCATCACTGTGACCACCGCTTCGTCACCACTGCCACCACCTCCCACAACCATCGTTCAACCAGTGCCAACCACCCCAATAATGATGACAACATGGCAACACCACGTCACCAGCCCAACAGACGAACGACAATGACCTGGCACATCAACGGACGTGCCACGTCGTCCAGATGGTGATGACACACGTCGTCACTGTTCATACTAATCAAGGTGAGTAGCATACCTCCCCTCCCTCTTTTCTTTTCTCACATGAGAAGCAGGGGCCACCACACCACCATCACCACAACCACCTCCACTTCGTCATCACTGCCACCACCAAAACCACCCCAACAATGATGACAATGTGACAATGCCACATCACCAGCCCAATGGACAAACGATGACGATGGATGGCAATGACCTGGCACGTCAATGGACGTGCCATGTCGTCCAGACAGTGATGGCACATGTCGTCGCTGTTCATATTAATCAAGGTGAGCATACCTCCCCTCCCTCTCATCACCATGTACCAATGTAGGGGGCACCAGGAGCTGTAGGTGCTCATGCCCATCACTACCAAGTCATCTACATTAAAATACTTAGAATATTGTTGTTTCGTAGCCACCTGACCCCTACAAAGACCGGTCTAGACCAGTTGCAAACCCATTAAAACTGGTCTTGTAACCGCAAAAGACCGCAAAAGACCAGTCTGTTGCGGTTCAGTTAGGTTTTTTGAACTTTCTCAAATTGGGAGGACTGGTTACGGTTACGGTCTAAGGTGCTGGGCACCAAAAGACCAGACCAGACCGGACTTTCAAACACTAAACCCCGAACAAACCCATACCTGCACCCGTAAATTACCCTGACCCTCATCGAGGGTATGGGTTTCTGTAGGGTAAGGGTTAGGGTCATTGCGAAGACACCCCGGGGTTACCTGTGCCGATCACTAACCATGGCTGATGAATGACAGTGAGCACCCACAAACAGAAGAAGTAGTGTTTGAAAGTCTGGTCCGGTCCGGTTTTTTGATGTTGAGGGGCCTTAACCATAACTGTAACTGGTCTGCCTTTTCCCAGAAGCCAAAAAAACCGGACCAGACTGCAAAAAGACCACAGACCGTGGTTTTTTGCAGTCTTTAGACCAGTTTCGGTCTTCACCGGTTTACAACCAGTCTTTAGGCCAATACTTTGCAATTATAAATCAATAAATTTATTGACATTCTAATTAGCTTTAGAATGAGCCCAAGAACGTGAAATTCTGTTGGGAATCGGTGCTTCTATGAAATTAGTCTGGTACATCTACTATTTTCAACAGTATTTTATGTTTCCAATCATACCTCTGTCCGTCTTTGATTAATTAACACTTCTTGGGTATCTTTATTTACATTTTTATTGGCTTTAAAATGAGCCCAAGAACGTTAAATTCTGTTGAGAATTGGTGCTTTTATAAAATTAGTCTGGTACATCTATTACTTTCAACGGTATTTTACATTTTCAATTATATCTCCATCGTTCTTTGACCAATTAATACGCTCTTGGGTATCTTTGTTTACATTTTTATTAGCTTTAAAAAGAGCTTAAGAACGTTAAATTCAGTTAGGAATTGGTGTTTTTATAAAATAGATCTGGTACACCTACTATTTTAAACAATATTTTACATTTTCAACCATATCTCTGTCAGTTTTGGGCCAATAAATACGTTTTTGGGTACGTTTTAAAGGGTATTTAAATGGATACAAAAGACAGGTCTTAACCGGTTAAGACCGGTTAAAATGGCAGTCTTTACATCTCAAAAATGAAAAGACCGGACTGCAGGTCTGGTCTTTTGTGGTCTTGGTCCGGTCTGGTTACGGTCTTTTTCCAGTCATGAGACCGGACTTCCAAACACTAGTTAACAACTATTAAACAAATTTTAAGAACTAATTAAAGCAAGGCCAGAGTATGTCTGGCCCTGGAGGAAAACCCAGGACACAGACAGCACCGATGCTGTCGCAAAAAGGTAAAGCAACAACAACACGACAAAATTGGTCTGCCAAACCAGAAGTACAGGAATGAGGGAAAATGAGAGTGATGGGGACAGTAGAGATGGAAGAAGACAGCCAGGAAATCAGAGATGCAGAAAAAGGGAAAGCCTTCCTTGAAGACAGGCTACTATTCGTACCAGATGGCATGCCCCTCACATTGGACATGCTTTTCATGACTCTTTTCCAGGTAGCAGCCATGCCAGGCATGGGTAGGCAGGCAATCAATGCAGTACATGCAGTCGCATACCTACTGAAGGAAGTTGAAATGGGGGAAGTGGCAGAAAGAATCAGGGATATCGCCAACATGCAATTCAATAAAATGACAAGTCTTTTTCCAGTCATGAGACCGGACTTCCAAACACTAAGAAGGCAATGACAAGCTGAGGTGAGCAAGGTCACCTCCACCCAAGACTGATCTCTCTAACATGGAATCCAGATGCCACATTGCTGATGGCAACATGGCAACCAAATGGCAAACAATGACTGAAATTCATCGTCGCTAGGTAATTTATGTGACCAGGACATGGTAAGCTCACCTCCCTATCATCACTTATCTTGCTAACACAGAATCCAGGTGCCACATCACTGACAGTGACGTGGCCACCAATTGATGACAAATGACATTTGTCATTGTTGTCTATTTTAAGAGACCACGGTAAGTACCCTGTTCCATGTTCGTCCCAACCCATCTCAATGAGATACAGGACAACAACAGAACAACAATGTGGGATGACAACAATGCAACTGCCCCCAACCACCACTGCACATCCCAATGATACCAACAACAGACAAACAATGGATAAAGACAACCAGGTAAGCAGCATTTGGTGACATTGTGACCTACAGACATGCCATGTCATCCAGATGGTGACAATGCATGTTGTTGTCACTGTTGACATTAATCCAGGTGAGCAACATGATCCTCCTCTCCTTTTTTCACAAGAGAAGCAGGGCCATATCCCTGTCCACAACAACATCAGAGTTATTTAGTTATAGTAGTTGTCAGTGTATTTCTATCAACATGTGCAGAATACCTTTTTAATGGTCATCAATATTAAACTATTGCTAAAATTTGCAAAACAATGTATAAGGATTGAAATTGGAATTGATTCCTACTATTGCTGTGGATTCCAAATGGAAGTCTGACATTTTGCTGGAATCCAGCAGAATCTGCAGGAGCTCATGGGGAGGGTAAAGTATTGACTTCAAGACCTGTAAATAACTGTATATTGAATTGATATCAGTGATATAAAGGTTAGAATAAAAAATGTGGATGAGAGAAGTGTAACTTTGATGCTTTAGATAAAACATGTATACTGGGGGCACACCTGTTCTAATGGGCCCCCATTGATCCATCAAAGATGGATCCAGTGTGCACCCCTACCTGGCAAGCTGTGACTTATACTGGAGACATGGCTGAGCATAGCAAGTGCCATAACATAGGTGCAGGTATATGTGTAACTTCCATGATTCAAATGAAAGATGCACACCAGCACTGGGATGAAGCATGTGTACCAGAACTGGGATTAAACATGTGTACCAGGGGGTCCAGGGGGTGTGCTCCCAGCAAGCTGTGACCAGTGCCAGAGTTACAGCCAAGCACCAGTGAGTGCCGTGATGTAGGCACGGGTCTAAAGCTTGTATATACATAAGGAAGAATCCTGTTCTTCTGCATACTATGTTGTTTGGTCGTCCTGCTCACCAACAACCCACTGGACATTAACTTCCTTTCCCATTTTCTGGTATCTCACAACATCTTTCTATTCCACTCCATTCAACTTCCTTTTTTTTTCCCACACAGACACTTTTCATATTCACAGACAGACAATTCCCTCCCCCCCTCCCTCCTTTCAAATTAATAGGTATTATAGGACAATGCTACCATCAATGGACATCTTTTTTGCAAGTTTCTATAGGTGCACAGCACCTGGGGGACTCTGCATACACCTATTTATACCATTACCTAAGATTTCAAACCCTCAAACCCTCCTATGATTAGTTGGGTTTAGAATTATTTTTACTATAGTCTAATTGGGGTGCACAGGTGCCCAGGGATGAAATCTTATCTCCTCTCCCTGAGATACTCCCAGTCTTGGAGACTGGTGATCCTGTGCAGGCGAGCTGCACACTTGAGACTTATCCACAGGGGATAAGACTTCAAGTAGTTAGACATTCTCTTGTCTTACCTCCACTCGAGCTTGCTATCAGTTAGCTCTCATTTGCATTCACCCACCCTCCTGCACCCTAGCTCCCCCTCCTCAACCCCGCCCTGGACAAATCACATGACCTTATCAAATCTTATTCTCCAAGATCAAAACAATGAATGTTCAACTTCACACATTTTCTAGGTTTGTTTCAAGCATATAAGTACATACATGGAAGGAATTTTTAAAAAAGGACACAGGCTATTTGTTGGAAGCATGAAAATTATAATCAAGTTTGTTGATATTTATATAATAGAAATCAAGCAAATTACTGAAGTTTTCGAATGGGTAACAAGCTTATTTTAAACAGGTTATGCAGCAATGCTCATGTCAGTAAGGCCAGGGATAAGAATCTAAATTCTTTACATATTGAGTTGTGTATGTACCTTTTGGCACTAAGATTCCTGATTTAGTTCAGGACTTACATAATGACAGCAAACTTGCTTGTAGAAAAACCCACTTACAATGACATAGCATTGAAAAAAAAATGACCGTTGGAATGCACATGCTCCAACATGATCCAAGTTAGGGACTAATAATCTAAAATACAAAAATATTACTACCAACCGTGTTCGAACCATGCCCCTCACTGATGTAGAGTTCCCACAGTGAGGTGCTCAACCACCTGAACAACAAAGACATATATAAAGAATAATTTAAAAAGAATATAATACCTTTAGCGGTAAATGAAATTTATGTGCTCATAGATGAATATGGGCTGGCTGACGATGTCTGTGGAGAATAGCAGATACAGATACTGAGTTTGAAATATATATTATGTAATTATCACATGATCGATGCTCAGAGATCTCGCATTGCTTGAACTCTTGTTGCCATTGTCTCTCTCAGCCATGGCAGACTCAGATCCTGAACCAGTCCACATTGACAAGCCTGGGGAACATCCCCAAACTTGTTGGAAGCATCCGAAAACTTACAAGGTACATAAGTCTCCTAATATTATTTCCTCGTGTTGCTGCTGATGCAACCGACATCTGAACAGATCACAGTTTGTACAGGAAATCACGTTGGCCATGGAGAACAGTTTTTGAAACCCCTCAGGTGCATAAGTTATCTATTGTGATCATTGAACGTACATACTCACATTTTTTCAATCAAATTTTAGATTCTCGTGGAACTCCCCCATCTTTGGTGGCACTGATCATTCCAACCCCCCCTGCCAACCATCGCACGCTTTCAGCAGTGAACACCGTGCCCTGTGGCTCACCTTCCACCTCACACACACCTTCTACAGCTTATCCAAACCCTCTTGCGGTTACCACCCATCTGCCACTTCACACACACCTCAAACAGCCCATCTCAGACTCCTGAGGTTGCTGTTTCATCCGCCACCTCATCGACCACTTTATACGCACCAACTATGCACCCTCCAACCTCAACTACGATATCTCCCATACATGTGGTTGCCCAAAAGGGAGCATGAAAGTCATGCCAGTTATATGCAGCCTGTGGCCAAGACTCAGACAGCCTCCCAGAACTGGGTACAAGCAGCAACTGAGGGAATTGTTGGATGAGAAAGCAGCCCAAGCAGTAAAAAGACCAAGGGAATGACCCCAGAAACAGGTTTCATCACCTGTTTCTGTTAAATTTGGAAAAATGGTATGTTTGTCATATAAATATCACTCTTTGTTTACTAATCTACTCTTAGCTGGTCTCTGGAATGCCTTCACGAGATGAAGGTCATTCTCTCCAGTCACCCTGGGTCTCGTTATGTGGCCCGGGTTCATCTGTTCCACCCACTCCATCTCTGCATAGTAATGGCAATGATACGGCCCTCTCGCTTTCATCTAGTGATCGGCACGGGTAACCCCCAGGTCACTTTGCGATGACCTATACCCATACCCTCCAGAAACCCATACCCTCAACATGGGTCAGGGTAATCTGCAGGTACGGGTAAGGGTGTACATGGGGTTTCATGGGTTAAAAACCCATGAAGGGTACATCCAAGGGTAACATTTATACCTTGCGAATGTAATGCACATGTCAATTGACATGGCAATAGCAGTCACAAGGTGAAGTTCCCAGTGTCATCATTCTGGTCAGAGGGGTTATCATGTCCTCATTGCATTGTTGTTGTCCCATGTTGTTGTTCCGTCAGCAGTGGCCAACATGGCACCTGCTGAAAAAATGAGAGGGGGAGGCCAGTGGGATGGCTCACCTCATTGACCGCAGTTTGTCATCCTTCATCTGTTGTTAGTTTCCACGTCACCATTGGCAACGTGGCACCTACTTCTTGTGTGAATAGAGGGGGGGGAGGGGTGTCAGGTTGCTCACCTTGAGTAACATGGACAGGGACGATGACAAGTGTCGTCACCATGTAGACAATGTGGCACGTCTGTTGACATGCCAGGTCACCTTCACCATAGTCGTCCAAAGGCATGCATATGGGGCCTGTGATGTGGCAAACACCCACAAACATCATGGGTAACAATGAGGGTATACCCTTACCCTCACTCAAGGGTAGGGGTTTATGTGGGGTCAGACATTCATACCCTGACCCCTACCCTTCCAACCCTTACCCGTGTACCCACATGGGTTTCCAAACCCTTGCCAATCACTACTTTCATCTCAAACTACTGTGGCTGCAAATAGGACTGTGATACGGCCCCCTGAGCACCCCTGCACCTGACTCCTGTTGCACCATCATCCCATGTTGTACCTTCTGTAGTTATCTAAAATAACAACTAAACTGATAAAGGCTATGGATATTGACGTGCAGATGGAGCATCCCAATGCAACTGGACCATCATCAAATAATTTCCACATGCATACAGAAATGTCAAGTACTATCACTAATGTAAACCCAGCTCCAACACATCAAAAATGCCAAACATGCTGCAAGTATGCCCTTATCGATTGCCCCGGAAGCCAAAAAGTTTCGAATTGTGAAAACGGATGCCATGATTGTGGGAGGGTGGATTGTTGAGGACGAAATGCAAGACATCTGCATAAGATGTGCTTCAAAGGCTTGGAATAGTTTACATACAAAAAAAGATCTTATCAGAGTATAATCTGGTCTGACCATACCCTTTTGTGTAATCTAGTAACTGAGTATCCAGCTTATATAAAACAAAATAAATCTAAAAGAAGGAATCAAACCCTGAGGATCTCGAAAATCTAACCAAGTATCCAGTATCCTGCTTTTTTCTACAGCTCACAAATGCTGCTGCAGCTCAGCAAAGTGTTCTGCAGGCTGCCCGCTTGTGTGGTTTCATGCTATGTTGATATTGTGAGGTTGGGGTCTTCCCTTCCTCCTCTTCCCTTTTTCTTTTTTCTTTTTCTTTTTCTTTTCTTTTTTAGCCCACAAACATTGGTATCCAGCCTGAATATGCAAGAAACATATGCAAAAAAAAGATTGTTTTCAGCCTAAATTAACATTTATAACTTAGTTAACTACACATAATATCTTTCCAACTTGTCATATTGTGGTCTGAGGGAGACATACTGCTAAAGAGATGGTGTTTGAAGTTCCATGTAGTAGATCATGTGACATGTCTGGGGAGGGGGGGTTGAGGTTGGGGAGCTCTGCACCCTCTTTCATTTACCATGTATTGATTGTGACAGACATAGGACAACACTACCATCAATGGACATCTTTTTTGCAAGTTTCTCTAGGCGCACAGGGGGATACCTATTTATATCATTACCTAAGATTTCAAACCCTCAAACCCTCCTACAATTAGGCATGTGTATCATCAGGGGGTCCAGGGGGCTTGCCCCTGGCAAGGTGTGACCAGTGCCATAGGCACGGGTCTAAAGCTTGTTATGATAAACTCATGACATCACATCTAGATTATTTATTAATTTGTATGTTCGTGCCACTCGTCCCTCAAAGTTCAAAACTGTTTCAGATATGATCAAAGCCTCCTTAAATGAGGATCCTCAGGATCCGAAAAAGCTGGTAGTTCACGTCCTTTCCAGTGAACATATAGCTGCTTGCTAACATCTTCAGGCATTGATACGTGATGATTTTGTTGTGTGGTAACAGGGTACTACAATGAGTACTGTTGATAAAGGAGCTGGAAGCCCTTGTTACCTCAGGTTCAAGATCCCGCCAGCCTGTTATACCAACCTGGTCAGTGTACATTTTCGATCCATGTACAAGCCAAGAGATGAATCGAGATTCATACAAAGTAGGGCATTCTTTAACTACCTCCAATGTGCCACCCCTTAACAACCGCCTGCCTTCAGGGGGATTATGTTGCCCCAATGTGGATGCCTTGCGTGCTTTTGGCTACGAGGACCTTGCCATGACACTTAATGGAAAATTAGTCAACCATTTGGAGAACATGTTGACCCTTGATTTGAGTTTTGCAGCTGAGTTTGAACATTTTAATGTTTGGTTTGTTGCAACAGTGTGTCCAATATCATAATCCACTCCATCACTCTAATACATCATACAGGCAGTTGAAAATCGATACAAGCTTGAAGCAACTGAACCATATCGGTTGCGCCAATATCCAGAATATGTCACTTTTACAACTCCTGACCAGGGCCAATATCCTGTTCCAGATCCCACTTATCTTCGCATTCACGCTGCCTGTTCAAAGATTGCGCATTTATCAGGGGCAGCAGATGCAATTGGTGATTAAGTGTGATATGGAGATGAGAGAAGCTTTTGATTTAGAGGCAGCATCGGGGGAGGTAGAGGCAAGTCACTTGATGATATTAAGCATGACATGGAGTCAAGAGAAACTTCTGATTTAGAGGCAGTCAAGTTATAGTTGGTTGCACATTGGATTGGAAGAGAATCAGCTTGATTACAAGTGTTCACTAAACACAGATGCACAAACGGGAACATAAATCTGACTTTATTGACAAATACAAAACCAATTGTCTGTGCAAAGCTATACATAGAGCATTAATTCTCATAATTCCACCAGAAAACCAAGGGGGTGGTGGAACGTGGATCCTGTATATAGGGTTGGGGGAGGGGGGGGGGTCCACCAGAGGCCTTAAATTTTTTTGTGACCTTGCTGATAAAAATCATTCAAATGGCCTGCAACACTACCACAGCACCCTTGGAGCTTGTTTTGGTAAGTTGTACACATATTCAGTCAGTACACATTAGACAAATACAATCTAAGTTCTAACTTTGTACTTCACATAATTGTATATACCACAATCAAAGACAATGATGACGTTCACCGTTCTCGCCTGATTAGTGTTTGGAAGTCCGGTTACGCAACCAGAAAAAGACCGTAACCAGACCGGACCATAACCAATCAGGACCGCAAATGATAAAGACCAGTGAAGACCTAGGAGGACTTGGTTTGAGATGAGGTGCCAGAATTGACAAATGAGAGGAGGAAGAGGATGTAGAGGGTTCGAATGTCTAGAAGGGAAGAGAATGAGTTTTGGCGCAAATAAGAGGGAGTTAAACGGACCTGGTTTAATCAGTGGGTCTGGGGTTTCTTCATTTTTCGTTTTGCATCGCATGTTCAAAAGTTTTGGTAGAGACTGAAGACACGCTTAGAATAGGTTGCTGAGGACCGCAAAAGACCGGTCTGTTGCGGTTCGGTCCAGTTTTTTGAAGTTTCTCGAATTGGGAGGACCAGTTATGGTTACAGTCTAAGGCACTGGGCACCAAAAGACCAGACCGGACCAGACTTTCAAACACTATGCCTGATAAGATTATGAAGATGATCCTCTGAACATGTCACAAAGATGAGGGGATGACCGAGGGCTTCTCCTTGTTGGCCAACAGCCTTGAGGCCAGCATAAGTGAGAGTCTCGATGAGCCACATGTACTGCTGCTCAGCCTTGCACATGTCCTGACGTGTGTGGTCTTTAGAGATGCTGGGCGTGATGCCCTGAAGGCGATGACGAGGTCGACGTCACATGCATGGGTGGTTGGCATGGCACTGGGCCAGTCGACGAGCTCGATGAGCATGGAGGGTGGGAGAAGGTGCTGTTGATGCGGCGCTGTTAAGTCATCACTGTCATTGTCATTGGTAAAGGATGTTCGGCAGTGATGGCTGCCAATAGCCGATGGTTCCTTAAGAAAAACATAGGAGGGTGGGAAGAACATACCAGATTTGGGGGGGTAGGGGGGGTTGAGAAATGGGGCCTTAATTTTTATTGTGACTGTATATGTAAATTCCATGTTCCGCCACCCCCTTGCAGAAAACATGTTCTCCTAACCTCGCTGATGCTCATTTATTGTCCGGATTCAAGACGAAGACGAAGTGGCCAATATGTTGGAAGATCATGCCACATTGACGCTCCTGCACTTCCCCCTCCTCCTCCCCCAAACCTTCATCCTTAACTTGAACGCTGTGAGCTGACCCAGCTCTCCCCCACACTGACTTTCCCGAAAAAGAAATAAAGCACACGTGAAGCCTCCTAAGCCCCTTTTATTGTATTAATCATACACATTTACATCGGCCAAGTGCTCTAGTGGTTAGTACGTCTGCTGGATTGGAAGGATTCTCACGAGTTGTCATGATCTTGGTGTTCGATTCCCGGTGTCTGTGTTATTTTTGTGGGGCTCTAACCTCTGTTTTCACTGCTTTTCTAGTTTTTTTGGTTACTTTTTGCTTCCTATTGGTATTTTATTTTGCCTTATGTTCTTCTTTTATTTTCA
>Ga0307507_10006957_pt1 | contig 16828 bp, 17 predicted proteins | sample 7_EM_MG_FD_207223 | JGI IMG/M metagenome (GOLD analysis project Ga0307507, IMG submission 207223) | Populus trichocarpa ectomycorrhiza microbial communities from riparian zone in the Pacific Northwest, United States - 7_EM | ecosystem: Host-associated > Plants > Roots > Unclassified | place...
ATCTAAATAGCCCTTATGTCTACACTTAAGAGGGGGGGAAGAAAAGTGGGGGACTGGAGGGGAAGTAAATGAACAATAAACACGCCAAGGGGACCTATAATACAATGGAAATTCTAAGCCGTACAGTACTAGCCTATATCAATACGATGAGAACCCCCCACCAACACCAAACTCCAGATTATAAAGAGAAGCTAACAAATCCTAACTCAACCGGATAATTAAGAAAGCCTATATAGAGACTTAGAGGGGAGAGTAGTAAATATGTGCATCCCCATCGCATATCATTTCATTCAACCAGAGGGAGATAGTTATGAGCATATGTGGTAGGCATATCTCGGAGGGAAAAGGAAGACGGCGATTACCGCAGGGCGGTGTTTCGTTCTACGGTAGGAGGCAGGAAGGAACCAGCGGGGGCAGGCATGTTTATGGAGCTGTTGCGGTCGTTGGACAAGTGGGACATACCGTAGGTTATCGGTGATGGGGGGGGGGGGGGTGAGGGAGATATGCCCCCTACGACCTCATGCCGTACCGGAAGTGGCACAGAAGAGGGGTGTTTGGCCAAACAAGTCTGGCTTGTCGGGGTTGACGTCGCCCCACCCGAGTAATTTTTTGACCACTCCCTCCCGCCCACGCGCAGCAGCACACAAGAGCGGTGTCTTACCGTAGATATCTGGTTTGTCGGGGTTGACGTCGCCTCGCCCAAGTAGCATTTCCACCACTTCTCCGTGCCCGCTCTCAGCAGCACACAAGAACGGTGTTTGGCCGTACTTATCTGGTTTGTCGGGGTTGACGTCGTCCCTCTCGAGTAGCATTTTCATCACTCTCTCGTGCCCATTCAAAGCAGCCCACCAGAGCGGGGTTTCACCGGAATCACTTGGTTTGTTGACGTCAACGTCGTCCCGCTCGAGTAGCATTTCCACCACTTTCCCGTGCCCGTTCTCAGCAGCACAGAAGAGCGGTGTTTTGCCGTAGATATCTGGTTTGTCGGGGGTGACGTCGTCCCGCCTGAGTAATGTTTTCACCACTCCCTCCCGCCCACTCGCAGCAGCACACAAGAGCGGTGTTTTGCCGTAGATATTTTGTTTGTCGGGGTTGACGTCGCCTCGCGCGAGTAGCATTTCCACCACTTTCCCATGCCCGTTCTTAGCAGCCCACCAGAGCGGGGTTTCACCAGACTCACTTGGTTTGTTGACGTCAATGTCGTCCCGCCCGAGTAGCATTTCCACCACTTTCCCGTACCCGTGCGTAACAGCATACCAGAGCGGTGTTCGGTCGTACTCATCCGGCTGGTCGGGGTTGACGTCGCCCCGCTCGAGCAGTATTTTTACTGCTCCCTCATGCCCTCTAGAAGCAGCTCGGCAGAGCGGTGTTTCGCCGAATACAAATGGTTGGTTAGGGTCGACTTCGTTCCGTCCGAGGAGTACTTTCATCACTCCCTCGTGCCCCCCCTCAGCAGCATACCAGAGTGGTGTTCCACCGCCACGGTTTTGTTTGTCAGGATTGGCGTCGCTCCATCGGAGTGGCATTTTCACCGCTCCCTCGTGCCCTTCCAGAGCAGCCATATGGAGTGGCGTTTGGCCGTGCTTATCTAGTCTGTTGGGGTCGACGTCGTCCCGTTCTAGTAGTATTTTCACTACTCCCTCGTGCCCTTCCACAGCCGCCCTATAGAGTGGTGTTCGGCAGCGCTTATCTAGTCTGTTGGGGTCGACGCCGTTCTGTTCTAGTAGTATTTTCACTACTCCCTCGTGCCCTTCCACAGCAGCCCGATGGAGTGGCGTTTGGCCGCGCTTATCTAGTTTGTTGGGGTTGATGCCGTCTCGTCCAAGTAGTATTTTCACTACACCCTCGTGCCCATTCGAAGCAGCCCACATGAGAGGTGTACTACCTGTGCAGTCCATTGGGTTGATATCACAGCCCTCCACCTCTACCAAACAAGTCACGATCTCATCAATCCCGAAAAAAGATGCATAATGTAGACCACTAAACAAGAGAGGTTTATCAGAATAATACTTGAAGTAATCCACCCTCACTTTGTTAAAGAGGATCCTCGGGGAGATGTGGTTGCTGTAGTCGCCCAACAGCTCTAACGCAACCATTTTCGCATTATCTGAAAGATCTCTTTTTGCGTGCACTCCCCAATATACAGAAGAATATTCCAGAAATGGTGTGTCCTGGAGATGGGGATCATTGGGCGGGGAATTGGGCGAAAGAGCCTTGACCTGACTGGAATTCAAATAACTTAAGCAGGTCTCTGCCATTGCCGCGTGAGGTCTATCAAAATTCTCAGGATGAGCCTGGAGGTACTCTTGAAGCGTAAAGTGAATTAATCGCACTGTGGAAGCCTCGTTGTCTACGGCAACAAGCCCTTTGCAATAGGCTAATAACGTGGTTATTGAAGGAACATTGTCGCCATGGAGATCCACCGATCCAATTTCGACTCCTAGGGCGTGACACAGTTCGTCGACCTTCAAGGGCCGCTCCGAGTGGGAGATCCACATCAAAGTCGCAATGCCCTCGACCCCTCCCTATCCTGTTCCTTTATCCGACCCAACGTCGCACCATAAGCACCCTCCAACCCCCAATCGTCAGTCATTTCTTTGAGCTTTTTTCGCCTGCTACGGATTGTGGCCCCTTCCAAGATCGTATCGACGTTCAGCGAGACTAGCAGGAACCTAAATATGTACCTGTCAGTGGACAATTTGAGCCAGCTTCTCCGGTGTTGTTGCTTCTACCTACATTTCTGAAACATCTTTGCAAATTTTGTCCAGGATATCTGCCTCAAGACTACTGTCCATCGCCTCTGGTATGGTGTCTTCCTCTAGTCTATGATGAAGGTAACTGAGGATATCCTGTCTCTGCGGAGTGATGCGTATGACTGTTCCTCTTCCAGACAATCGCTTCCCGACCTCGGCCTCGACGTGCGGTCTTCCCGTCACGAACATCCGAGTACCCGGAGAGCTTCGTAGAATTTGGTCCAGCGAAGCAAGAATCTTTACCCGATATCCCGTCACACATTCGTCTAGCGCATCGATACATATGAATGTGGGCTTTATGGAAACCGTATTCTGCAGCATGTTCACAATATCGGCAAGCTGCGGCCCCCGTCCATCCATGACCTGTTTCTGGTTGTGATACGCTTGTGCTATTTCCCCAGGCACCTCTCCCAGCCCACCCACAACTTGTCTGAGCACGGCGCCCAGCATATTCGCCGGTGATTGCGCCTTTTGAGCCGCATAGTCAAAGTAAAAACTGGTAACCGTGACACCCTGGCTCCCAGCCCAATCGCCTAACCTGTCCATCACTAATGAGCTAGCATCAGAGCTTGTTAGCACCTGCCCTTCTTCCATCCATCGAGATTTGTTCTTGATACCTAATAAAAGTCTTGCCAACTCCTGGATCTCCATAGCAAAACAAAACCGCATTATCAGATCCATTTCCCCCACTACTAGCGTACCAGCTTTTAAACGCCTCAGTCTCCAAGACCCATCCCCCGATATTTTCGACCCGCCTTTCTTGAATGTCCTTGTGCCGCAGCCTGGGCTCTAGTGGCGATAACCAGGCTAGGATATTAGATCGCTCATCGGCAGCGGTAACGTTGACAGTCGGGTTAATATTAACAGTCGGGTTAAAAGAGTTGTTATTGTTGCTGAATGCTTGAGCCATTTTCCGTTCTTTGCTGCTTACTCGAGTAGAGTATTGTAGATGATGAATGATGGAGGAGGCCGACAACCGGTCCTGGAATTCCTTGGGGACTGAAGAAAAGGAAAAGCGGGGGGGGGGGGTTATCGAAGCTGATGGATACCACAAGGCTATCCAATCAATCTCTCCCAAGTTTTATCAACAAAATTCTGGCTGTGTTTGCCGCACCAGTGGCAAGGAAGCCACACACCTTTCAATGCTGCAAATCCTCCGCCGCGATGAACCAACACCCTCGAGCGCACTCGTTGAGACCGTCTAGCCTGGTATACCTGTAAGCATCAGTAGAAAGCCTTGCGTATCGTCCTGACCAAAGCATCGCAGCAGATCCCTTCGTGATGTCGTTCCAGACCGCAAAAATTCCCCCCACAGCCTCGTAACCCTCTAGATTCTCTGAGGCTCGGCACTGCGCTTCCTGATACCGGCACTCAACAAGGCAGCCAAGCGCAGTGCGCCTACTCGAGTACCCGACAGCAGGTGGTGGTGATCGTTTCCGAGTTGAGGTGATAGCCTAGGTCGAAGCGAGATTAAGTTATTCCCTCTCTTTCTCCATCACATTATTCTGTCGTCTCTTAGCGGAATTTCTTTCTGAGTTTGTTCGCCGGAGGTTTATTCTGTTGTTTTGGTTAGGTGTGATAGACTGTGTAGGTTAGCTATTGCACGGTAACTTACATGTATAGTATTTGGTTTTGGCGAATTTGCCCGCTCGGCTCTGATGGTAGCGATGTTGGGCGCAGCCGCAACTGCCCCCTCTCGCCTATTCTCAACATCATCATAGATCCTCACTCGTCTTCCAAATCCCCAAGCCCACACAAATTTCGAAAGCATAACACAGCCACAAGAGTAGAAACCACTAACCAGAACAGACAGGGATATAATATATTTAGCTAATCACCCTTAAATAACTATTATAACTTCTCACCAAACCCTTATGCTATACGAGAAATCGCAATACAACGAAATACAGTCCGCTAAGCTCATCAGACAGCGTTATCCGAACTACCGTAGTATAAAACTGAAAAAAGCCCCCCCCCCAGACTCCAATATACTACAAGTACTCGTATCAGAAGTTTTAAAACTCCAAAAACCCCACATAACATGATAAGAAAACCAAAGCCAACTACCATCCATCCCACAATCAAGCCCACACCTCAAAAAATAATATCATATCATAATAGCATGATAGACTGTAGACAGCTTATACCTAGTACTGTACATAAATATATTATAATAATAATATATAACACTACCGGCTGGTCTTACAGTGGTTTTTCTTCTTCTTCTCGTATATCATACTATAACTGTTTACTACTCACTGTATATATGATATAGAGTAGAGTAGAGTAGAGTAGGTCACCGGCTTCGGCATGAACTATGGTAATGGTACGAAAAGATATTAGGCGGGAGTCAGGTTTATATGATTGTTGGGAGGGAGGCATGATACTGGTATTTTTTCTTTTCTTTTTTCTTTTCTTTTTTCGTATTGTATTGCAGTTTTAGGACTATGAATTACTTTACGGTATCGGTTCTTGTATGAAAGGTATAGCAACGTACCGTGTTATTGGAAAGCTAATGGGAGTTATAAGTAGACTAGGGGGATGAATGGAATTCGTCAAGCACAGCAAACGTGCTGTACTGTACTGGTATCGATACGCTACAATGCCAAGGAGAGAGGGAAGAGAAGAAAATGTCATACTAAACTCGAAAATACCACCCAGAATCTCAGCCAAGTGAAGTGAAGTGAGGTGAAGCCAAGAACCATATATATAATATAATAAAGTATCAGTAAATAAATAAAGATTGCAAGTAACAGTAGCCAAATCCCAGTACTTTGCCCCGGTGAAAAAAAAAAGAGGAAGAAAAACACAAAGGAATTTATTCCAACACTCCCTATACATCCTCCTCCACCTACGCCTTCCATACCAAACTCACACGGTAACTACACAGAAGGAGAAGAAGCAGCAGCAATAACAGGTGAAAACGCCCACCCCTCCCTTCCCCCATTCCCATTCCCATCTTCTGCGTCCATAACATCATAATCTCCAATTGGGGAGCCAACGGCACTGGCATAGCTACTATCGGCAGTGCTCCTCCCATTCCTACTCCCACTCTCAGTAGTAGCCACCTCGCTGGGCGGCGGGAGCCCCACATCCTCAAAACTAGTTTTTGTTGGGAGCATCGCGTTTTTGCCGGCATGTGAGAGGCCCGGGGGCGCGCCCACCCCTCCACCGCCAGAAAAGCCGGGCGGTGGCATTTGCGGCGGTGGCATTTGCGGCGGCGGAGAAATTGCGCCCTGGGCCAATAAACTACTATTCGCAGGAACAGGGCTATGCGTTCCGCTCCCCCGTGAACTTCTCAGACTCCCGTTACTCCCGCCCCAGGCATTCCTCCTTAAGCGCATCAATTGCTCCAGAGTGATCTCCCCGCCGCCGCTATTGCTACTAATCAGGCTACCGAGGTCTTCGCCTGCGGGCACGGTGGCGGATAATGGGCGGCTAGATGATACTGGGAATACCAGGCTGTTGCGATAGCTACTCTCGCTGCGCTCGCTAATTGGTGTTAAGCTGGGTCTCCGTATAATGGGCCTCGACGCGAGTTCCGCTGGTCGGCCAAAGTAGCCACCGGCAAAAACGTTTTCCTCATCGTCCTCGGTAGGAAGGAGTCCTGGAGCGGAGGACATGGGGTAGAAGCCAAACTCTTGACCGTAGAATTCTGTGTCGTAGGCTAGGGCTTCCGCATTTGCTTCAGCTACCATGCTGTCATCTGCGTCCTCTGGCTCGTACTCGTCGTCATCGATGGAGTAGTATCCGCTCTGCGAACCCCAGTCCGCTGCGTAGTCGCTTTCGTACCCACCAATACCGCTGAGGGCTCCGGGGCTGTTGATCTCATTCGCGGCGGCGGCTTCGGCTTCACGCTGTTGCTGCTTCTGGTATTGGTACAGCTGCTGGGTGAGCGTTGACAGTGCGAGCGGCAGGCCAGTGTGTCCGTCCAGCATGGTCCCATCAGGAGCGTAGAATTGGGCTTGTTGTTGCGTGCACCCCAGACCGGCGCCAATGGGGTTTAGAAACGGTGGGAAACTCTTGTTCCCGTAGCCGCTGCCGCCGCCGGTACCTGCCGTGCCGTCGTTACTATCGTTTGCGAGGCTGTCGAGACTACCATCTTCGACTTGCATGGCACCACCCGAGGAGATGCCGAGTGTCGAGGGGGAGGAATCGCGCTGCTCTTTGTTCATTGACTCTTCCACTCCCTCCTCCTCCTGGTTAGGATTATTCACGGAACTTTGAACGGTAGGATTGTCGAGAATATTCCCGTCATCAAAATATAAATCATCGTCGTCGTCTTCGTAGCCTGCAATTCCATCCCCTTGTTCAAGTTCATCAAAGTCCGAGTCACTGTTCAGGTCTAATCCCCGAGGATTACCCAGTCGCTGAACGAGTGATGGTTGTTCAGGCTGCATCGCAGCAGGCTCCGGGTTCATGGCAGGAAGGACTTGTGCCATCCCCATTAAATTCAATGGTGCTATCGGAGTATCAACATCGATCGGCGAATCCTTCGACAATGCAATGCCAATCCCACGGCTCGGGTCAACCCCTAACGCTAGCGGAACACCCCCCTCATCCTCTATATAGTCCGAGTCGCCGTATATGACCTCATCCGGCATCATGAACAATCCCTCGTTCGCCCGGGAAAACCCTTCATCATCATCGCCCCCAAAATCCAATTCCAAGCTCAACCCATCACCGTCCCGGTCGTCATCATCATCATAATCGTTATACGGCTCCTCCTCCGGTTCGTCTTTATTCGACTCGGCAGCGCTACTCGCCTCAAAGCTGAATCTGGAAGAATTGGTCATCAAGTGGTGCGGCAGAGACAGTGGATGATCAACAAGAGTGACACCACGAGGTTTCCCATCGTCGAGGTCTCCTTCATTCGAGGACACTACCGAAGACGCCCTACTAATCTGCGTCGTCGGACCAGTAGAGGAAGGCAATACTCCACTCTCAACTACCCCAGGATTATGCGAATCGTCCATCGGCGGAGGATTGGTGGTGGGAACCCTAAGTGGCTCCGGCGCAGCCCGAGTCGGCATAGCCGGTGTAGCAGGTGTAACCTCCACCTCTCCAATCTTCCCCCCTACCCCCACAGACCCCCGGTCCTGCCCAACCCCGTCATCAAAGTGCTCCGTAAAAACCGGCGTCCTCTGTTTCTCCAACTCGGCCAACCGATCGTCAATCCCACTGCTCCCCGCATCATCCGCGACAACCTCCACTTTCAGCAGCTTATTGTTCGGATCCATCAACGGACTGACGGGCGGCAACGGCGATATCGACCTCCCATTGACCGGCGGGCGAACAGCCTCGTTCTGGCCCCTCTTGGGCGGGTTCGACCAATCGGGATGTCTGGTACCGTAAATAATCCCAGGGTCGAAATCTCCCGGGAGATCTTTCGCGTTTCGGGCTTTTGCACTATCGCTGAGTAAACCGCTAGCTTGCGAGGAGCGCCTCCGCATGAGCAACGACATGGGGTTCAGGAGAGTCAGTTTGGTGTTTTTCCGATACGAGGATGTTATCGTTGTCGAGACGGGGTATCCGCCAATGCCGACGCCCTGATTGGCAGCATTATTACTACTACTACTACTACTACCACCGCTACTGAGATTATGATGAGAACTTGAGCCGTCGGCGGGAGCAGCGAGGGAGGAAGGTTGGGCTGCCAGAGCAGCGTTGGCAGCCTTGACCTGCTCCGATAAGGTGGACAGCTTTGTGTTGGGCGCAGGTTTCGTCGACAGCGGTTTCGAGCTCGGTTTCGAGCTGCGTGAGCGTGGGCGAGGGGGTGGAGGTGGTAGAGGGGCGAGTACCGTAGTCATCGGCGGCTCCGACACGTGCGATGAATTGGAAGTACCCGGTCCGGATGAACCGGCAGCACCCTCCACGAGCCATTGCCCCGGCGAACCGAGCCCGGGAGAACCACTGTTTATCGAAGGGAGGGCATCGAGGGGGGGAACGCTTGGTGGGGAGGTCCGTGGTGGTGGTGGATGCGGCGATGCTAAATTGGTGGAGGAAGTGGAAGGTATGGATGAGGGGGACTTTGAAGAAGGAGGTGGCACGGCTGAAGCGTTCCCCTGGCTCGAAGCGGAGCGGCGGTGATGACGGAGGATATTAAGTCGAGGCATGACGGGAGAATGGAAAAATCGGTGAAGGGTGATGTGATGGTGGGGTAAAAGGGAAAAAAGAAGAAAATAAATAAATAAAGATAAAAATAAAAAAAATAAGAAATAAGTATCGGCGGCGGGGTAGGTGAAGGAGTTACGTTAGATAGCGAAGAAGCTCAGCAGGGCAACCTAAACCTCGGGTCTCTCACCGACACTGCACTTTTAGTTAGTATGATAGAAGAGAAGGTGAGAGAGGAAGGAAAGAAGGAATGAACGAATGAATGAATGAAAGATAATGGAAGGATCAAGAGGGAAGGGAAGAGGAGGAGGAAAAGAAAAGAAAAGAAAAGGAAAAAAAAAGAAACCTCTTTTCTCCAAGCTGTAATACCGGGTACCCTGATCCCCCCGGGGCTGAGACCAACTCACAGCAGCACTAAGACATACAGCGGCGGAAACCCCAAACTCCTCGAAGGCAGAGAGAGAGAGAGAGAGACACTCAGGCGAAACTTAGAATGGCCATCGCTATGATACCGCCGCAAACTCCAATAACCTACCTACCTACCGGCACCGTAGAGCGAAACCGCGACCAAAAACAATAAAATAAGGAAAAAGAAGAGGAAAATCCCGGTTCTAAGTTCAGTCCGGAGTTTTTCCTTTTTGTTTTTTTGTTTCCCTCTCTGGCTCTTAATGACAGCCACTTAAAACCTCCGGTTGTCCAGGGTAGGAGGAGGAGTGGAAATCCAGGACTCCATTCATGGGTTGTGTTGTAAGATACTAAATTTACATACACCACGCGTACCTGCTGTACCGACCTAGGTATTTTACGGAACCACAATAACAACAAATTCGAAACCTCAACTGGGGTGCGTTTCGGGTGTAGCCAAGCTAGGCCGCATAGAGTATGAGCTGACCTGTGCAATTTTCTGCGCTCTTCTTGCTTTTTAATGCAAAGAACATGCCGGTTAGAAGGAAGGAATCGCATATTTCGTGTTACAGCAGTAAGGCTCTAGAAAAGTGACTAATAACTTAGGCAGTGTACGGTAGGTTAATTTTTTCGCTTGTGTGCAACCAGCTTTATCTATTCATTTGCTCGGTCGGGCAAGAAGTGCATGCTTAGAATGCAAAATGGCATAGTAAAAGCGCAGAAACTCCAACCTATTTATGGTTCTTATCCATGATACGACAAGTGCAGTAGGTAGGGTAGAGTCCGGAAGCAACTTGTTTGCAGAAAGTCTACCGGTGATTTATCTAGTAATTCCAAGCCGGAATACTCGTACAAGTATGATATTTGGCAATTCATAAAGTATCCGGATGCCCTAGTGCCAAGTCCTCCGGGTACCGTACTTTGTTAACTGCCAAGCGCTGCACTTTAGTAGGCTCTTGTGTCGCACGAAGATTAAGCACAGATATGGTGTCGGCCATTTGGAAATCAACCTATCATACCACATCATCAGGAAGATACTTGTACCGGCATGGATTGATAGAAGCGTTCAGAGAACACCCATGTTTTTTGATTTCCAATAAGAGCGGTATTCGGAGCGATAGTAATAATTTCGAACCACCTACGGAGACTCTATTGAAGAAAATAACACTCTACATATAATAACACAATCACTACACAAACGATTTGTTTTAGCCGGAAAACCCTTTTAGAGGGACCCTCCGGAATTAATGCTGCCAATACAAGTAGTTTTTAATTTTTAATTCTGTGTGGGTAATATGCTAGATACTGTAAACTGGAAGCAACACTGTTAAAAATATTTGATGTAGTTCCCCTTCGGGGAAGCGGGCAGCTTGGCATTGTCAAACTCACAGAGAAGTCTGGACTGGGTTGCGCATACAGACTCGAGTAGGTAGTCGCTCCGCCTTAGGAGCCTCCCTATTACCGGTGGTACTTGTATAGGAAGGCCATCCTCCAGGTTATCCCAGCTAAGCTCCGCTTCCCCTACGTAGTAGTATGGGAACAATGAGTGTTGATTTCGAGTACCATACTCGGCACTATACCGCTATTTCAATTGAATATAAGTACTGTCCGGTACGAGTACAGCACCAGTGTGGAGAGGCCGTGTATTGGCTGGATGTTTCATGAAATTCTATTGGGTCGAGTGCTGGTACAGTAGATATATCATACCAGGCTAGGCGATTCCACCGCAGGCACTCTAAGATGCTCGTTCATAAAGGAGAAGGATTTGTGCGGCGCTGTAGGATAGCATTTAAAGGGATGGAATTTCTCGCTCCTGATGCGGTAAACATAGCTGGAGTGTTGCTGACAGAAATTTAGACGAGATTGATTAGCCGGCCATGAGGGAAGTTACTATCGTATATTCAGAGGGTTCCGCCAAGACCCCGCCTTGCTTCAGCCTCAAGGAATTCCAGGAACTGTTGTCGATTTCCTGCATCATCCATCATCTACGATACTCCGAGCAGCAAAAAAAACGGAAAATCTCTCAATCATTCAGCCATAATATCAACTCTTTGAACACGACTGTTAACATTACCGCTGCCGATGAGCGATCCAATATCCCATCTTGGTTATCACCACTAGAGCCTAAGCTACGGCACAAGGACATTCAAGAGAGCCGGGTTGAAAATATCGGGGAATGGGTTTTGGAGACTGAGGAGTTTAGAAGCTGGTACGCTAGTAGTGGGAGAAGTGGATCCGATAACGCGGTTCTGTTTTGCTATGGAGATCCAGGAGTTGGCAAGACTTTTATCAGGTAACAAGGACGAATCTTGACTGACGGAAGAAGGGCAAGTGCTAACAAGCTCTGATACTAGCTCATTGGTGATAGACAAGTTGGGCAATAAGGCTGAAGGCTAGGGGGTTATGGTTGCGGGTTTTTACTTTGACCTCGCGGTTCAAAAGGAACAATCCCCGGCGAATGTGCTCGGCGCCGTGCTCAGACAAGTTGTGGGTGGGCTGGAAGAGGTGCCTGGGGAAATAGCACAAGCATATAAAAACCAGAAACAAATCATGGATGGACGGGGGCCGCAGCTTGCTGATATTGTGAAGATGCTGCGGAATACCGCTTCCATGAAGCGTACATTTATATGCGTTGATGCACTAGATGAATGTGTGGCGGGATATCGAGTCTAGACTCTTGACTCGCTTGATCAAATTCTACAAACCTCACCGGGCATTCGGATGTTCATGACGGGAAGACCACACATCGAGGCTGAGGTTGGGAAGCGTCTCTTTGGAAGAGGAAGGGCTTTACGCCTCACTCCGCAGAGATATGATATCATCAGTTATCTCATCGCAGACTGGACGGAGACATAAGGCCAGACGTGATGAACTGTAATCTTAAGGCAGATATCCTGAAGAAAATTCCCCAAGATATTTCTGAAATGTGGGTACAAGAAACGTCACCGGAGAAGCTGCCTCGAGTTGTCCACTGACAAGAATATATTTAGATTCCTACTGGTTTCTTTGAACATCAATGCGATCCTGCAGGGAACCACAATCAGTCCCAGGCGAAGAAAGCTCAACGCGATGACCGACGGCTTGGGGTTGGGGGGTGTTTATGATACGACGTTGAGTCGGATAAAGGGACAGGGTGGTGAGGAATCGAGGCTTGGCATGGCTACCTTAATGTGGATCTCTCACTCGGAGCGACCCTTGAAGGCCGACGAACTGTGCCATGCTCTAGGAGTTGAAATTGGATCGGCGGATCTTGATGGTGATAATGCTCCTTCAATAGGGACATTATTAGCCTGCTGTCAAGGACTTGTCACCGTAGACAAGGAGGCTTCCACGGTCCGGTTGATTCATTTTACGCTTCAAGAGTACCTCCAGGCTCATCCTGAACATTTTGATAGACCTCACGCGGCAATTGCAGAGACCTGCTTAAGTTATTTGAGTTCCCGCCAGGTTAAGGGTCTTTCGGGCAATCCCTCTCACGATATCTGTAGCATACCGTTTGTAGTAGATTCTCCCCCCCTCGACTGGAAACGTTCCTTTTCAGATTGGATATATTTTATCGTATATTCGGGCACACCCTTTCTGGAATATTCTTCTCTCCATTGGGGAACGCACCCAAGAAGAGGTCTTTCGGATTGTCCGAAACAGCTTGCGGTAAAGCTATTTGATGAATGTAGCAACCACGTATCGATACAAATCCTTTTTTATCCAAAGGAATGGCGTTACGCCAACAAGTATACTAACGACTACAAACCTTCCCTGTTCGGTAGTCTACACTGTGATTCCAGCTTCGGGATTGTAGAGATTGTAGCTAGTTTGGTAGAAGTCGAAGGTTGTAATATTAACCAAACAGACTGGAGGGGTAGTACACTACTCATGCGGGCTGCTGAGAAAGGGCAGGAGAGGGTGGTGGAGATACTACTCGGGCGGGACGACGTCAACCCCGACCAACCCAATGACGAGGGCCAGACACCACTCCATAGTGCTGCTTCGAATAGGCACGAGAGAGTGGTGAAAATTCTACTCGGACGAGACGACGTCAACCCCGACAACCCAGATGAGGACGGTCAAACACCAATCTATTGTGCTGCCCGGGGTAGGCACGAGTGAGTGGTGGAAATACTACTCGGACGAGACGACGTCAACCCCGACAAACCGGATATCTACGGCCTAGCACCGCTCTGCTGTGCTGCTGCGAGAGGGCACGAGAGAGTAGTGAAAATTCTACTCGGACGGAGCGACGTCAACCCCGACGAACCAGATCGCGATGGCCGAACACCTCTCTGGTGGGCTGCCGTGAAGGGGCACGAGGGAGTGGTGGAAGTACTACTCGGGCGGGACGACGTCAACCCCGACAGACCAGATAGGTTTGGCCGAACCCCACTCTATAGTACTAGTACTGCTGCGAAAGGGCACGACGAGGGAATAGTGAAAATACTTCTCGCACGAGGCGATGTCAACCCCGACAGCCCAGATGAGGAGGGCCAAACACCAATCTATAGTGCTACTACGAGTGGGCGCAAGGGAGTGGTGGAAATACTACTCGGACTGGGTGACGCTAACCCTGACAAACAGGATATCTCCGGCCGAACACCGCTCTCGTGTGCTGCCTGGAATGGGCATGAGGGGGCGGTGGAAATACTACTCCGACGGAATGACGCTAGCCCCAACAAACTAGATATCGGCGGCCGAACACCACTCTGGTGTGCCGCAGTGAATGGGCACCCGGGGGTGGTGAAATTATTGCTCGGGCGGGGCGACGTCAACCCCGACACACCGGATATCTACGGCCAAGCACCGCTCTTGTGTGCCGCTTTGAGAGGGCACGAGAGAATTGTGAAAGTACTACTCGAACGAGGCGACGTCGACCCCGACAGACAAGATAGCGACGGCCAAACACCTCTCTGGTATGCTACCAGCCGTGGCCTTGCGGGAGTGGTAGCAGTACTACAGCCCTTGGAATCTGCAACTCCCAGCACCGCATAAGGCTGTCAAGACAGCATTTCCCTTACCGCTCGACTAAGAATACCCTATGCGCCGATTCCCTCAAAGCTGCAACAGCTCCATAGCACGCCTGCCCCCGCCACTCGCTGTTTCTTCTCATCCCCTCCCATGTCTCCTCCCACAGTTTGGATCACCCTCTTGTGGCAGCCACGGTCTTTCCATTCCTTGGAGAGCAATACTGCCACGGAAACTCTGATTAAATAGTTTTCCTTTCGCCGCAGGGAATAATTTGCGATGGGAATGCATAAATCTATCAAATGTTTATCTCTCTACAACCCCTGTCCCCACATACTCCCCCCTCTATATTCTCGACAACCGGGTGCTTAAATACAAATAATATAAAGAAGAATAGAACATGAAGCGCAAGTAATTTCTAACACTCGGCAAATGCGAACCGAGAACCCGCGGGTGATTAAGGGGTGGTAGTAATTAGTTTTTGGTATTATAATAACCTAGCCTATATCAATCGATCAAAATTGGGGTATCTTCCCACGGCTGGATGCCACGAGAGAACCCCCCACATCCCCCCCATTCCACTGATATCACCATTGCGATCAGGTCTGCTTTTCCCACTCGCCCCGTTGATCGTATCTGCTGCAGTTACCGGAGGTCTTGGATTGGGTTGTGTGGTATGAACTAGCAGTTCGAGCATGTTGGATATGCTCTCCATATTGGGCAAGTCATACAGTAAGAGGGGAGTCATAGTGATGAAGTACAATGTAATAGACTACGTATATCTGAAGTCATGTCAATAGCGCATTTGCTGTCTATAAGTAGTGGGGGCTTCTCCCCGGAAGTAGTTCATCAAGCACAGAAATTACAACAGAGCATTATTTAGACTGGCCAAGTGACGATTTGTGATTCTGATAAAAACAGCTAAGTGAGAGGTGATCAGGATAGTAACAAACTTGGAGGTATTGAGAGAAGATAAAAAATGAAGGACCAGTCACAGCTCATGAGAAATAAAAAGCAGTACAAATTTCTCCAGAAGGTCTGAAATATGCAGAAGAAGTGCTGGCCCTTCAGTTTGTAGAAGTTAGAAAAAGATCGCCTATTTTTGTAAAATATTGTTATGTATTGTTAGAAGCAGAGCAATACACTAGCAATGGTGTAAACATTTTAGGCTAGTACCAGACTCTCTGAGAAGGGAAAACATGTGAAAGATATCCAGATCTAAGAAACTCAATTGACTTTCCTGGGAATCCCTTGGGGTAATCCAAGGAATTGGGCTGTAGGCAAACTTCAATGCCATTAGGCATTGGATTTATACCATATCATGACTAGATTTAAAGTAAATAACTTAGGGAAGTATTAGGAAGAGGAATAAGGCTTAGAGCAGAATATATCAAAATGTATCAGGACTTGATATTGGCAAGCAAAGCGAGCTGTATTAGAGTTCCAGTTAAGTACAGTGTCTAAAGAAGGCGAACAACTTATATTACTAGATAGACAAAAAAGAGAGATTAAGAAAAAGAAGAAGTAAGGGAAAGGGGGTGTTGAGAGGGAACAGGGGCTGATGCAAGTAGTTATAGGATGTTACTTGTGACTAGAAGAATGGATAAAGTGAGAACATAACTATTATGCTGGCTATAGGTTCTAACAGAATGATTTATTCAGTCTTATCTTTATACTTGCAATACCTGATAATCTGTCTTCAACCTGGTTCTCTTTCTTGCAGGAATATTATTTACTATATTGGTTACAAAATATTGCTGTACATTAGTAGTAGTTGGTTTGCAGTTCCTACTAATAATATACCATTCCAGGCTGTTATCATGATTCTAAATACTTGATGTTTGTGTCCTCCTCACCTTCCTGCACTATACCCTACACTACTTATTTAAACCCTCTATCTTTAAATACTCCAGATGGTCTATTGAGGCACTTGCGCTATATAAGATTAGAGCTAGTGGTTCCATCTCACTTTAACCTGATCTATCTTGAGGGAATTATCCGTGCCCTCCTAGTAGAAGCCCCAAATAGTTAACAATGAAAAGTCCATCAGTAAACCTTTCCTCTTGTTTCTCTCTCTATCTTATGCTAAGAGTTTCCTCCTTGCTACAGTAAATTCTAGTAGGAGTTCAAATAACACTGATATAGACTTAAAAAAGAAGACTGCAATTACCATTCCTCCTTTGTTTGCAGTGCATCAAGCTTACTCCCAAGTATAGTAGAATCATAGTGTCATCTTCCTTCTTTGACTGACTCAGATAGCATAATTCTATAGTAGATATTAGGTATACCCATCAGGGTAAGATTTGGAATAGTGATAATTGAGTGGGACTACTCATGCTCGAGAGTTACTACAATTTCTAGTTTATATTCTTCTAAAGAGTTATCATAGGAGAAACAAATTTGATCTAATGATTTGATAATCACTATTGATCTGATAGAAGTAAGTTACCATATAAACTCTATTGTGACTGCTCCTACTGTTGTTACTCTATATATCTGTTACAATCCTCTGTTCTCCGGGTGATACTTGCAGCAGGTAACCGATAGTCTTCTAACGATCACTTCTCCTTGCCCAATAGCTGTTGCGATAGCTAAGTCCG
>Ga0307507_10006958_pt1 | contig 16827 bp, 3 predicted proteins | sample 7_EM_MG_FD_207223 | JGI IMG/M metagenome (GOLD analysis project Ga0307507, IMG submission 207223) | Populus trichocarpa ectomycorrhiza microbial communities from riparian zone in the Pacific Northwest, United States - 7_EM | ecosystem: Host-associated > Plants > Roots > Unclassified | place...
AGGACAATCAGGACCATTAGGACAATTAGGACAATAATTTAAAAATTAAATTTAAAAATAAGGTATATTAATGCTCTCGTATTTACTGCTAGCTAATAAATATAAAAACCAGTTTAATTTTAGACCCAATTCTATATACAGGATACTTTAAGGAATCTAAATAATCTAAATCCTTTCTGCCCTAACCAGGTCTAGTACCTGCCTGCCTGCCTGCCTACCTGCCTGCGTCGCGATCGATCAAGGAGACGAGGGGAAGGCTCTCGCAGAGGGTCCAAATCGTCATTTGGCGGTGTTCCCGATGATCCGTCGGCCGTGTACTGATTTCCTAACTAGGCCTAGTGCCTGCCTGTCCTGCCTGTCCTACCTGTCTGACCGTCCTACCTGTCTGTGCCTACCTGTCGGTGCCTACCTGTCTGTGCCTGCCTGTCCTGCCTGTCCTACCTGTCTGACCGTCCTACCTGTCTGTGCCTACCTGTCGGTGCCTACCTGTCTGTGCCTGCCTGTCGTGCCTACTTGTCTATGCCTACCTGTCTGTACCTGTAATTCGGGGAGAGGTCGGCCCGATCGAAGGCTCTGCTTGATTCGATTGCGATTGATTGTATTGACTCGAATCGTTCTCTATGGGCGTTCGCTGGCTGTACGTTTGAACGGTGGTCGTCTGGGGTGCCTCCCTAAGAGGCCTTGATTCGATTTGATTCGGTAATAGGGTGATATTGAGGCTCTGGTTCGATTCGATCGATCGATTGAATTGATTGTGGCGTTCGCTGGCTAGTCGTTCAAACGATTATCGTCTGGCTCTGGCGACGGTCGTATGGTTCTGGCGACGGTCCTCTCCTACCTGCCTACCTACCTACCTGCCTGCCTACTTACCTACCTGCCTGCCTACTTACCTACCTGTCTGCCTACTTACCTACCTGTCTGCCTACTTACCTACCTGTCTGCCTACCTACCTACCTACCTACCTACCTGCCTGCCTGCCTGCGTTAGTGTCTGGTTCAATTTGGGGGAGGAGTCGGCCTGATCGAAGGCTCTGATTGATTCGAATCGTTCTCTATAACCGTTCGCTGGCTGTACATTCGAACGGTAGTCGTCCGGGGTGCCTCCCTAGGAGGCCTTGATTTGATTTGGTGATGGGCCGATATTAAAGCTCTGATTCAATTCGATTGATTAATTAATTGAATTGTTCGTGGTGTTTGCTGGCTGGTTGTTCGAACGGTTGTCGTCTGGTTCTGGCAACGGTCGTCTGATTCTGGCGATGGTCCTCTGCTGGCTGCCGTTTTAGTGCCTCCTAAGGTAGGGAGGATGTAAGGAAGGGTAAAAAATAAGGTGGCTATAAAGGGGTAGCTTGGCAGAGGCATGTGTCGGCTATCGGGAACATAGCGGGGACCTGATAGTAATGTGTGTTATGCGGAGCTTCGTGTAGAGCCTCCGTATGCAGAGCTTCGCGCAGAGCCTCGTGCAGAGCCTTTGTAGTACGTAGGCTTTGTATAGAGCTTTGTATAGAGTTTTATGCAGAGCTTCGTATAGAGCTTCGTATAGGGCTTTATGCAGAGCCTCGTGCAGAGCCTCTATACGTAGAGCTTTGTATAAAACTTCGTGTAGAACTTCGTGTAGAACTTTGTGTAGAGCTTTATGTAGAGCTTCGTGTAGAGCTTCGTGTAGAGCTTTATGCAGAGCTTCGTGCAGAGCTTCGTGCAGAGCTTCATGCAGAGCTTTATATAGGGCTTCGTGTAGAGCCTCATGCAGAGCCTTAGTATTGCTTAATGGGTGTGCATAGGGTGTTGCTTTAGGGGGGGTGTTAGGAGGGGTATCGCTCCTGCCAGGAACCTAACAGGACGATCAGGATCTTGGCACCCCAACAAAATGCTAATACTATAAGTATGAGCGGGCGGATGCTACGCTCTTATATAATAGCTACTGATGGGTACTACCTATTCTAGGTCTTTAGCACCTTTAGTTAAACTTCCTATATACAATTATAAGGACTTTCTTTGGTGGTGAGAAATATACGCAGTAGTACTTAACGCTCTACACTTATATAAATCACCTTAGGCGACGAAATATTCCTATAGAGCGCCCTCCCTTTTACTATCTTAAGGAGCTAGTACTGCATAGTTTTAATACCCGTATTATTGCACTCTTTTTAACACATATCCGCAATAGGCTTAATATCTATAAAGAAGGCGCGGTTAAAAGATATATTAGATCCTTAACGCCTGAGTAGTTTCTATAGCATATTAAGGATATCCGCGTAGTGGGTTTTAGCTCTAAAGTCGGCCGTAAGGCTAATAAATTGGTTCCTCCGCAGCCCTCTACCCGCGGAGGTTCTTAGGTTATAGATTAATTGCTTAAAGCATCTAGCTCTACTACTATAACCTAGCCTGCTTAGATTATTAACATAGAGTTCTTTAACCACATTTGGTATCTATAGGTGGTTAAAATATATAAAGTATTAAAATACGCTATTAAGCATATGGATATTGGCCTCTTAAAGCGTACAATTTCCTACCTTTATCTTTACTTTACTAGATTAAAGAGTAATAACTACGTATTTAAAATAATATACCTCTAGAGGTTAATTATAACGGAGGTATATAATCCAGTACTTTAGCGGGCTATATTTGCGAATAGGTTAATTAACAATTATAAAGAGCTAAATAGCTTTTTTAAAGCTAATTAACTTAATAAACTACTAAATCTTTAGCTAAAGGAGCTACTTTAATTGCGCGGAAACTTAATCTTTAGGGTAGACTCTCTATTTAGATAGAGTGTTCTTACTATAAGCTATACTGGACCTCTTTGTGCTAAGTTTAAGGACATATTTGGTAAGTGGATGATATCTAATTATACAATTAAGTCTCCTATGATTAATATCCAGTTACTTACGGATATAATTGCTTAGGATTTAATTATGCGTTAGCGTGTACAAGACGTTGGGTTTAAGGCACCTACTATTCTTTAACTTAGATTAGAGCGGCTTCTATAGGGTAGCATTACTAATTTTAATACGCGGATGTCTTATAGTTTACTATACAATCTTTATAAGGACGGGTTTAATAAGGCTATTAATAATATGCCAGAGGACTTTTAAATGCTTAGGCTTATGGTACGTTTCTGTTTTATTATATTAAGCAAGTTCTTTATTAATATTATCTCTAGCTAGCATATAATCTTCTTAGTATGTAGTATATAATGCTATAGTTAGCCGTTTTATGGTGCGGATATTACAATATTAAAATTCAATATTTAGCAACCTAGTGCTATATATAAGTGCAATTATACTACTCCTCTTGGCTATAATAGGTGCCCTAAGGTATCTATTATAGATCTATATAGGTTTTATATATATTAGCTAGTGTTTTTCTATAAAATTATATAGAGCTCTAATAATTTTAATAATGCTTTTTTTTAATGAAAATGATTATAAGACCTAAAAATACTTAAGTAATAAAAATAATATATTCTAAAAGCCTAGGTTCTATTATATAATTAATAAACTTTAGGAAATAATATAAAATGGTAGTATTAAGTTATTTTAATATCCACAACCTCTATAACGCGGATATTAATAATAAACTTAGTATATCTTGCGATACTCCCTTAGACATAATTCTGGTAGTGCAGTATAAATATAGTTAGTCTACTTGCGGACCAATTAAAAATCTGCACTAACGGAATCACGTCTAGGCTTACTAAGGTAAGGTCTAAGGGACTTTGGTGTTAACGGCTCAGCTAAGCGCCCAATAAATCGCTAAGCCGCATATAACACATATAACCCCCATTAATATCCGCGAATATTTATAGCTAAGCCTGTGGCTAAGTCGTGAACATCTTTAAATATCTTGCCCCCCCCTAATTAAGCCGCTAATACGCATATACCATTGGCCTATTAGGCTAGCCATGCTCCTATATATTTACCCTATATAGTAAGGTCACTTATTTAGTCGCTAAGCGGCTAGTAGGTAGATCTACTTTCTCTACCTCTCCTCCCCAATCTATATCTGCGTATATTTAAAAAAAATAAAAACCCCTCCTATAGCGCCGCTTCTCTAGCAGCGTCCTATTTTAAAAATAGCGTTAATTAATATTAGTTATATAGAGATTAATATTATAAATAATGCCGAACTACGCGCTAACGTGTAGAGTATCTTCGCCCTTATATGTGCCAAGAGGTCTAAAAACACGTCTCTAAATTATAAGCTAAAGTAGAAGGAGTTTAAGGTAGATAGGTAGGTGCTTTATAGAGTAGTATACTAGCTAACACGTGCTTCTTCCTTCTAGGCCTTCTATAAAAAGAAGTAGTACTATAATAGCGATACTATTATAAAAGAAAAGCTTCTCCTTTTTCTTATTAAGGAGGTTATAGGCCGGCTACTAAAAGCAAAAGGCCATAAGGTTAGTAATAATATACCCTAAGACAAGACCCGGCTCTCCTAGCGCTTAGTTTACGGCTATATTATAGCCCTAGTGGACCTCTACTAGGCGCAGAAGGCTATAGGGATAAATAATTACCAGTTCCTATAGGAGGATAATATTAGGGAGTATTTAAAGATTTTATAATGGAGGGATATGCAGTAGGAAAAGGACCAGTTTGCGGATAAGGATAGAGATATATTACTTAACGGATATATAGAGGACAAGTTTAAGAACATCTACCGCTAGCTATAGGCCTATAGAGACTCCTTGCCAGAATGCTACCTCTATACGCTTATAGATATCCTACTAGGCCACTATATACTTACCTATGGTAGTAATAGGCGCTCCACTAAAATCTTAGACCTATTTACCTTTAAGTTTAAGGGCGAAGGCCCTATACACTATATGCCCCTAATATTTACTATACACACTAGTAAGTAGAACTAGTATAGCCGCCTTAAGACTATTAAGGCTCTACATAATAAGAAGCTGCTTATCTATATACTTAGCGGGCTAGCTTTCTACCTCCTATATTGCTAAGACTTTAGCAATAAGCTATTCCTAAACTTTAGTAAGCGGTTAGTATAGTATAATATCCGCCTAATTAAGAGCAGTGCTAAGGACTATAAGGCGGCCTTCTTATATAACTTACAGTAAGAGTAGGTTGCTAAGGCATTCTAGTACATTAGCATCTTCTTATAGAAGAAAACCTATATTAGATAAAGCGCTAGCGCTAAAACAGCAGAGCTAAAAGGAGTTAGTAAAGACTAAATTAGACGTATTAGCATATAGAACCAGAAGCAAATAGTTAGCTATTACTTAAACTTACTACTATGGGAGTTTATATAGATCATAGCTAGCCATATGCCGTAAATAGGCTACTTTAAGATTTATAGGGCAAGCATTGCCCCCCCTAATATACTACTGTTAAAAATCTAGCCAAAGCTAAACGTCTAGAAGGGTTAGTTCAGCCCTTAGGTCGGCCAAATTAATAACCTTACAGCTATAGACGCTATAAACCTCCTATTTTACCTCTAGGAGGTTATCCTATAGGACTTAGTAGTCCTTTATAAGATGTTCCTAAGCAGCCCTATATAAAACCACCCTGTCTTCTAGTATAAGGCCTATCTACCCTTTATATAGAAGGTTAAAACCTACCTATAGTAGGAGGAAGAAGGCCTTAGCTAGCTATTAATACTTTATTAGGCTGTGCTAGCTATTATAGACTGCCTAAAGACTATAGACGCCTAAAACAACTAGAGAGCATATAAGAATAACTAGAGATTATATAAACTATTGGCGTTAATTAACCGTCTAGCTAAGTCCTAGTAGGCATAGTCTTTATAGCTTTAATTACTTACATCCAGTAGCCTTACCTTTTAGCTTAAGGTCCCTTTAGTACGGCTACTAATAGTATATCTACTAATAGTATGTCTATTAGCGCCTCTATCTATCGCGGGATTAAGCTAATATATATTAACCCAGGCAAACGCTATAGCCTCCCCTTTACTAGCGCCGCTATAGCTATAGCTATAGCTATAGCCGCAGCTACAGCTGTAGTAAGGGCCTAAGTCTGAGCTTAAGCTTAAGCTCTAGCTTAAGCAGCCGCCTATATATTATATATACCGTATAATAAAGTCTCTACGGGCCCTTTAGCGCAAGTAAACTAAGGGGCTTAAAGGTAATCCTTCTATAGCAGCGCTAGATTCTAAATAGGGTAGTATTAGCGACTTAGTCAATCAAGGCACGAGCACGGCAAGAGGGTCGCGCAAGCCTGTACGATTGGATTGTCTATAAACAAGGATCCAAAGCTAGAGAAAGGAAAGGGGAAGAACGGAAGCACCGCTTGAAGTTATATACAATTCTCTAGTCACATAACGGCACTTTGCCATTACGTGACGGCAATTTACGGCAAATTGCCAGCGCCGTAACATTACCCCCCCCCTCCAAAAAAGCCTGCCCTTAGGCTTTGTATATCCGTATCATGTCCATAGGGTGTTCTTATCTATATGCTCAACAGGTAGCCTACTATCTTCGCTATACTAGCACTCCATCTACTTGTCTAGATACTTTAGGGGTCCTGGCTTATTAGGGTATTGGTTATAGAACTCTTTAAGCTTCTAGGGGCAACCTATAAAGTTCTAGGCAGGGTACCAGGTTAGGTCTAAATTATAACCTTTCTATTAGATATAGTATTTTAGCGTTCCTTATACTAGTTTACAGGCTAGTATTTTATTAACTTCCCATTTATCGTCGCTATTAACTTAAATCGGCAGTGGAGGCTCATTCTTTTGTCCAGGTAGTAGGTTATTTATAGCTTTTTATAGCTTATCTAGCAAGAAAATAGGGTAGACTTTAATTAAGTCTGGGAGTTTAACCTTATATAAGTTGCCTTTTTTATTAAGGATCTATATAGTCTTGCTATCTTATAGTCTAGCTTACGGCTAGGCCGTTCTATCTTCTAGTTCTTTATTATAACCTAGACCTTATTACCTATAGTAAAGTTAGGCTCGCGTCTGTGCTTATTTGCCTACTGTTCTATTAATTTCTAGGCCTTCTCTAGGTTCTTATGGGCTACTGCCTATACTTCTTCTAAGTGTCTAGCATACTACTATGCTTCCTTATAAGATAGTTTTTTATAACGGTTTATGGTCCTTCCGGTCTTTCCCAGTTAAAGCTTATATAGGGTAAGTATCCCATTTCTAGCTAAATAGGTGCAAACCCCATAGAGTTATAGGGTAGGGTTGCCTAGGCGTAGTCTATTATAGGTAATAGTTCGCCCTAGTTATCCTAAAAGTAGTTAATAAAGGGCTAGAGTCTCTAGTCCAAGTATTAATTTATAATCTCTGTCTAACTGTCTGTCTGGGGGTAGTATGCTATAAAGAGCTTTAGCCTAATACCTAGAATCCAGGTGAACTTATTCTAGAAGGCTAATATAAACTGCGGCCCGCGGTTGGATATAATAGTATCTAGTGGTCCATAAATTTGGTAGATATAGTAGATATACAGTTAGGCCGCCTCTTTAGCATTAATATTCTTATAATAGGGGATTAAGAACGGGCGCTTGCTAAAGTGGTTAACTAGAATTATAACTATATTATATATATTGCGGTCTGTAGGTAACTTATAGAAGTCTATAAAGATATACTGCTAGGGGCATTCTGGTATTAGGAGTGGCTTTAATAGCCCTAGGGTCTTATCTTGTGAAATTATAGACCTACGGCAGTTATTATAGTTCTATATATAGCGGTTAATATCTATAACTATTCCGGGCTAGTAGTAGCGGTTGCTAATAATCCTACGGGTCTTATTTTTCCTAGGGTAGGCCGTAGAGACCTAGGTATATGCTTTGGCAATAAGCCGAGTCCATAGATTCTATTCCTCTGCTACTACTAGCCATTCTTAATGCTTAAGTAATCCATTTTTAAGGGACCATAGGCTGGTAACGTTCTTTACCTTTTTATGGTATTCCTGTAGGGAAGAGGCTGTATAGTTTGCCTATAGCAATTTGTTAATAAAGTTAAATCCTAAGGGGTTAATAGGATATATCTTGGCACCTAAGGAGTCTATATTTAGTTCTACCTATATCTAGGGGTTAGGGTGCTCTGGTTATAGTAGTATCTGGGTCTATAATAAGATCTTTATAGCCGCCTAGTTACCTAGGTCCTGTTTATGCCTTATAAGAGTATCCGTACGGTTTATAGCGCCTAGTCTATATATAATTAAGAAGTTAAACTAAGATAGGATATCTACCTAGCGTGCCTGCTGGGCTATAAGGGCCTTAGTTGTTATAAAGTATTTTAGGGCCTTATAATCTGAAACTACCTTAATAGGCTTAGGGGTCCCCTCTAGCTATACACGCTAGTGCTAAAAACTAGAGATAATAGCTAGCATTTCCTTATTATGGATATGGTAGTTCAGCTTGGCATCTATTATAGTCTTTAAATAGTATATAATAGGGTGCTATTCTCCGTCCAGTTGCTTCTGAAAAAAAATACTGGCTATTGCGCTGTCTAAGGTATTAGTTTCTAGTATTAAGGGCTGTTCTAGGTCAAAGTGGATAAGTAGGGGAGCCGATACCAGCCGTTTTTTAAGCTTATTAAAGGCCTACATATATATAGCGTTAAAGTAGAATGGCTGGTCTTTCCTAGTAAGGCAGTTAAGAGGCCGGGCGATCCTGCTATAGTTCTTAATAAAGCGTTAGTAGAAGTTATAGAAACCTAAAAGTAATTGCACCCCCTTTACGGTCCGTAGGGGTGTCCACTAGTTAATTATAGCTATTTTTTCTAGGTTTGCCTTAATTCCGTCCGTACTAATAATAAACCTTAGGTACTTAGTGCGCTTAATACTAAATTCTAACTTCCTAATATTGGCCTGGAGACCAGCTTTGTAGAGCTGTTATAGGACTTTATAGACATACTTCTTATATTCCAGTTTATTCTTAGAGTAAATTATAATATTATCTAGGTAGACTGTATAGAAGTTATTAAGGTAGTTAAAGAGTACATTATTTATATACCGTTGGTATATAGCTGGTCCGTTAATTAGTCTAAAAGGTAGTACTTTATATTTATATAATCTATAGCGGGTCCAAAATGTAGTAAGATCTTTAGATTTAGGGTCCATCCTAATCTAATAAAAGGCCTGGCGGATATTAAGTTTTATAAAGATCTTAGCCTTACTTATACGGGCTAGTATTTCTTTAAGTAAGGGTAGCGGATATTGGTCTTTGCGGGTTATATAATTTAGTTTACGGTAGTTAATATAGAAACGGAGTCCGCTATTAGGCTTTTTTATAAAGAGAATGGATACGGTAAAGGGGACTTGGCTAGGCTTAATAAAGCCCTTATTAAGGTTGTTAATAAGGTACTACTTAGTGGCCTATAGTTTGTTAGTAGATTACTGGCGGAGGGGGCTATAGCTAAGGGTGTTTTCTTTATTTGGCTTAATCTTAATCTTGTAGTTATACAGTTAATAAGGCGAGAGTATGTTGGATACTGCCTTGGAGAATATGTCCTTAAAATCCTAGTATTAGTGGAGTAGTTTCTGTTCTACCAGCTCCTTATCTATAAGTTTACTTTCTCTACTAAGCTGGTTATAGGCTGGAGCTTCCTTATCTTTAATAATCCAATTAATTTTATATAAGCTAGTTATAAAGGCAACGGTGTTGGGCTATATTAAGTTCTGGTAGAATCCTATGGCGCTAATGTAGTAAATATTAACTAGTGGGAGGCCTATAGGTTTCTTTACGGACGTTCCGTGGACTATATTCTACGGCTAAGGGTTTATAACCCTCCTTAGCTCCTATTCTATCTTCTATAAGTTATCTTTCCGGTCTATATATTTAGTACAGCGTCTAATATTCCTTGCTGTTCTTTGTAGCTATATAGGGCCTAAGCTAGCTGGCTTATTACTAACTTCCTGGATTTCTAGTGTTGGTGGCGCGACATTGGTAGTCTAGGGGCGGTGTAGTATGCGGACCCGTTGCGGATTAAGCTGTATATCTTTCTTAAAGGCCTGGCCTCTATGTATAGCATTGGCCTAGTAAATAATGTCTACCTATAGCCGCATAAGGTTTTCTATTATAATGCTAATTTCTTTTATAAAGAAAGGGGTTAGGGGTAGGGTTTTAGGCTAGATAAGCTGTCTGCTCTATATATTAAGCTATAAGCCTAAATAGGCTAGCCATTTTTTTCTTAAAATTATATTATGGCTTCCTAGGTCCGTAATAAGCAAGGGGATGTTATACTGCCTTTGTCCGTTAATATAGAGGTAAATCTGCAAGATTGTCGTAATAGGTGGCCCTATCCGTCCGTTATACCCGCAAATAGGAATTAGTTTGGGTAGTTCTTTAAGGGGTGCATTTAGAAAATTAGCTAGCTTTATAGTATACTAGGTGTCTATTAAGGTAAAGGTATTTACTCTAGAGTTAGCTAAAGTAGAGGCTAAAACTTAATATCTATTACGGAATAAAGTATAAGGGATAGTGTAGCTTCTTTTACTAACCAGCCGACCCAGATTAATATATAACATATTAATCCCTTTTAACCCTAGAGAGGAGTCTTCCTTTAGGGTTCCTCTTTTTCTAACTTTATGCTATTCTCCTAGATTAATAGAACCTTACCTGCTTTTGTATTTATTAGGCAATCCTTTATAATATAGCCCTTCTAGCCGCAAGAGAAGTAAGCTCCCTAATTACTAAGGGCCTATATATAGGGGTTGCTATATATAGGCCGAGCATTCGCTGGACCTATAGTAGGACTAGCTATATAACTAGCTGCTAAATTAGCGGCGGGCTGTACGGCCGGTGCTATAGGGGTTGTAGGTCTTACTAGGGCGCTGTGGCCTGTTTTAGTAGTACTTATATTCTAGTTAGCAGAGCTTCTAGTCTTATACCACTTAGTATATACCTTAATTTAACGGAGGCCCTAGTTAATAGCTAGGCATTAGTCCGTAAGTTCCTTAAGCGTCTATATAGTAGTATAAACTGGTAGTATAGCGCGCTGTAGGTCTAGGGTAAGCTTATTAAAGAGGTCTAGCATTAGATCTTCCTAGGGGATTTAAGCCTATCTAGCTAAGTGTAGAAAGCGGGTCTAAAAGGCCAAGAAGGTCTCTGTTATTTTTATATTTAGGCTTTTATAATTAAGCTAGGCGTTCTATACTTTAAAGGGGTCCTTATAAATAGAAGATAGGTAGTTAATTATCTCTTCTTTGGAGAGGAAGGGGTCTGCTAAGTCCTAGGCGTATTATAGACGTAGGTGTGTTTATATGTTACTGCCGGTGCAGCTAAAGATATATACCATTTTAGCTTAGGCATTAGAAAAGTGGTCTATATTAACTTTAAGCTTATCCTACAGTTAAAGCTTCCAGTTATTAAATATAGGGTTGGTTCTATCTATAAGTAATAGGGGGTTTGCGACCTTCGCGGATCGCGATAATGCTAATACTATATATTAGGCTAGGGCCTTAAGGACTATAGCAAGCCTCTAGGTGTTTAATAACTTATCGCTAGGCGTAGGGGTGTCTCTAGTTTTAAGCAGCTCTTAGAGCCGTTTAATTTTAGTATTAGCTACTGTAAGCTCTTCCTAGGGGGTTAAGACGGCGACTGTTTCACCATTAGAGGTATTTGCGGGTCCTATAGCGGCTTTACCAGCTACTATATTTCTTAGCATAGTAGTAGGGGTACTAGGTAATTTCTAGTGTTTGTTTATTTTCTAGGGTTCTGGTCTATACATATCCTATTTTTTAGGTTTCGCGTTCTATTTATATTCTTTTAGTTTTAGTAATATCCTTAGGGTCCTATTCTGTTTCCTTATTTTATTTATAGTCTTATAGATATATTTAAGTTCCTTCTTAGGAAAAGAGAGTAGTGATAAGCTTTGGATAATGTTAGCGACTTAGTTAATTAAGGTATAAGTATGGCAAGAGGGTCACGCAAGCCTATATAATTAGATTGTCTATAAATAAGGATCTAAAGCTAGAGAAAGGAAAGGGGAAGAACAAAAGCACCGCTCGAAGTTATGTACAATCCTCTGGTCACGTAACGGCACTTTGCCATCACGTGACGGCAATTTGCGGCAAATTGCCAGCGCCGTAATAGGTAGTAAATAGCAATCCGGCTAGTAGAGTAAGCTTTAATAGTACTCCCTACAGCTTAAAGTTATTAAGAAGATTAAGCGGGTTATATAGGCCTAAAGGGTTAGCAAGGAAGCAGCTATATAATAGGTTAATCTATAGTAGGAGCAGATATAGTACTTACTAGATTAGCTTTATAAACGGCTTTAAGCGGGTAGAAAAGTTATTAAATAGTATATATCTCTAAAATACTAAGTCTTCTATTAAAGCCTTTATCTATAGCCCCTTAGGGGCTTATTTTAGTACGGTATAAGTTTAGTGGAGTACTTATATAATAGCGGCGCCCAACTTAAAATATAAATATCTTTATTAACCTACGGCCAATTTTTACCATTCTAGTATAAGCAGAGAGCTCTTAACTAGCTCTATATATAGCGCTTAATAGGTATTAAGAGCGCGGCGTCGCTAGCAATTATAGGTCGACTTTGGATATAGGGTAATATCTATATACGCTAAGCGCACGGGCCTCTTTGCCTATAAAATCTAACTTAGCTGCTAATTTAGCTATATAAATTAAACTATAAATATACTATTAGTATTAACGGCTCAGCTAAGCGCCTAATAAGTCGCTAAGCTATATATAATATATATAACCCCTATTAACTGTCACGAAGTTCGTGTAGAGCAGTTCATTTATAAAATGGGTTGATTGATTAATGATCTTGACTTAATCGTTAATTAATGCTTGATTATTTAACCTAGGGCCCCTAGGGCTCTATGAAGAGATTTATAATGCACGTGCCCCGTATACGTGACTCGTGCACGTGTCCCACGCCCTAGAGAATACAGATTATCTAATACACCCCCTTAGCTTTGAGCTCTTTAAGGTCAAAGCTAGCCACCTTCTCGTGTCTGTTAATGAGTTAATTAAACCGTAATCTTATCTAAATCCTTTTGTCTTGCTCTAATACCGTCCCTTAGGTCCTCTAGTTGCTTCTCCTTATCTAGCTACTCCTTAATATCCACTATCCCGATTATATTAATGAAACTTTAAAACCTCTACTTGGGCAGGGCCTTTATAAGTCCATTAGCGATTATCTCCTTTATCGCTATCTATTAAAATCGTACTCGTCTTATTACGTATTCCTAACATAGCCAGTGTTAATAGATGTTAACGTATTGGAGCTTTATAATCAGCTTTGCCATATCTTCTATAACTAGTTGGAGTGTCTGGGTATTATCATATTTAATAATTAAGGGCTTATTTAGGCGTAACGTTATTGCTTTAAACAGCCTGCTAGTAAAGATAGCTTCCTTTACTATTTATAATAGGGCTAACAACTCGGCTTTTATGCTTAATGTCATAACTATACCCTGCTTATTTGCTCTCCAGGCAATTAGCCCCCTAAATAGCTTTATAATATATCCTTGCGAGCTCTTTCTGTTAACGGAGTTGTCCGCGAATGATGCATTACTGGCACAAATAAATAATTGCGCTTTACCTTTACCGTCTCTTCCGTTGTCTTGTCCTTTGTTGCGTATTCCTTTGTCTTTCCCTCTACCGTTTATTCCTTCCTTATCTCCTCTATAGCAGATTGCTCTGCTTCTCGTGCTATATAGGTATTAGATGACTCTGTCTACCGCTTAATAATACTCTTGGCTTGGGTCCTAATTAAACCTTGCTAGCCTTAATACCGTAAACGCAATATCCGGACGCGTTATAGTGGCTGCATAGAGTACTAAACCCAATTTTCTCTGATATAGCATCGTAGAGGCTGGTAGGGATATAGGGCGGACTAATAGGTCTATATTTGGGGACGGACGCGTTAGACGGATTAATAGGGAGGAGTTCTAATTCTGCCATAGGAGTGTCTAGAAGACGCCCTCTGAGATCTATCTTATACTAGTTAGCTATCTTCTTAATATAGGCTTCCTAGGATAGCCACAGGAGCCTCTAGCTATAATTACATAGCACATAGATTCCTAGAAACCATTTTAGCTCGCCAAGGGTACTTATCTGGTATTCCTTACTTAGCTCCTTAATTGCTTCTTAAGCTTTCTTCTTATCTGTCTTTTAGTAGCAGAAGATAATATCATCAACATAGAAGAAGACGACTATTCTACCTTTTAGCATAATACACAGCTCCTAAGGTACCTCTTTAAAACCCAATTTGTTTAACGAGCTTGTGAGATTCTTTTGCTATAATAGTGGTGATCGTTGTAGTCTGTATAGGGCTTTTCTTAAGCGCAATACTTTATCTGTCTTTCCTTTGTTAAACCCTGGTAGTAGCTTTATATAGACGACCTTATTAAGATTGTAATAGATAAACGCGTTAACTGTATCTATCTATATCGTCTCTAGGTCGAATTTTGCGGTGATCGCTATAAGTGTTTGGAAGGTTGTACTAGCTAATATAGTAGCTCTCGTAGGTAGGTCTCCTGGGGCCTATTAATTTCCGTAGACTACTAATTATGCCTTGCATTTCTAGAGAAATCTATACTTGTCCGTCTTATAGACGAACACCTACATTAAGCTAAGGACCTGCTGTCCCTTTACGTGCTTCTTATCTATTTCTTAAAACAACCTCATTTAATAATAGGATTAGAGGTAAGCTCGTTAAGCTTCTTAGAATTAATCTTAAAGAGGATGTATATTAAGGTCGCAGATTAACTAAGGTGGCGGAGGTAAGTTCTTCCTATGTAATCTAACATCGCGTGTTCTGCCTAATTTTAGCTTGCTGTTGTTAAGTTAACTGTTAAGGTTAAACTTCCTTCCTGCTAAAAAGGCGCCGTAATAGGCTGATATAATTCTTTTAGTAATAAAGTCTTTAAACCTGTTATTATAGGCTTTCTTAAATAAGTCCTTAATAGAGTTGTTAAACACCCTCTAAGTGTAAAAACCGTCTTCTATTTGGCTGACGATGTCCTAATTAGTACCTTATACATCTAACTTTATAGGATACTTGATGTAAAAGGCATATAGAGATTCTTTATCTTCTTCTATTAAAGGTGGCGTATAATACGCATCTTTAAGAGCTCTTATAAGCTTAAGATCTACTAACTTATTAAAGGTTTAAACTGGCTTATTAACGTTATTGTCTTCCTCTTAAATTAACGGTTTAAATACTTCTTTATTGTTTTCTAGAAGGACCTCATTCTTAGTTAGAGTATTAGGGAGTTAAATTTTCTCAATTAGCGTGTCTAACTTAGCGTGTAGGTCCTTTAAGATGTCCGTTTGCTTGCCGTTAAAGAACGTCTTCTTGTTAAAGATAACGTCCCTAGTAGAGATAATGATACCTTTGTGTGGGATCTAGATCCTGTAGATATTGGTAGAGTCATAGCCAATAAGGTAGCTGATATGGGCTCGCGGATCTAGCTTGCTTAGCCTTTTCTTCTTTAGCTAGGCGTCTGACGTTATCGCGTACGCCCTATAGCCGTAGGCTTTTAGGTGTGCTAGTTACGGCTTTCTTAACCCATTAGCTAGGAAGGTATAGAACCTCTTATATAGCAATTTCCAACCATTGCTTTCCCATGGCGTTCGATCTTAAAGGTAGACTATATAGTTAACTATCTCTTTCCATAGATTGTGTAGTAGATTGGCAGCAATTCTTATTATATATGCTCTCTTAATAATCACATCCCCTAAGCGTTTGGCGGTACTATTTTAAGCTTAGGTATAAGGCGCTAAAGGCTTAAATACAATCCCTTAAGTTTATAGCCATTTAAGGGTTCTCCTTTTCCCTAGCTTGTTATCTGATCTAATAGTGTTAACCTTAAGGTTATACCTCAGACAAATCCATTAGATAAAATCTTTAAGTATTTATAGTATCTCCTTCTCTTTACTATACGTTATTATAAAATACGAGAAGGTTCTCCCTAAGAAGGTGTTATAGATAAATATAACTTGTATAAATCCAGCATGCGCTTCCTTAAGGTTAGTCCAGTTAATATAGAGGTTAAGATAAGGTTTATTAATATTCTATTTTAAGAACCTTCTTAAGACCTAACGCTTAATTTTGGCGAGACTGTAATATTAACATTCCATTATCTTTGGGCCTTAAAGCTTAACTCCTAGGGCGTTAAGACCTAAATAATAAAGGCTTATAGGTCCTAGATGACCTAGATACAGATACTATAGATATGTATTACCTTTTAAATCTAGACAAGCGTCTTTTAACGATGCTCTACGCTTCCGTTGGCGGCGTAGCAGTTGGCTTATATTAAACGCTAATTAACTTCCTAGTTAGACGTATTTGATAGTCTATTATCTGTAACGTTCTTCTATTTAATATAGGATCGTATTATCCTTCTAAACTAGAAGATTGTTATCTCCTTTATTGTCCTAGTAGAACCCTCGTTTTTAAAGCAGACGGAATGATACTAGATTTGTATTAAAGTCCGTATAAAAGGCAACGTCCTTAAGACGTAGGGTTCCCTTGCTCTTGTCTAGTTTTGTGATTTAGACAGTAACATCGCCGTAGCCTAGTATAGGCACTTCTGAGCTGCTAGTAGTAATATATTCGTGTCTTAGAGCTTTCCTAAAATTATAAAAATAAGAGAGGTTATTAAAGATATAGAGAGTGGTTCCTAAGTTAAGAATAGTTAATAGCTTTAGTGGATAGGTTTAACCGGTATGATATAATTCTAGAAATATTACATTAGCTTCTCCCTTAATCTTAACTTCCTAGCTCTTATCCTATTATTATTAGGCCTTATCTTCTTATTCTTTAAGTCTAATCTTTGCAACTTAGTTAGTAAGATTCTTATTCTTTTCTACCTTCTTTAGTGCCCTATTAATGCGCGTATCTCCTATTATAACTCCTGCAGGTCTCTTAT
>Ga0307507_10006959_pt1 | contig 16827 bp, 14 predicted proteins | sample 7_EM_MG_FD_207223 | JGI IMG/M metagenome (GOLD analysis project Ga0307507, IMG submission 207223) | Populus trichocarpa ectomycorrhiza microbial communities from riparian zone in the Pacific Northwest, United States - 7_EM | ecosystem: Host-associated > Plants > Roots > Unclassified | place...
GACCGCGGCTTCACCCCGGCCTTCAGGCCCCCGCGGAAGTCCGTGAATGGCACATTGAGGGTCCTTAAGGCCGTGAATGTGCCATTCACGGACTTCCGAAGGGCCCACCCCACCGCCGTAGGTCACCAAGTGAGCACGGCCGCGCCACTCACGAGACGGCCAGGGTGCGGCGCCCGCGGGTTTCGGCGGTCACCTGGCCGGGTAATCACCAAGGGGCGGCCGCGTGCGCGATCGCCGAGCTTCGTCCACTTCGGACTGTCGAGAGGACGGCGAAAGACGATGCCCTATCCCCCGCCACCGGAACCGTACGAGTACGACAACGTCGAGACCGAAGAGGTCGTCGAACGCCCGCACCCCCGGATCCGCGCGGTGCGTGCGATCAACGCCGTGATCCATCTGATCTGCGTGCTGTTCGCGTTCGTCCTCGCCCTGCACATCATCCTGGTGTTCGGCGAAGCCAACTCCGGCAACGGTTTCGCCCAGGCGATCGCCCAGTGGTCCGGCGCGGTCTCGCTCGGCCTGCGCGACCTTTTCACGCCGGACGGCGAAAAACTGCGGGTCCTGTTCAACGAAGGGCTGGCCGCGATCATCTGGCTGGCGATCGGCGGGATCCTCACCGACCTCGTGTCGCGCATCGGCCTGCCCGGCCCGCGACGGGTCTGGTACCGCCGCAGCCTCAGGTAAGGCCCGGTAAGGAAATGACGCGCCCCGGACGTCCGGGGCGCGTCATTCACGTACTCAGTTGGCCGACGGGTCGGCGACCGGTTTCTCGGGCTCCGGTTCGGGCTTCGGAGCCTGCTCGGAGCCGCCGTCCCGGGGTACCGGGACCTGCTCGGCGGTAGCCGCGTCGAAATGCTCACGGCACCAGCGGCCCATGCGCCTGGCGTGCACAGTCATCGCGTCACCTCCTTCACGAGCGATCCGGGTCACACTCACCAGAATCCTCCGCGAGGCCCCGCAAGCCAACAGATTTAAGGTGGTCTTAGGGCACGGATGGGTGAACGTCCACAGAGGACGTTCGCCGCACTCCCCGTGCGTGAGAACTACCCGATCCGGGAGCAGCCAAAACTCAGGACGCGGGGATGACGCACTCCACCGCGAGCACCGCGATGTCGTCGTGCGCGGTGCTGCCGAGCCAGTCGCGCACGGCCTGCCGCAGCCGCCGCACGACCTCGCGCGCGGGCTGCCCGGCGGCCGCGGCGAGCACCGCGCGCAACCGCTCGTCGCCGAACAGGTCCGCCGGGTCGTGGCGGCTGCGGGCCTCGGTGATGCCGTCGGTGTAGAGCAGGCAGATGTCACCCGCGTCCAGCTGGATCGCCGCCTCGGCGAAGCGGGCTTGCGGCGAGATCCCGACCAGTGTCCCGGGGACGGTGACCTCCTCGATCCCGCCGCCGCGGCGAAGTACCAGCGGCGCCGGATGCCCGCCGGAAGCCAGGGTCAGGGTCAGCCCGTCGGTCGAGGGCGCCACCGAGCCCAGTACCAGTGTCGCGAACCGGTTGCTGCCACCCGCGATGAGCAGTTCGTTGAGCAGCCGCAGCAGCGTCCGGCCGTCGCGCTCGACCATCGCCAGCGCGGTCAGCGAGTGCCGCACGCGGCCGGTCAGCGCCGCGGCCTCGGCGCCCTTGCCGCAGATGTCGCCGAGCACCAGGAACGCGCTGCCGTCGTCGCGGGCCACGACGTCGTAGAAGTCGCCGCCGACCGCGAGCACGCCCCCGGCGGGCTCGTACCAGACCTCGAACTTCGCCTTCTCGATCTCCGGCGGGTCGGCCGGACGCAGCGTCGTCTCGAGCCCGCGGGTCGCCTCTTCCTGCCGGGCGTAGCGCTGCGCGTTGGCCAGCGCCGTCCCAGCCGCGCGAGCGAACTCGATGGTCGCGCGGGTCTGGTCCTCGCCGAACTCCGGCTCGCCACGGCGCCCGAGCAGCAGCGCCCCGGTCACGCCCGCGCCCTCGCTCACCCCGAGCGAAACCACGGTGACGTCGGCGTGCTCACCCAATCTGTCGGCGACCACCGCGGGCAACGTCTCGACCTCGGCCGGCGGCACCGGCGCGAGCTGGGGCAGCCCGGTGGCGGCGAACGTCGCGGCCAGCACCGGCGCGACCTGGACCGCGACCCGGCGGATCCGGCCGTGCCCGTGGCTGGCCGGGCGGTCGCAGCTCCACCATTCCCAGCGGCCGCGGGTGGTGGGCAGCAGCACGAAGACGGAGTCGGCCAGCGCGGAGGCGGCCAGTTCGGCGATCACGCGCGCGGTACCGTGCCGTCCGCGCGCCGACGCGAGCCTCGGCGCGGCGCCGGCGAGGAAATCGCCGGCGTGACGCTGGGGCACCTCGTCCGCGACCACCGTCCAGGCGTGCCAGCCGCCCGGCAGCGCGCGGACCTTGGCCGGCCGCCGCACCCCGCCGGCCTCGACGAAGCCCGCGGTCTCGGTGGCCGGGGTGAAGGAGGGACCGACGCCGCCGGTCAGCGTCCGCGCGGCCGGGTTTTCCCAGCGTAGGGCCGTGTCCTCGTCGACGAGGAACACCGCGTCACGGACGTCTTCGAGCACGGCTCGACCGAAAGCGTCGAAGCCCGGCGGCCCGTCCTCACCGGCGCCGGGCGGGAAGGCCGCGGACGCCGGAGCGGGACGTGACACCATGCGCACGGACCTCCTGCCTCCGGATCGCATTCCCCACTTTGCACAGCGTGAGCGGGCGGACTGGCTCGAAGTGTAGGTGGAATCATGGCACGCTGGGTCGACGACCATGGCTGGCGCATGCGTGGTGGAGAGGGTCGGCACATATGACAACAGACGCCGCGGCACTGGAACGGCTGCTCGGGGCGGTGCGGGATCTCGGGGACGGCAACTTCCGCCGACGGCTCGTCCCGCACGGCGACGGTATCGCCGGGCAGCTCGCGATCGCCTTCAACAACATCGCCGAGCGCAACCAGCGGCTCGTCACCGAGCTGCTGCGGGTACGCGCGGCGGTCGGCCAGGAGGGCAGGCTCACCGAGCGGCTGGAGGCCGAGGTCGGCCCCGGCGGCTGGAGCACCGCGGTGGACGTCGTCAACAGCCTGGTCGAGGACCTCACGCGCCCCGCTGTCGAGCTGGACCGCGTGCTCGGCGCGGTCGCCGAGGGCGACCTGTCCCAGCCCATGACGCTCACCCTGGACGGACGTCCGCTGCAGGGCGCCTACGCGACGCTGGCCAAGACGGTGAACGGCCTGATCGCGCAGCTTTCGCGCTTCGCCGCCGAAGTGACCAGGCTCTCCCGGGAACTCGCTGGTGAGGGACGTCTCGGCGGCCAGGCCTCGGTCCCTGGCGTGTCCGGCACCTGGCGCGACCTCACCGACTCGGTCAACTTCATGGCCGACAACCTGACCGAGCAGGTCCGCAACATCGCCCAGGTCACCACCGCGGTGGCCCGCGGCGACCTGACGCAGAAGATCAACGTCGACGCCCGTGGCGAGATCCTCGAGCTCAAGAACACCATCAACACGATGGTCGACCAGCTCTCCGCGTTCGCCGACGAGGTCACGCGCGTCTCGCGCGAGGTCGGCAGCGACGGGAAGCTGGGCGGCCAGGCGCAGGTCCCCGGCGTCGCCGGCACCTGGCGCGACCTCACCGACTCGGTGAACCTGATGGCGGACAACCTCACCGACCAGGTCCGCGGGATCTCGCAGGTCGCGACGGCGGTGGCGACCGGCGACCTGACCAAGAAGATCGACGTCGACGCGCGCGGCGAGATCCTTCAGCTGAAGAACACCCTGAACACGATGGTCGACCAGCTCTCGGCGTTCGCCGGCGAGGTCACGCGGGTGGCGCGCGAGGTCGGCAGCGACGGGAAGCTGGGCGGGCAGGCCGAGGTGCCGGGCGCGGCCGGGACGTGGCGCAGCCTCACCGACTCGGTCAACCAGATGGCCGACAACCTGACCGACCAGGTCCGCAACATCTCCCACGTGACCACGGCCGTGGCGAAGGGCGACCTGACGCAGAAGATCACCGTCGACGCGCGCGGCGAGATCCTCGAGCTCAAGACGACCATGAACACGATGGTCGACCAGCTTTCGGCGTTCGCCGACGAGGTCACCCGTGTCGCGCGCGAGGTGGGTACCGAGGGTCAGCTGGGCGGGCAGGCACAGGTCCCCGGCGTCGCCGGGACGTGGCGCGACCTGACCGGCTCGGTGAACTTCATGGCGAACAACCTGACCACCCAGGTCCGCAACATCGCCCAGGTCGCCACCGCCGTCGCGCGCGGCGACCTGACCCAGAAGATCGCCGTGGACGCGCGCGGCGAGATCCTCGAGCTCAAGACGACGCTGAACACCATGGTGGACCAGCTCTCCGCCTTCGCCGACGAAGTCACCCGCGTCGCCCGCGAAGTCGGCACCGAAGGAAAGCTCGGCGGCCAGGCCGCGGTGCCCGGGGTCGCGGGCACCTGGAAGGACCTGACCGACAACGTCAACTTCATGGCGAACAACCTGACCGACCAGGTGCGCAACATCGCCACGGTGACCGCCGCGGTGGCGAAGGGCGACCTGACCCAGAAGATCACCGTTGACGCGCGCGGCGAGATCCTCGAACTGAAGACGACGCTGAACACCATGGTGGACCAGCTCTCCGCCTTCGCCGACGAAGTCACCCGCGTCGCCCGCGAAGTCGGCACCGAAGGAAAACTGGCCGGCCAGGCCATCGTCCGCGGGGTCGCGGGCACGTGGAAAGACCTGACGGACAACGTGAACGTCATGGCCGACAACCTGACCGACCAGGTGCGCAGCATCGCCACGGTGGCCAGCGCGGTCGCGAACGGCGACCTGTCGAAGAAGATCTCCATCGACGCGCAGGGCGAGGTCGCAGCGCTGGCCGAAACCCTCAACGGGATGGTCGAGACGCTGCGCGCGTTCGCCAACGAGGTCACGCGTGTCGCGCGCGAGGTCGGCACCGAGGGCATCCTGGGCGGCCAGGCGCGCGTGCCGAACGTGGCGGGGACCTGGAAGGACCTCACCGAGAACGTCAACTTCATGGCGCACAACCTGACCAGCCAGGTCCGCAACATCTCGCAGGTGACCACCGCGGTCGCGAAGGGCGATCTGACCAAGAAGATCGACGTCGACGCGCGCGGCGAGATCCTCGAGCTGAAGACCACGATGAACACGATGGTCGACCAGCTCTCCGGGTTCGCCGCGGAGGTCACGCGGGTGGCGCGCGAGGTCGGCAGCGAGGGCAAACTCGGCGGTCAGGCCGAGGTCACCGGGGTGTCCGGGACCTGGCAGCGCCTTACCGAGAACGTCAACCGGCTGGCGGGGAACCTGACCACCCAGGTGCGCGCGATCGGCCAGGTGGCCACCGCGGTGACCGCCGGCGACCTGACCCGGCACATCACCGTGGACGCGTCCGGCGAGCTGGCGGACCTCAAGGACAACATCAACCAGATGATCGCGAACCTCAAGGAGACGACGAGGACCAACCGCGAGCAGGACTGGCTGAAGACCAACCTCGCCCAGCTGTCGGGGCGGATGCAGGGCCACCGCGACCTCGCCTCGGTCGCCGCGCTGATCCTCTCCGAGCTGGCGCCGCTGGTCCGTGCGCAGCAGGGCGCGTTCTTCCTGGCCCGCGACGACGACCACCAGGGCACGGTGCTGGAGTGCATCGCCGCCTACGGGCTGGCTCAGTCGCGCGCCGGCCTGCGGTTCACCGTCGGCGAGTCGCTGATCGGACAGGCCGCGATCGACCACAGCACGATCCTGGTCCACGAGGCGCCGCCCGAGTACGCGCTGGTGTCCTCGGGGCTCGGCTCGGCGGCACCGGTGAACGTGATCGTGCTGCCGGTGTTGTTCCAGGGCGAGGTGCTCGGGGTGCTGGAACTGGCCTCGGTCAACGAGTTCAGCATCGTGCACCAGGATCTGCTGGAGCAGCTGCGGCACACCATCGGCGTCAACGTGAACACCATCCTGTCCAACTCGCGGACCGAGGCGCTGCTGACCGAGTCCCAGCGGCTCGCGCAGGAGCTGCGCGCGCGTTCCGAGCAGCTCCAGGCCCAGCAGGGCGAGCTGCGGCGATCCAACACCGAACTCGCCGAAAAGGCCGCGCTGCTCGCCCAGCAGAACCGCGACATCGAGGTCAAGAACAGCGAAATCGAGCAGGCACGCCAGGAGCTGGAGGAGCGCGCCGGGCAGCTCACGGTCGCGTCGCAGTACAAGACCGAGTTCATGGCGAACATGTCCCACGAGCTGCGGACTCCGCTCAACAGCGCGCTGATCCTGGCGAAGCTGCTCTCGGAGAACCCGGAGGGCAACCTCACCGAGAAGCAGATCCAGTTCGCGAAGACGATCTACGCGGCGGGCAGCGACCTGCAGCAGCTGATCAACGACATCCTCGACCTGGCCAAGGTCGAGGCGGGCAAGCTCGACCTGCAGATGTCCGACGTCACGCTGCCCGAGCTGGTCGACTACGTCGAATCGCTGTGCCGCCCGCTCACCGCGGACAAGGGCCTCGAGTTCGCGGTACTCATCGACCCGCCGGTGCCCGGCAGCGTCAACACCGATGAACACCGGCTCCAGCAGGTGCTGCGCAACCTGTTGTCCAACGCGGCGAAGTTCACCGATGAAGGCGGCGTCCGCCTGCACATCCGCTCGGCGGACTCGGCCGAAGTCGAGCAGGAGCACCTCAAGACGTCGCCGGGCATCATCGCCTTCGCCGTCGAGGACACCGGCATCGGCATCCCGGCCGAGAAGCTGGCGGTGATCTTCGACGCCTTCCGCCAGGCCGACGGCACCACCAGTCGCAAGTACGGCGGTACCGGCCTGGGCCTCAACATCAGCCAGCAGCTGACCGAGATGCTGGGCGGCGAGCTGCGCGTCCGCAGCCAGCCCGGCAAGGGCAGCACGTTCACGCTGTACCTGCCGGTCGCGGCGGCGAACCTGGTCGACCCCGCACTGACCGCGCCAAGCACCCCGCGGCTGCCCGCGCTGCCCAGCACGGTGACCGTGGCCGCCCCCGACATCGCCCCGAAGCGCTTCCACGGTGAGAAGGTCCTGATCGTCGACGACGACCTGCGCAACGTCTTCGCGCTGGCCGCGGTCCTGGAACAGGCCGGTCTGGAGGTCGTCTACGCCGACACCGGCGTCCAGGGCATCCGGGCACTGGAGCGGCACGAGGACACCGCGCTGGTCCTGATGGACGTGATGATGCCGGAACTGGACGGCAACGCGACGATCGCGGCGATCCGCGCCGAGGCCGCCCACGCGGACCTCCCGGTGATCGCGGTGACCGCCAAGGCCACCGCCGAAGACCGCGCCCGCACCCTGGCCTCGGGCGCCGACGACTACGTCACCAAGCCCGTCGACACCGACCGGCTCCTCGACGTGATCGCCACAAAACTCGAGGCCGACGCCGCATCGACTCGCGATGCCGCACCGGCCTCCGGAGCGGGTGACGGGAATCGAACCCGCGTAGCTAGTTTGGAAGACTAGGGCTCTACCATTGAGCTACACCCGCGTGCCCCCGGAGGGACCCCGGGTGCGTAGTCAGCTTAGCGTGACCCGCTAGGCTGTCCGCACACCCCCCTGGGGGTACTCGGGATGTGGCGCAGCTTGGTAGCGCATTCGCTTTGGGAGCGAAGGGTCGCAGGTTCAAATCCTGTCATCCCGACCAGATAGACGTACTTTGAGCAGCAAAAACGGCGGGACCACTTCGGATGGAGTAGTCCCGCCGTCTCAGCTTCCGTCTCGGTACAAGCCGATATACAGGTCAAGCCGCCACGCGCAGACCGGACCCTTCCCCGGCCCGCCCGACACCTGCACACTAGAACACCTGTTGGACGAGCGAGTCAGGTTGAAGGCCCACCCTCGCGGCGGCCCCCACGGGGTGTCGAAGGTTCCGTTCGTATGGACAAGATGTGGCCCACTCCGATGGAGCACTGGACAGGACGTGAAGGCACGTTCACGCTGTGAAGTCGGGAGTGAACCTCCCGGCGAGGAGGGCGGGCGGTGAGCTTCTTCGACGCGCGAAGAGCGCCAGCTGTGGTGAAGCATGGTCTGCTCGGCCGGTACTGCCCAGCGTTCGCTAGCAAGGCGGGCACACGCACCAACGGCCGGGTCACATTCCTCGACGGCTACGCGGGCGCGGGCTGCTACGAAGACGACACACCGGGGTCGCCGCTGGTCATGCTCCGGTCGGTGTACAAGTTGCGGGGACAGCGCGATATCAACGCGGTCTTCATCGAACAGGACACCAAGACCTACTCCCGGCTGGAACAGGTACTGAAGCAGCGCTGCGCCGGCCAGCAGTACATTCCGCTTCGAGGCAACGTTGACGAACACCTCGACCAGGTGATGTTCGACTGCCGCAACCGAGCGCTATTCGCCTTCTTCGACCCCTTCGGCCCTGCGCTCAGCCGAGATCGCCTCTGCACGATGCTGCGCCGCCGACGTCTCGCACATCTGCCCACCGACGTGCTGCTGCACGTTTCGGTTCGCAGCGTGTGGAACTTCGGGTCCCGGCTCACCAAAGCGAGGCGCGAAGGGCGCGAACTCAGTCGCGCCGACACGAAGTTCGCCGAGCGGCTCGACCGGTTCCTCGGCGGCGGCTGGTGGCGCCCAGACTTCGAGCGCGCCGGCGAAGTCCCCGAGGACGCGCCCGACGGCGAGAAACGAGGCGAAACCTCGGCGGCGACCGCGCTGCGCGTTGCGCAGCAGTATGCCGACAAGGTCGCGGCGGACAGCGGGTACAAGACCGTGAGCATGCCGGTTCGGCGACGCCCGAACCACGCGCCGATCTTCATCCTCAGCCTGTTCACACTGCATGCGGACGGGGCGTGGCTATTCGCCGACTGCATCGGACACGCTGGCCTGGACTGGGAGGCAGCCTGGCGCGAAGCCGAACTCACCAAGCACAACAAGCACGGTCAGGGCAACCTGTTCGCCGAGAACACCGCCTGGGTCTTCGACCGCGAACGCTACGAGGAAACGAACAAGGAAGAATGGGTCTCACTCATCGCCCACAACATCGACCAGTTGCTCGACCAGCACAAACGTCTGGTCCTGCAAGACCACGTCACCGACGTCTTCGGCACCACCCTCGGTTCAGGTGCCCGCGCAACCCATGCCCGACTCGCCGTCAAGCGGCTACACCGGGATCGTCGGGTCGATCACGACGGAAAGGGCAACTTCGAACGCGCCCCCATGTCACGCCCGACCTAGGCGCCAGCCGGCACCACTGTGCGAGTCGGCATCTCGTCCCAGGTGCGGCCATCCAGATCGCGGCCGCCGGCCTTCGGGGTGCGCCCACCCCACTGCTTGAAGAAGAACGGCACGTCGGCGCGTTGACAGCGGTCACGGATCTCCCGCGCCCAGCTCGGATCCATTGGCCGGCAACCCACACCGGACTCGCCACCCACGATCACCCAGCCGATCCCGTCAAGGTCCAGGCCGGAGAGCGGACCGAGCAGCGGCTCGCACGAGAGGAACCGCACCGCGGCTGGCACCGACCGCAGATCGTCCACCCGGTAAGCCGCCTCCTCGTTCTCGACCGAGACCCCTAGCCACAGGTTGCGTGGCCAGTCCAGGGAATCCGCGAGCCGGCGAATCCGTCGCGACCGCTTGGTCAGTACCTGATAGGTGTGCTGCGGGGTCGCCTCCATGACCGTGAACACCCGGCGGATGAACTCCACCGGCACCTTGGCGTGGAACAGGTCGCTCATCGAGTTAACGAACACGATGCGGGGCTGCCGCCATCGCAACGGCTCGCCGAGCGCGGCAGCATGCGTAACAACACCGAAGCCGGGCCCACTGGTGCGCGGGTCTCCGTCGGTCTGGTACTTCGCCGACCCCATCGCCTTGAGCCGTTTCGCCAGCGTCAACGCGTAACAGTGATCGCATCCGGCTGAGATGCGATCGCAGCCGGTCGTCGGGTTCCATGTCGCTTGTGTCCACTCAATGGACGATCCATCACTCATCGCTTGCCCTCCTCCAGGTCGTTCGCGGACTTCCCGCTTCCAGGTGGTGGGACTGCTGTACGCGGACGGCTACTAGGTGTGCACCTTACTTCGCGGTCGAACACCTGACCGCATCGGCGCGCCATTGCGTCAGAGTCTCCTGTGCGTCGCTCGTTGTCCTCAACAAGCCGCTGTGCAGTTCCAGAGGACGAGGCCGTCATAGTCGGTCTTCGATTGAGTGGTGGCGACCCGCGCATTGGCCTCGCGGTCCGGGCCGCGGTCACGCAGGATCTTGTGGCCCTCGACGGTGTCGGCGAGCCGACGAGTTGACTCGTGGGGAGTCGTCCAGGCCGCCGTTGCGGGCCAGCACCCTGCCACAACCCGCGCCAGCCGCACCGCGCCCTCCGGCACGCTGGTCACCGTCGGCTCGGCCAGCTTGGACGTCGCCGTGGGTGAGGATCTGGGCAAGGTCGCCGTCACCACCGTCGCTGAGACCGCTGGCCAGATCGCCGGCGGTTGGGCCGGTGGCGCCCTCGTCGGGGCGGTGGCAGGCTCCGAGGTACCGGTAGCGGGCACCGTTGTCGGGGCGGTCATTGGTGGCTTCATCGGCGGCATGGCGGCCGGCAACATTGCGGAATCGAGCATGAGTGATGGCTGACGACACCAACCCGGCCGCAGCACCTGAGCCGCAGCCAGCCGAGCAGCTCAGCGCGGTCCGACCGCCACCTAAGCCTGACCCCGAGACCGGACAACCGTTCCCGCCACACGCCCCGGCATACACCACCACCACCAACAAGGGCGACCCCGCGCTTGACCGTGACCGCGACACCAGCCTGTCGGCCAAGCTGCGTCCGCCGTCCGGCCAAGGCCCGACGCTCGTGTGGTATCAGGCCAGCCGACGCAAAGCCGTGACCGCGGTGGCCGGGGTGTATGCCCTGGTCATGGTGGGAATATTCGTCGTCCGGGGCTTTGCCACCGACTGGATGCACTTCTGGTGGATCTGGGTCGCCATGGCGGCTGGCGCCGCCCTGGCCTACCCCATTGTCATGAAGGAGAGCAGTGCGGCCGGGGCCGAGTGGGTGATGATGAACAAGGCGTGGGTGCGAATCTACGAGCTGACTTCGGTCAAGGCCTATACCTACAGCAACTCCCTCAACTTGCATCTCGTCGATCGTGACGGCCGCAAGCTCCAGACCAACGTCAGTCGGTTGCAGGACGACCGCCGGATCTGGGATCTCGCCTACAACGGGATTCTCCACTCGGTCGTCAGGGACGGAGCCGACACCAACCAGCTTGCTCGGAAGAGTCTCAAGCTGCCGTAGGGCGCGGCTGAACAGGCGCTCTGGCACTCTGGACAGGGGGCCCTTTCGGCGTCCCCAGGGGGAGGGGCCGTGTGGGTGCGGGATGCGCTAGGCCGGGACTGGCGGGTCGAGCTGCCGTTCCTGCCGTGGCGGCGGGTGATCAAGCCGTTCTTCTTCTTTCGCGACGAAGAGCTCCGGATGCGCGAGTTCCTGGGCGGAATGTATGTCGACACGAGGACGGTGGCCCAGCGTGAACGCGCGGCGCGGGTGGCGGCACTCGAGGCAGAAAAGGCAGTCAAGGAGGACAAATCGCTGACCTCCGGGGAGAAAGTGGCCACCGCCGCCGTGGGACTGGCCCTCCTCCCGTTCATGCTGGGAGACATCCTGGGCGCCGGGTTCCTCAGCTTGCTTCTGCTGCCGTTCGCGGCGGTGGAACTGCTCGTGCGGGTGGTCGCGGGCGGGCTGCGCTGGCTCTGGCAGGTCTGGGGCCGGACGCCGACCCGGGTGGTCGTCTACGGCTGCGAGGGCACCATCATCCGTTCAGTGAGTGTGTTCGACGTCCCCGGGCGCGCGGGGGCCCGCCGGCTGGCCGGGGAGCTCGCCGCGAGTCTTTCCGTGACGAGCGGCCCCTTTGTGCCGAGCAGGGTGCCAGGGGTCCAGGCAGCGGGCGCCGTACGCAAGCGCCATGTATCCGGTTGGTGAAGACGCGGGTGTCCGCGCGAATCAGTGACTGTCCACGGCGATCCGGAGCCCGCGCCGCAGTGCGGCTATCTCGTCGGCGAACATCTGGCGGGACACCGCCGCGCCCTCGATCAGCGAGGAACCGTGGAAGGTGCCCGGATAATGGTGCAGCTCGGTGTTCACCCCCGCCTGCATCAGGCGTTGCGCGTACTGGATTCCCTCGTCGCGCAACGGGTCGAACTGGCAGGTTGTCACAAAGGCGGGCGGCAACCCGGACAGGTCGGCGGCACGCGCCGGAGCGGCGTAGGGCGAAACATCCGCGCCGCCCGGTTCGGCGCCCAGATAGCTTGTCCAGCTGAAGATCGCGTTGGGCTGGTTCCACAGTGGAGTGTCCACATAGTCCCGCATCGACGGCGTGTCCAGCCGGTCGTCCAGCTCGGGAATGCCGAGGAACTGGAAGCACAGCGCCGGGCCACCGCGGTCGCGGGCCAGCAGGGCGACCGCGGCGGCGAGCCCGCCACCGGCGCTCTCCCCCGCCACACCGAGGCGCGCCGGGTCGATGCCCAGCTCGGCCGCGTTGCCGGCGACCCAGGTCAAGGCCGCGTAGCAGTCCTCGACAGGCGCCGGGAACGGGTGCTCGGGCGCCAGCCGGTAGTCCACCGACACGATCACCACACCCAGCTCTTCGACCATCCGCAGCAGCACCATGTGGAACATGTCCAGGTCGCCGAGGACGAACCCGCCGCCGTGGATGTAGAGGAGGCCGGGCGCGGTGCCCTCGCGGTTCGCCGGCGCGTAGACGCGCACCGGCACGTCCGGCGCGCCGGTGGGGCCGGGCACGGCCGTGTCCCGGACGTCGACGGGGCTCACCGGCTCGTAGGCCGGCATGAGCTCGCTCAACTGCCCCATCGACGCGCGCGCGGCCAGCAGGGCCTCGTAGTCGGGCAGGGCCACTGCAGGCAGCATGTCCAACCAGGGCAGCAGCTCCGGATCGATCGCGTAGGTCATGAACCGATCATCGGTTCATGACACGCCCGCCGCCACCGCCACGTGTCGGGCATCCGCCGCCAGAACCCGGCCGGTCGGCGGTTCTCGTGCGTATTGTCGGCGTCATGAAAGGCCTGTTGCTGAGGCTGTCCGGGCTCGACGCCGATGCCGAGAACGCGGTGCGGGTGATCGGGTTCTTCGACCGCCTGATCAGCGATCGTGTCGGCTTCGACGCCTTGGTGCGCGCCACGGCCCAGCTCGCCGGCTGCCCGGTCGGCGTCCACGCGCCCGGCCAGGGCCTGTCACTGCGTGCGGAACCGGGCGCCGGTGTCGGCACCTCCGGGCGCGCACCCGCCGGAGCGGCCGTGCGCCGGCTGGAGGGCGGCGTGACGGTCTGGGTAGCTCGCCAAGGCACGCCCACTCCCCTGGACGACATGCTGCTGGAACGGTTCGCGATCGCCACCGCCGTCCTGCTGGACCACACCAGCGTGCCGCTGCCGGAACTCGGCGACCCGGCGCTGGTGGAGCTTCTGCTCTCGGACGGGGCCGGCACCGCCGAGCGGTCCCGCGCCCTGCACCTCCTGGGTCTCGACTCCAGTGCCGGGCTTCGTGTGCTGGCCGGGTCCGGCGCCGGTGAGATCGCGGGCCGCTCCGCGGTGCTGGGCAAGGTGCGGGCGGTGCTCGTCACCGGCGAGGTGCCCGGCTCGGTACAGGGACGCTGGGGTGTCGGCCCGCTCCTGCCCGCCATCGAGGCGGCACGCTCCTGGCGCGCCGCCGGCACGGCTTTGCGGTTCACCTCGGAGAGCGAGCCCATGGTCTGGTGGGAACGGCTCGGCGGTCTCGCCGAGCTCGCCGACCGGCTCGATTCCGCCGACCTCGCCGGGATCGCCGACGTCCGCGCGCTCGACCGGCTGGCCGCCGAGCCCCACGGCGGTGAGGACGTCGCGGTCCTCGCCGCGCTCTGCGCCACGGGCTCGGCCCGCAAGGCCGCCGCCGCGCTGCACCGCCATCACAGCACCCTGCCCGCCCGGCTCGCGCGCGCCGAGTCCGTGCTCGGGTTCGAGATCGATTCGCCCGCCGGCCGGTTCCGGCTGCATCTCGCGCTGATGCTGCGCAGGCTGCGCGACAACACGGAGCAGGGCAGCGACCCCTGACTGTCCACTGTGGTCAGTCGCCTTGGCGGACGCGCAGTTCGTCGCGATAGGACTCCGCTTCCGCGACGTCCTCGGGTGATGGGGCGATTCCTCGCCCGGGGTGCCGCTGGGCTCCTAGCGTGACAAGGAGGAGGACGAGCAATGACCGAGTACATCCTGGACAACCGCGCCGCCCAGGCCGGGAGCCGCTTCGGAGCGCTGTCCGAGTTGTTCGACGCCACGACCGACCGGCACTTCGCGGCGATCGGGGTCGGTCCCGGCTGGCGCTGCTGGGAAGTGGGAGCCGGTGGCCCCGCCGTGCCGCGGCTGCTGGCCGCGCGAGCGGAGCAGGTCCTGGCCACCGACCTCGACACCCGCTGGCTGGGCGACCTGGACGGCGTCGAGGTCCGGCAGCACGACGTCGCCCGCGACGAGCTTCCGGGCACCGGGTTCGACCTGATCCACGCCCGGCTGGTGCTGACACACATCCCAGAGCGGGAGGACGTGCTGAGGCGGCTGGTTTCGGCCCTGCGTCCGGGCGGCTGGCTGTTCATCGAGGACGTCGACGCCGCGCTGCACCCGGCGGCGTTCCTCGATCCGCAGGAAGAGGTGCATCACCTCGGCAACCGGATGCGCGAAGCCTTCGTCAAGCTGCTCGACCAGCGCGGCGTCGACACGGCTTGGGGCCGCAAGCTGCCGCGGGTGCTCCGGGAGTGCGGCCTGGTCGACATCGTGTGCGACGGCCGGGTCACGCTCGAATACCCGGGTGGGGCCGAGTTGGAGCGGGCCAACATCGAGCAGGTCCGCGACGGCCTGATCGCGCAGGGGTTCGCCACCGCCGAGGAGATCGACACCTACCTGGCCGCGCTCGACCGGATCACCCCGGCCGGCCCACCGCTGGTCTCTGCCTACGGTCGCAAGCCGTAAGTCCGTGAATGGCACATTGAGAGTCCTAAAGACCCTCAATGTGCCATTCACGGACAACCGGTTAGCCCGTGGTGACGTCCAGGTAGTCCAGGTTGGCGGGGCCGTCGGCGCTGGTGGCGGTCAGGCGGATTGTGTTGGTGCCCGCCGCCAAGGTGACCGAGCGGGACACCGTGCTCCAGGTCGTCCACGCGCCGGTGGCGGGGAAGGGGACGCCGGAAGCGACCACCGTGCCGTTCACCGAGATGTCCACCGGGCGCGCTGCCGCGGTCCCGTTCGCGTAGCCGAACGAAAGCGAAGCCGGACCCGACGAAGAGACCGTCCACTCGACGTAGCTGCCGATCGCGTTGGCACCGTTGGCAAATCCCGTTCCCGAGAAGCCCGCGTGGTTCGAGTCGATCGTGCCACCGGCCGACAGCGTTCCCGACTCGGCCTCGAACCGGGCCGTGTTGCCGGAGCCCGCCTTCGAAACGCGGTACAGCACCGTCGCGTGCGAAGGCACCGAAGCACTGATAGCGCCTGAAGTCGTCCGCGAGGACTTCGTCCAGAGATCCTTCAGCGTGTACGAAGACGCACTGCCGATGCCGGTCGCCGACACGGTGGTGCTGATCGTCGCCGTCGCCGCGGTCTCATTGGACAGCGCCACCGCGCGGTCGCCGTTGGCCAGCACCTTGCTGTAGACCACCAGGCCCGCGTTGGAACTGAGCACCGTCGCCTGCTTGCCCGCGGTGTCCTGATCCAGAGCGATCACGTCGGCGTTGCGCAGGATCGAGAAGTTGTCGTCGGACACCTTCCGCAGGTCACTGCCGATCAGCAGCGGCGCCGACATCATCGCCCACAGGCTGAAGTGCGTGCGGTACTCCGGCGCGGTCATCCCGCCGTTGCCGACCTCCAGCATGTCCGGGTCGTTCCAGTGCCCCGGCCCGGCGTACTGCGCAAGCACGCGGTTGGCCTGAGCCTTGCTGATCATGCTCGTCCACTTGTCCGAGATGTCACCGGTGGTGCGCCACAGGTTCCCCACCGGCGCGCCCCACGTCCACACCTTCGGGTCCGTCTTGCCCCACTCGCAGATGCTGTAGACGATCGGGCGGCCGGTCTTGGCCAGCGCGTCGCGCATCGCCTTGTACCGCTGCTGCGCATCGACGCCCTGGTTGTTGCAGTTGTCGTACTTCAGGTAGTCGACGCCCCAGGAGGCGAAGGTGTTCGCGTCCTGCTGCTCGTGCCCGAGGCCGCCGGGGAAACCCGCCGTGTTGCAGGTCTTCGTGCCCGCGCTGGTGTAGATGCCGAACTTCAGCCCCTTCGAATGCACGTAGTCGGCGAGGGCCTTGATGCCGTTCGGGAAGCGCGCCGGGTCGGGCACCAGGGCGCCCGAGGAGTTGCGTGAGGGCAGCGCCCAGCAGTCGTCGATGTTGACGTAGGAATAGCCGACGTCCTTGAGCCCCTTCGCCACGAAGATGTCGGCGATGCCCTTGATCATCGCCTCGTTGAACTCCGCCCGGCACTGGGTGGAGTTCCAGTTGTTGAACCCCATCGGCGGCGTGCGCGCCAGGCCGTTCTCGAGCGCCACCGCCTCGGGCTGGACGAGCACGAAACCGCTTGCTGCGAGCGCGAACGCGGCGGCCGCGCTCGCGATGCGCCGTGACAGGGACATGGGTGACTCCCGGGGTCGGTGGTCTGCACCAATGAGTAAAAAGACCTACCGAACCGGAGTCAAGAGATCATGCATCAGATATGAGATGCGGTTACCGGTGGCCGGGAAGCGCTAGTCCCCGGCCTGGCGCGCGGTCGCCATCGCGCGGTCCACCTCCCAGAACGCCCGCATCGACCGGATCAGCCCGTCCTCGCCGACCCGGTAGACGAACACGCCGTCGGTGTCGACGCGGTAGCCGCCCG
>Ga0307507_10006960_pt1 | contig 16827 bp, 18 predicted proteins | sample 7_EM_MG_FD_207223 | JGI IMG/M metagenome (GOLD analysis project Ga0307507, IMG submission 207223) | Populus trichocarpa ectomycorrhiza microbial communities from riparian zone in the Pacific Northwest, United States - 7_EM | ecosystem: Host-associated > Plants > Roots > Unclassified | place...
TGTTATGCTTCCTTCTCACTATTGCGTATGCGTGGTTGTACGCAGATGTGTGTATTCCGTATCATGGGTTTTGTGACTGCGTTTGGGTATATCTATACCGTTCATGTTTCGCTTAGCTAGCTAGGCAACTCAATCAACAATCTTCCGCTGCATAACCAAAACCGTCCAATTCGTAACATTATGATATAACTTCACTGCTGACGTTGAAAGAGTCGATATCCCCAGTACTCCCCGGGCCCTGAGAACATGTCTGATCCATAGTATCTAAAGCGGCACCGATAGAGAGGGTATACGAGGTAGGATAACGAGACGGTAGGGAGGGGGGTATCTGGGAGGTCGATTGCCTAAATGCTGTGAGATATTGTGCTTAAATCAGGCATTCTTCAACTGTTTCATGCAGGGAGGCGGCAGAGTTTGCCTGTGGACTACTGTTGGTTGGTTCCCTGGCTAGGTAGGCACTGTGATTTCTGCAGCTAAAGATATGAGACAGCTTTTCTCAGGTGCCCTCGGGTTGTACGCACGCGGACACGGCTCCATTCCATTCCATTCTGTGGGAGAGCACAAGTAAAAACCCCACTACGGTTTTTTTTTTACTGGTCAGCCAGGCGGGTGTGTGTTGGGCCATAAGTCATGAAATCCTAATCTTGGTGCATTTTCGCAAGGGGGGGATAAATCCTGCGAAAACCGCTGTCGCTCCAGCCATATCTGCTTCGTGATGTTTGGCTCCTGGAAAATCTGGACCTCCTGGACCTCCTGTATAAAACAGCATTTGAAGCGGTGACAAATTCAACATAAGAGAAGGTATTATATCACAAACGTGCCTTAAAAGAGGTTATGGACCCACCAGATTACAACTTGACATAACAAAATCTAAACCCCTCCCTCCCTCCCTCCCTCACTGTATCTTTCCATCTTCATGAAGAGTCACTCGCCTCGTGTCTTCCAACAGAGTTCGAACCTCAAGTTCTCGCAGCGAACGGTATAATCCGATGTGGTGTGGTAAAACCTCATTATAGGGTGTATTATAATTTTAGAGGAAGTTTGGTTGCAGCGATGGGTTTTCCGGACATTTCTGATAGCTATCATGCCCCCCGGGTGGGTAATTGCTGATGGAATGATATAATAATCCCAGTAGTAGAACATTGTACTGAGGAGCGCAAGTAATAGGAAGCGCAACACTACGGAGGAGCACATTAGGGCATGTACGACGGAGGTATAGGGCATGAGCGGAGATTAGGGCTCTGCATGTACGAGCAAAGTTTTCACTATGATACTTAGAGTGATCTTTAGCTAGCAGCCTCCATAGTGGAAATACACACACCTCAACCTTTCCTCCCGTTAGAACTTGCGCACGATCATGGCACCACCATCAATTGCTTCTTTGAAGCTGGGCTCATTACCGTTTCGTAGGAGGAGGAGGGGTGATATACAGTACGGTCTGTTTAGCCTTTCTTGGCAAATAAAATGAAACAATGGGGTCCAATTCTCTTCAATTCCTAAAAAGAATTAAAAATAAAGGGGCTGCGTCACTAAATCGCACTCGTAAGAAATTAGGGCAAGGCCACCGGAGCTGATGTGTCCACTCAGCTGCAAAGTTGCGTATTCTACGATAAATGTCTTGCTAACGTTACTTAAGTATGATACATAGATAAGTGGGAGAATTGCCCCGATGATATCATCGGCTCCGGGAAATGATGGCAGCTGTAGTATTTGGCTGGTCTGTGGGGGGGGGAGACATATCAGGACGGAAACTCCGTTGAAAAACTTCTGCGTTTCGCTAGAGCGTCCTCCAGACTAGACCTCTGATAGCAACCAAAGTATTCCTCTACACCTAGTATATGGCGATTGATCCTAGTTGTAGCTAGCAAGTTAAAATTCGTGCGATATTGTTTTTACATATGGTTAGCAGGCACAGAGTAGCTGATGTCTCGCAACTACTACAGCTCCTTCGAGTAGCCGGCCTCATCGCTCTTGACTCCGCTTCCTCGAACCCCCCGCAGGCCTCGGGATGTTGCAGGAGATGGCCTAACATTGACGGGCTGTTAGCACCCTGTGGCCGAGGGAATTTGTGATGCATAAACGGCGAAACGCCCAACTTCAATTTCGTCTTCCGCAAAGTTATATAATATTATTAAATTTTAAAAATTTTAAAAATCCCCTCAAAAAAGGGCGCCCTCGTAACGAAGGGTATTACAATAGGAGCAAACACCACTAGGGACCCCCAAAAAATAAAAGTCGGTTAGTAAAGCACCAAGAGATAAGAACGCTCTCACGCATTTGTCCTTATACCCGGGGGAACCAAAGCTTTATATACCTCCCCTCCACTTACACCCACCGCCCAGGCATGAAAGGGAAGCCACCAACGGAAAAGGAATGACTGATATAGGGAAAGCAAAAGGCCAACTAAAAGAAGCAGACATAGGAAAGAAAGTGTGAAAAAGCACACGGGAATCTAGGGCAGTATATGAGGGAGGAAGGAAGAGGGTGCTAAATTCGGCGATGAAGATGAGGGCCAGCGGATCCGGTTAGGAGGGTCCGGGCAACTCAGAGAGATCAGTTGAGAAGCCGGTCTAACTCCCCGCCATCTGCTGATTTGATATTAGCGTCGTTCTGCCGTCCTAAGAGCATCTTCACAACCCCCTCACCTCCATATTTAGCAGGAAGCCAGAGCGGTGTTTGGTCACTCCTATGTCTGTGTCTGCTCTTTCTTTCTCTCCGGTTGTGCATTTCAATTAACTTTCTTCCAGATTGGAGTACATCCTATGGCCAAGTTTGTACACTATAACGTAGTGTCTCGATACGGTATCGTACGCTGCGGAAACTCACTGTTCGAGCTATGGCCAGCAGTACTCCATCAGAAGTATAGTTACTTCCTAGAAACCTTTAGTTCTACTGTGTGAATACTTGAGGTACGCGTGGGTTTCTATATAGTACTGTACACCCATATCAGGAAGTACTATCTGATCCTCTGGTAGCACATCTAATAAGATTCGTTCCTTCCCTCTGTCCTAGCTCCTCCACCCGGCATCAGTAAGGCATCCCTCGCAAACTAGGCTGAAGAGAAGAAGGAAAGGAAATACCAAAGAGGAGAAAAACAGAATCGACAGATATCTTAAGCTATGTGTCCCGACGGTCCTCGGCTGTGCATCTGTAACTAGCAGTTCTCTTCAAATCCTGCTTTTCCCTATTGCTTTGCACACGAAGGAACCATGCCGTTGGCTATTAGTGATTAATATTTATAATTTCCCTTCTTTTGAGGATGTGTCTACCTCTATAATGCATTAAGTATTCAATAGATATTACAAAATCGTTGTCCTTAACCTCAGGCGATTTTTTTCTCTTCCGGAGACAGCAGGATAAGTATCGGTTCCCTTGGTTATATGATGTGAAAATACCTAGCTGGCGCAGTGGTTAATATGTCAAGAAACAATTAACCTCCTGTGCAATTAGCAGGAGCCCAGGAGTTCGATTCCTCTCAAAATGAGTTATTATCGAATCATCCGTCACGTAGGGTAGGCGGACAACAAAGGATACCTGCCCTACAGGAACTGGGAGACTGAAGACCTTAAGCCTTAGTAAGGCTGTAGCGCAAATCAGAACCTGCTGCGAGGTGGTAGAATCCGACTCTAGACCTCACCCCTAAGGATGAGGACTGCGATCGGCGGGGTAGCAGAAAGAAAAACCAAACAAGAATTTTTTTTATCGTTACAAAGGTTGATATGCCTCCTTCTGTTCGGGGAAAAAAGAGACAGCAAATTCTGCATGCTACTAGATTCTCTAGTCTGCTATACTGCCTGCAGACTCTGTACTGACAGTACGGCGGTAAGTCACCTTAGTGTGGAGGCTGGATAGTGGCCTATACTGTTGTATTCCACTTGTATACTCGGCCTCACGGGCCGAGAAACGAGAATTCAGCATTCACAGCGCCTTACATTTGGAGCTGGATCCCATCTCCATAGTCTTGGGAAGAGAGGCGATGCAAACTCCGGCACGGGTATTGAGAATATTCCCTCAACGTGACGGAAGAATGTCCGGCGGGGAATAGCGGGACTCATATCATTGGCACTATATATAGATACCTCCCATGGGTATAAGTACTATAGCTTCGAGCCCAAGTAGCAATGAAAAAAGGGACATCTGAGATTTTGACCCTTCCTCTATCACCAATCCATACCTTCCTACAGTTTTCACACTCAGCGAGTCTTTGCTTTCTCTTCAATCCCTCATCTCACACTTTATCTATCTCCTACAGCAGCAATATCACTGTGAGCCTGTGGCCGAGTGAGTCTTCATGGATGGCCATTTATAAGGATCTTGTATTTGCCCATACTAAACACGAACACACAAACAAAATATACTAGGCAGAGAATATCCAGACTTGCAAAAGATGGGTGGCCTACACTGGAGCCCTGGCTGCAAGATACTTGAATTCATTCCCAATGAAGGCAGGCATCAGCCAATTCCATTAGATATACAAGGAATAAGTTCTCCAGCCAAGCCCCGTAGCACAGGAAGCAGCACCTCTAGTAAGCCACTAGAAGCAGGCCTCCTCACCTTCAGACTTGCTGTTGCTGCTCCAGAAGTCACTCCCTGGGAATTCAGCAACAAGGGAGAAAAGAAAGAGAGTGTTATAGCATGTCAGAAAGCTAGATATCAAAAGGGTAGCTAGCCAAGGTTTAGGGCCTATTTGGCTAGTCGTGATTTAAGATGTTCATGGTGCTTGGCTTGGTATTAGAGTGTTTCCAAATCATGATTCCAGAAAATCACAAATCGTGACTTAGGGAAATTTCAAGCCGTGACTTGAGGATCCACGGCTGTTTTTTTCCTTACAGCTAGCCCCATATTGTAGTTACGAAATTTGAAAATTGCAGGTGCGTTTGGCAGAGCGCTGCTTGCAAATCATGATCTTAAATCACGGCTGTCTCAAACCATAGCTAGCCAAACAAGCCCTTAGCTTTTTGTCTTTTCAGTGCCTGATATAACCACCCCCTGGCGGGGAGTAAACGTCCAAACCCCTCCTCTGTTTACATTAGAAGCCCCCCTAAGTGTTAGGCCATGAGAAACGGTACATAATGTTGTGTTTTCTGGGAATTTTAACAACGAAGGGTGTGGAAAGTTACCTCTCCGGGATGCCAACACGAATGAAGACCCATTATCATCACAGATCCACAGTTAGATCAGCAGACAAGTACACAGTCACTGACACAGACAAATTACGAGTGGTACCTCTCCTGGCGATATCGAATTGATTCAACGACGATGTGAAATAGACCCCTATGCCCCACATCCCAAGCATGAAGGCCATCTCCCCCCTCATATAACTATATCGGGATGGCTAGGCAGTGTTATCCCATCCAAGCGCGCAGAACTCCCAGGCTCCAGACAGATACGATCGTGCAGGACATATTGATCCAGTTCAAAGAAAGTTAATGGGGGAAAGCGCTGTAACAGCTGCTCCCTTTCCAAGACCAATACACCCCAGTTTTCTTCAAGTATTTCGCCTGATACCTCCAAACTATACACTCGCATCACACCAACGTCCTAGGATTCCAAGTACGTAGCCCCCCACCGACGCTGGGGATACAACACTTCCTCGAATCAGCCTCCTGCAGCTATGGCTTTTCCTTGGACCCTAGATATGATACCGTACTGGAAAATCCAGCTCCCCGCAAAGTGCAGGATGGCGGTGGTGATTACCGATCGACCGGAAAGGTCACCCAGCAGCTTAGAGCAATATTTTTCCACATTCCTTTAATATGATTTCCCACTGGGCCCTATAACTTGAAACCTATTGTTTCCGGCCGTTCGTCGAATCAAGTCCCTACGATAGTATTCTTCTAGGCTCCCATCGTGCTTTAGGTGCAGCCTATTATACATAGTTTCTATGCTCCTCTCTCCCTCCCGCTCCTCCTCCAATTGAAACGTTCCTTTCGTGCCCACTAACGCTTAGGGGGAAACAAAGGCCATAAACATGTTGTAGGATCGGCCGATGATTTCCGAAACCTCTGTTGGGTATTCAAGACATTGAAAATAGCCACTAATAGCATAGTACGCAGTAATCATACTTTTCCCAGAACAAGGGTCCGTACAGCCTACAGAAGAGTAGGTTCTAAACAGTTCACAATCCAGTCGGGATCCAAAAGTGACACATTTCGGTTCCAGAACGTCCGGAAATAAAGGTAGGTGAGTATCATGAGTTGGACCTGTAGTCCTTTTTCCCTGATATCAATTAATATTAATCCTCCGAAATCCTGAGATGGTTCTCTACTCTCGTTGCCAAAGCTCATGAGTAACTTAGAGTTCCCTTTCTTCATCCTTCTACAAAGTTGAGCACTAAAATCACCCAACACGAGCCCACTCCCCTACTAGCAGAGAATTGACAAAAAATATTAGGGATCCATCGCGCGATCCCAAGGCGAATAAAACAAGTAACAAAGGTGGAACTAAAAAGAAGCCCTGATCCTATCCCCCTAACAGAAACTGTTACAACCTCAAGCAAACAATTGCAACCTCCTAGCCTCACCAAACGCTGCTCCCGACATAACCTTCTCACCTGCTACCAATGATTAGCTGCCAACAATCTCGCAGGCATACCAGTGGAGGCAATACTCGGCCCGAACTCCGCATTCAAAGACCCTGGCTTCTGCGCTTGGGCCCAGCCGTTGCTCCATAGCGAGACACAAAGATCCTGTTGCTCAATACGCAGATCCCGTTGGCCCATGTGCCGGGGTCCCTGGGAGGTTCCGGAGGATAGCTAAGGGTGCCCTGTCAGCGGTACTGGAGGGCCATCGTTTGTTATAGGTTAGCTCTTTCACTTCTCTTTTTTTCCCTTCCCTTCCCCGCTCATCTTCTGTTGGTTACAGGGCTAATTATGGTATCTGATAGCGCGGCACTCAACTGCTTGGTTCACAGTTTCGAGTAGATATACCATACCCCAGGGTACCCGGATTACAGATCCTAGGCACCCGGAGGCCGATCTCTTAAACACAAGGACCATACCGCGACTCTCCATCATGTTTTTGCATCGCACCGTAGATGGTTCTCCCCTGCTCAAATCCTCGACCTAGTACCAGAATCATCTAACTTGAATCCTCCGCAATACCTCGAATGTATACGAGTATATCGCCAGATAAGACTTCGAGAGGCATCGGCATCCAAAGACCCCTGTCCTTCCCCAACGCTCCAATGGCCCTTGCTAGCGATTGCTGCAGGTGGATAAGGGAGCTCAAGGCTAACACGACACAGCCTATGAGGCGTAGACAATTACTCATCCGCCCGATATCAAGTGTTACTAAGTGGTAAAAATTCCTTCACCGATATGGCTGCTGATCTGATGCCATGAACTCCCATCGCTCGAAATGTCGAAGAGCTTTCAAAAAGGGCTGCTATTGCATACCCCAAAATTCGGCCCTCTTGCTTAGATCCAAGTGGTATCCAATAGCAGTTCTTCTTTTAAAAGAAAAAGAAAAAACCGTTCCGGCACTGCAAGTACAACCCCAAGGAAGTTGGCCGGTGGATGCAAGCATTACGCTCGGGCCAGAAGTTCCTTTCGTTTACCGGGAAGTCCGAATTCTTCTGTAAACTGTTGCCAGCATACGAAAACAACAACACCAACATCCCAATTCCTCCAGTCGCAGAACACTGCCAAATCCGACCCGTTTGCAAAATAAGCACACTCTTTTTTTTCCTTTCCAACCTCGTCTTCAACCACGTAATACCTCAATTGCACTCGATAAAGGCACCGATGATAATAGAAGTCGACCGTATCTGCATCATTCTTTCCGTCATTGTTGTCGTTGGGGTTTCCAATGCCTGCTATCGCACCATTAATGCACTCAAACCTCAGAACAAGGCTTCCAATGCGCTGACTGCTCGTGTTCTTGATGCCGTGTTCCAGACAGGGCCAGGATGCAAAAATGCTGTACTTTATCCACAATCCCGGTGCTCGCATTACATAAGCCGCCAACTAACTAAACACCCTCCATACTCTCACAGCAAGCCGCTCAGGGACCTTACGAGCAGCCTACAGAACCCCCGTTCTCAGCGCCCCTCTTGAGCAGCGTACTCCCAGTTCGCATTAAATATTCCTATAGTACCTATATGTACAGTACCTTCAACCTGGAGCAGAGTGGACTAGACTCCGGGGCCGAAATCTACCGGGTGGGGGGAAACAAAAAAGTTAGTCCCACAAATTCACATACCAGTATTCAAATATTCCGGCATAGGCAATTAGGAAACGAGCACATAATAAGCTTTTTCCAATTCCGTGCTCAACACACGCCCAAATCGGTCGATGAGGTTCTGAAGATCCATCCCCAAATAGGGCGGGGGGGGAATATTTATATAAATTTTAATTTAGAAACAAAACAAAAATGTTTGAGCGAATATTGGAACTGTACAACCCTGTCCGCCCACCCCCACTACCTAAGTGCTATCCTAGTAGTGGACATGAAAAAAACACCGAGCCCCCCCCCCACACCCCCACTCTCCCCCTTGCGTTACCCAGAAGCACCCCACAGGCAAGCAGGCAGGCAGGCGGGCAGGCCAAAGGCAACCCAGATAGGTGTCGAAGGCTTTCAGCTCCATATCTTAGTTCCTATATGTATGATGTCCAATTCAGTCAGGTTGGCATTAGTTCCCCAAAGTGGATCATGAGAATCAACTCGACGATCGGCCCATTGAGAATCCTAGAACCAGGTTGGAGGGCTCCCGAAATCATCCCTCTTAACAATATGACGTCGTACCCGAATACCCAATGGCTTGCAGACTAGGCAGATACATTTCCAGTAATCCGACCCGAACCTTCCCTCAGTATAATAACTCTGCTATTTCTCCGGGGCCAATTTATTCCATGATGTTTCTCTTATTTAGAGTACGATCAGCAGGCCAGGGTTGTCAAATATGATGCGGTGCTCCAGGGCTAGCAGGCCTTCCCGACAGCAACAAAAACAACGACGACAATGAATTCCTCCACCGCGAGTGCAGCAAAGGCCGAAAACCTAGGAGGCATATACTCGAGTCGACAAATCACACATGGGGCAATTTAGAAATGCAACTGCTAGCATAGGCCTTCCCTCTTCCCGGTGCACAAATAATCTATCTAGCCAAGGGGAAGGCTGCGCATCTCCAAGGTCGGCTTACTGTCACCGTTAACTCGTTCTGAGACATGTTTCACGGGTGATCGCTTCGAGTACCTGATCGACATAGAAAACGCAAAACCTCCTCTTGGCAAGGTTGGATACCGCCCCCCCCCCCTGGGACCACAGCAGGCGACGATGGAGTAAATTGCTCTTGGGCAAAGACCAAAGGGTATGCCTTGTCTATTTCATGACACGATATCCTTGTGTGTGTACTTGTACGAGTGCCTATACCGTTGTCACTCTCGGAGGTAGATACCCAACCAGTTATCACTAGCCTAGGTGAAGTGAAGCGGTACCATGCATACCATTCACTTCCCTCTCAGGCAAGGACATGAAGCAACGGTTTTAGGGAGAAAGCGAGGAAGAAAAGAAAAAAATGTCACTCTTTTTTTTCTTCTTTCAATTGGGCGCTTTATTCATTTGCCTCAACCCTACCATACGGTACAAGGACATCAATTATGGCAAGTCCAAGTACAATACGATACAATACTGTAACTAACCCTAGTCGGCAATACGGTATGATACAGGAAGGCAGGCAGGCAGGTATGTACGATAGGAAGCAAGCGAGGGAAACGCCTTTGGGCAACAGGATTTCGAAATAGCAGGCTACAGCCCAAAGGGTAGTTTGATACTGCGGGAAAGAAAAGAAAGAAAACATTGTGCAATACACCCCAACCAACTACCACGTTCCTAGGCTTTCAAGGCTCTCTCACACGCTGCACAGTGCCTTTGTTAAATGTCTACCAACGGAATGGCTAGCTATTATAAAGTAAAGCACCATAGCTAGCTGTCCCGGAGGGTTGGTGAAACGAAGGTCAAGGAAGTAAAGCCCCAACCAACCAGCCAGTCCCCGAAAACGCAAGCCTAGGCAGGCAACTGCGCAATACCGTTCGCACTGATACTTGTCACAGCTAACTACTAGTGTCGCGTCTGATCTCGTAGTGGTATGGTCACGATAGCCGCCTATCGACCTCACCCCCCCCCCCCCACTCTTTACTAATATCGGCGATGTGAATGGCGCCATTGACCATGTCTATGATTCAAGTATCATATTATAATAGGAATTGTATTTCTCCCTCTTGCTCACTTGTAAGCAAATAAACCAGCAAAGCTCTATGATATTGGGTCACCTCTCGGGAACAGCTTGAATCCTAAGTCAGTATGATACCATATCATATCATACAACTATTCAGTCATCGTTAGCATTGTTACTAAGAAATTAGAGTACCATACCGGTACCAGAGCTTACATGCAGTAGGAGTCTATAAATCAGAACCTTGGTATTTCATCACATCGTACCGGTGCTGTACCGTACTGTGCCTAACTAATTATGCGTCAATAAACTATGATAGAAGCTCCCTACGGTACTTCCAATTTATAAATTCTTACAAAACAACACAAAGTAACAATTAAAAAATAAAGCCCCCGTCCCCTAAGCAAGTGAAAGAAAAACCGTTGAATCATGCATTTTGTGCAATAAAAAATACAATTGCACCAACATACAATAATGTAGAGCAAGCAAGCAAGCAAAAGCTCCGACCACCAATACTTGGCACTGTACTGCGCCTGAACAAACAAACCAACAGCAAGGAAGCAAGCACATAATATGGATTATCTCCGAGATTCTAAAATATCCATAAGCAACATAATCGGATACTGTGGAAGATGCCTTTTTTTTTTTTGAAAAAAAAATAAAAAAATAAAGCTACTCTGAAACCTCCCCCCATGGAATCTATGCTGGGTCTCAAACTACCGGGTATATACCACTCATCATCTAACGCCTTGGAACACAACTTCCCACAAACCATAGCATCCCTCCCCCTTCCTCTCCCCCCCCCGTGGCACAGCATGTCCGATCAAACATTCTTACCCTCCCTTCATGCCAGCCTCCGTGCGACTCTCGCGAGTGGGGGGGGAGGAAAGGATCTGTAAGCACTATATTCTAATCCTACCTTATTCTACTATACTTTACTCCATACACTCTTGTAAAAAAATCAAAAAAATAATCATGGAGTGTATCACAGCACGAAGCAATGTACTGAACTGTACGGCACTGCAACAGTAGGGTACAGTACCGGTACAGTACCGCAAGGCCCCCCACCACCAGCACCCAGCCCCACCACAATGCAGTCAACTTAATCACAGCCTCGCCCGGGAGGAAGGAAAGAAGGAAGGAGGCAAGCATTGGTTTTTGCCGATCAATTGCTAGGATATCATGCTCCAGTTACACCCGTTCTCATTTTTTTTTCTCTTTCAAAATTCAATTGCAGCCTAGAGCGCAGCAATGGGTAAGTAAGCAAGCAAGCAAGCAAGTCGTGCACATAAGCGGATATGAAGGGTAAGTTCTGTCGAACCTTCCCCTGATTGGCTACAGGCCTTCTTGACCACACCCAGATGCTGTAGATAGATAAACAATACAGTAGTATTTCGCTCCAGCCACTAGGCCAAGAGTTGGACAAACTTTTTTTTCTTCTTCGCCAAAATAAGAGTACCGGTGTTAGGCTGCATAATTCTCGTTACACGCAAGGGAATTTCGACAGACCAACCAGGGTATGATAGACCAGAGCTCATCAGACTTTTGTGCACACATCTTGAGTATAGTACAGCACAGTACGGTTCTCGCCCAGGCAACGTAATTTGTCATGGCTGATGCTGGTAAGTTAGGTACGGGATACCGGCAACCAAAGATGGAGTGAATTGAATGAAGCAAGGGAAAAAAAGTGTTTCGATTCAAACATCAAGAAAAAGAAAGGAAAGGAAGAAAAAATTCACTTTTTTTTTGTTCACTCTTTTTTTTCTTTTCTTTTCCTTTGCAAAACGCCTTGCACCCTCTTTTTCCAATTCCCATGCTTGCTTGCTTGCCAGCTGTAAGTAGACGATTCAGGTATGCTAAAGTATATATCAGAATTAATTATGGAATCGTGTATACGCCACCAAGTCATTTCAGTGGCGTGAATTCCATTTCCTCTGTTTGTTTTCTTTTTTTTTTTTTTTTTTTAGTGTACGATATCTTATCTCTCCATCCATCCACCACCAGACCACACAATTGCAACCAGAATGTATTACCAGGAACGCGTCAGTACCCTCGACATCGAGCATTTCACCAGCCATCGAGAAAAAACGTGACTTGTCGGAATAACAATAGGAATAATAATCGAATTGAAGGAAGGAAGGACAATCACATCGGGAGGTTTCATCGGGATCTTGGACGAGGCGTGGGAATCGTGGTTCCGTATTGTGCCGAGCGGTAAAATTGCGAATATACTGTTGCAGTTACCGCAATAAAAAATAGAAATAGGTAAAATATATATACTATTATGGAAGAGGGGAATGCTTTGTTTTTGTTTTTGTTTTCCCCTTCTGAGAGCGGATGGTATGAATTGGGAGATTTTACTTTTATTTTATTTGTTATTTTTGGTCTCACTTACTTGACCGTTTTTAAAATCAATCTTATCGCGTTTGAGTAAAGTAGTCTGCAAGAATATATTGTAGATAGGGAATCAATCCAATCTCTCTCACTCGATTACGGTAGAAGGGTCGTTATTCGGGGTTTAGGTTCGCTCCGAATGTGGAGAGAGTGATAGAGAGAGGTTGGGGGAGGGAGTGGAGATCGAGATCGCGATTTGCGATATTGTGCAATCCGTGTGGTCGTGGAGGACTATAATATTGTTTACGATTCTGCTGATCGGCGTTTCTGCTGTGGAAAGGGTTCACATCAGGACGTGCGATCCCTGAACTACTGTACGTGAAGGAGGAGAATGTTTGTGTAGGTGAGAGTGAGGGAAGGAATTGGTGGTGGTGGTGATGATGAATTCTGACGGATATCCACTTCACCAAGCGCGGTTTTGATGATAATACAGCACTGTGTACCGTGGCATTGATGAAAAACTCAACTTACTCGGATCCTCCTCCAGCCTCTCTCTCTCTCCAAGACATTGAAGTTGCATTGCTGCGAGGAAGAAAATTTCATTGATGAAACCATAGGTAGTGGAGCAATGTCAGAGAGATTGAGGGAAAAAAAAAGAGCCCCGACAGTGCCAAAGAATGGGGACATCTACATGAATTGAAGTGTAACCTTTGTAAACAATGCCACACTGTGCCACGCCGGACGCATCGCAAGGTACCATTTTTCCAGCATCAATCTCATATCCAGCGCAGCACTCATTGTATGTGGAATATTGAAGCCGAACCACTCCCCCCCACCCTTCGGACTGGTTATCAGAGGCAGCAATGCATCCATGAATAAATTAAAGAAGCCAGGGGAAAAAAAAAAAAAGTTTTTTTTTTTCCTTCCTTCCTTCCCTATTCCATCCTTCTCGCAGCTCATTCGCTCCGAAGCCCAACCTGCAACCGCCCAGCTCAACGAAACCAAACCAGATTAGACAGAAACCCCGGTGGATTCAGTCGACCTCTATCATGCTACAATTTCTCCCGAGGCTACAGTACTGTAAGTGGAGCATGGTGCGAGCACTGTAGCAACATCATATCATTGCGTCCTATGACAGTTTCTGGGAAAGGCATGCCCTGCCTGCTGGTTGCCGTTCCAACACCGGATTCTGCAACAAAAGGTACGTACCGAGCCTTCTCGGCCACGCCAAACCAAACCAAACCAAACCAAACTAGTCGACTGACTAACTGACCAACTAACCCGCACCACAGCCCTATTGTGACATCCAGATCCAAACCTTCCAACAGGCCACAAAAGCAAAGGAAATCGGCCAAAAAAGAAACCACAACGGGGGATGCGGATAAGGTACCGCTAGCAACAAATTCAGGAAGGTCTTCACGAACAAAACAAAGTCAAAAACAAAAAACGAACGAGCGAGAGATCAAACCAACGGGGCTCATCATCATACTCATCATCATCACTATCATCGGCTCGGATACCTAGCCCCATATCGGCAGCTCTTGGGCGTTTTTGTGGATGGACGGATGTATGTTTCGGGGAAAGAAAAAACTTTCCGTACAATAACAAGTCGCGGAATCTAATGTCCTACCAACCAATGAATGGATGAAGAAACGGAGGTATGGCGCGAAGAAGACAGAGAGCACCGTGCCATATCGTACCTGGCAAGCCCGCGCCCTACCTGAAAACAAAAAGAAAAGAAAAAAATAGGGTCGCCCTCCGGGGGGGATGAGTCTCGAACGTTGACTTCCGATGCCGCACTCGAATATGATACGGGAAGTACCCGGCTCGAGACAGACAGCTCGGTTTGGCATTGTATTCGATTGTGTGCAGCCCCCATCAACCCATTCAGGGACTCTTGCTTGCTTCCTTGCTTGCCTGTCTAGTTAGGCGCTACGTACGGTAGGGGTTGCACTGTACGAAATCGCGCTCATAGCTGTCACCAAGATTAAGGAGTACACACGCAAAAGGTTCCAAACCCATCAAGATATACCGTGCACGCATAGTACCCGTACCTTAATTGGCCACACCTTGTTGAATGAGGCCAAAGTCAAGCTCTTTGAGTAAAGTAAAAAAGTAAAATTTTTTTTTTCAAGAGCGCCAGTCTAGCCGAGTCCAGCTTTGACTTACCGGTATTTCCCCTTCTCCCATTCTATAGTACATCCGACCCGTACCGCACACCATGGATGGTCAATCAATCAATAAGCCAACCAATCAATCAGCCAAATTTCCGTCAGCGTTCATCCCATAAAGGAGGCTCAAAAAAGGCTTATGCTACATGTTGCTCACGCTCCTTCCCACTTCTGCCAAATTCAATTCAGGGCCGAGGAAGATTAAAAAAAAAAAGGCAACGGCACGATTACTCCTTGCTTATTCCCCTCCCCCTCCCCCCCATCCCTGTCAGCCGCAAATGAACAAGAAGGGGAAGGAGAGACAGAGACATAGGAACAGGGTGCGTCATGTCAATCATTCACTCATTCATTCATTCATAGATGATTGATTGATTTATCATAGATTTGCCAAGAAGTACGGTAGCGAATCGATCGCGGGAGGGTGAATCCTCAGGCAATTCTTTTTTTTTTTTGCCGAATCAAAAATAATCAAAAATCTTGCTGACAGGTACTGTACAGGTATCACAGGTGCCACTGTGCTGTACGGTACCTGAAAGATAAACCTCAAGGCATCAGAGATGGAAAACCGAAGTATAATAATAATAATTATAGGCGTGAATCACGGCAATAACCAATAGAATCTGAAACCCGGTTAACTAACTAACCTAACTCACTGGCTCTACCTCCCTCATATCATATACCTTCAACTCGTCTATCACCAATTGCCACAACCCTTTCACAGTTATAAGTACTATAATATTATGCATTATAGCAAGACAAGTATCATACCAGCCTTACCTCAGTATCACCAAGCCAATCCAATCCAACACAAAGGAAAAAAATGAGAGAGAAAAAAAAACCCCCCCCCTTCCCGATTCCCACTAGCAACATGTCTCAGATCCCTTTTTATTTTATTTTTCCCGTCTTTTTTTAATATCAATGTACCATTCCTTTCCGTCCCTTTCTCGCGGGGAGGGGAGGGAAGGGGGGGAATTGCGGGGAGACATACCGTACCCTTCAATATCACCAATCTATCCTAACCGCGGTGTACTAGTACAATACGGTACGGTACCACCGATCTGGCATCTGCTAATACCCATCCACCCGTACTGTACTAACTAGTACTAGTACTAGTACACTGGCCATGGGATGAACCTTATTCTCTCTCTTCCCTGCCGTATCTAACCCCCTCCCTACCCCTGCCCCCGGCTCTCTCCTTTTTGTCTATGATACCGGTAATGGTTGATTAATTTTAGCTATATATCTAATACCAACTGAAAAGAAAGAAAGGAGGTGAAAGGGAAACTTTGAATTTTAGATTTCGGCCTTACAGGGGGGGGGGTGTCAGGTAGGTACCGAAGGTTCTGAAGGTACGCCCACCTCCCTTCACCACGACCTCGCAGAGCACGGTACCGAAGGAGAAGAAGGAAAGAAAGAAAGAAAGTCTAGAACATTGAAAGAAAAATAATAATAATAACGGGATTTACCATCTGCGTACTTGTACCGGTCGGTACATGCTCATATATATATATGTATGTCAGCATGTAAGTAAGTTATGTACGAATACCAATTCGATATAATACAACATACAGTACACAGAATAGGCTATTGCGAACATAATTATACCATGATACAAATAATAATTTACTCACGGTGCGGGCAGTAAAAAGAAAGAAGGTCAAAAAGACAAAGCACCTTAGGTATTAACGCTCATCCATTCATTCATCCATTCATCTATTCGTAGTATCATAGTAGTATCGCCTTTACCGCCAGTGTCTATGTTCCACCACCACCAACACCACCTAAAACCAAAATACAACCCTCCTCGACCCCCCCCCCCAAAAGGCTCACGGCACAGTAATAGTATATATCATACCGGGAAACAGTGCATTTATTCACATCATGCCATACCATACGATACCATATCGTACCGTACCTGTCAAGCACTATACAGATCCGGCGCCAGCACCGGTATGATACGATTCCCGGAAGCAACGAAACGGATATATTCCTCCTCCTTCTTCCTTCCTTCCTTCCTTCCTTCCTTCCTACCGGTACAGTACTAGTACACGTGCAGTACTGCACTATACCCTATCCTATAAACCTATCAAGAAGGAGAAAAAGAGAAAGGAAAAAAAGAGAACCCCACAAAATTTAATGAATAAATAAA